>Ga0049105_1000296_pt1 | contig 15577 bp, 10 predicted proteins | sample WorMetvaBAHAMAS1_FD_61260 | JGI IMG/M metagenome (GOLD analysis project Ga0049105, IMG submission 61260) | Worm MetaG Olavius vacuus BAHAMAS.1 | ecosystem: Host-associated > Annelida > Digestive system > Unclassified | place: Germany: Marburg | collected 2013-04-09
CCAGTATGCCACATTGCGGAGTTGCACGTTATGTTACTTATTTATATCCGCAGGAATTATTTACTTTCAGTTTCAATTGTTATCTATGGTTTCAGTGAGATAAACATTTGTTATTCTGTATTAAATAAATATACGAAATGGTGCTTACTGAAAAAGAGAAGAACGGCGCATTAAAAATTCTCAGGCTACTGTCGGAGACAGAAGTAGTGTCACTGGCAAAAACTGTTACAAAAAGCCAGATTATAATTGGAACACGCGAAGGTAAAAGTGAAAGAGCTGCCAGGTTGTCAGTTTGCAAGAAATTCAGGGCTCTCAGCATATCGTTTATTGCTAGTATTTTACTTGTACCGTAAATTTCTAGGCCGCCCGACATAGATATGTCGGAAGGCCTTAATAAACGCTGCCATACTTTATTTTATTCTTTCCTTGCCCTTCCCTCTGGCCAACGGCGCAGTGTCCGCCCATCAAATGTTCACCAGAGGTTCAGTCATATGCACCACTACTCCAAAGTACAGAGACATCTCCCCGCCTCTCCCGTAATTTTTACGTGGGTCAAAAGGTGCGTTTTTGGCCTTAATGTTCAACGACTGTCTTTGAGCCGACCTCGTTTCGAAATGGAGAAAAATATCTGAATTCTGTTTAAACTTGGTGTGTACCGATGATTGGACAATGTGCCCACCAAATTTGGAACAGATTGATCTATTCCCCTGTTAAACACTTGTGTCGTTTTGGGCAGCCCGCTAACACTGATGAAAAAGCATTGCTTAATTGTTAGTAACACAGCTGTGGATTTGTCGATTTTGCTCAAATTTGGTATAGAGCTTGATTACGTGACAGTTGAGGTACTACGCAAGTTCAAGTTCAAGGGATCATAGGCCGATGTCACAGCGTGATGTAACCGGGGCAAAAATTTGCTACATTATTAATAACTGGTGCAGACTTTGATCATGTGATGTCAGATGTACTGCAGATGTTCAAGGTCATTGGGTCACTCAGAGTCACAGCATGACATAACATATCAGCAGCAAACAAATTCTAATGCCATAAAATAATTGCAAAATTACATAAATACCGGTAAGTAAAAAATAGTGACATAGATATGTTTATATCCAATCTGTAGCTAAAACTCTGACTGTTTTGTGCACCAAAAATTATCAGAATCGGTGGACATATAACAGCATTACTATTGGTTAAAAAGTGGCACATTTTTTGTGTGACAACAAAATGCAACAAATTTGAACATTTCGGCTTCTTGAGGTCGTGCGGCAACATATCTTTGGTGTGGTGGATAACGTTATAATTGTTTTGTTGGAAATTGAACAGGCTTTCCAGCAGTGAAAGAATTTTAAAAAATCTGTTATTATTTTTTTAGACACAGTGTAAAATGGGTTGTCCAAGGTACTACTGGGTACTGTGTAGGCTAGAGTACAAGTTGACAAGTTGACAAGGTACAACTTAAGGAAGGTATAAAAAATCTATAGTCAGTATATCTACATCTACATCTGTATGCCAGTATTATAACTTGTTGCCAGTTGTTAAGAAAGTGTGTTCATAATCTGTTCTGCCCCAGAGTCTGATAACTTGGGGTGGGTGAACATTTTTGTGAAGGGCCACACACATGACTGATGAATGTGCTTTGAGGGTTGAAGTCGAACATCCAATTTATACAATTTTTAAACACAATTCCACCATGGTGTGAAATGAAATATATTCAGCTGTACTGATAACTAGCTAGGCTCCTTGCACCAGGCCTACAGTAAGTATTTATATCTTGCATCAGAAGTTGGCCTTCGTGAGCCAAAGACTATGAAATATCACATTTATAAAAATACTAAATGTGCAAAATAGTTGCAAACACACAATATGCCGTTTATGGGCCGTTTGCTTCGTATACAAGCTCAATAAGCCACCCCATTCCTGTTAAAATTGTCATTAGGCTGTAGTTTGATCATGTGTGTGATAAATAGTTATAACACTACAGTCAAACTGTCTTATCTAACATTCTGCTCATCTTTAGTGACAACAAGAAGTGGACTCGTTCAACAAACACCCACACTCGCAGTTTGGAAATTCAATGTACGTTCTAAAAACAAAAAAGAAAACTCTGAAAATTGTCAAAATTTGTCAGGTAGCACCAACTTGCTAACCTCTTTTGTTCGTGGACGATACACTCGAGTTTTTCTACTTAGTTTCCCATCTCAGGCGATGTGCGCAAACTCGCATTATTACTTATTACAACATTTCCTGGCCACTCATCCTAACATACAACATTCGGCTGAATGTTCAGCAGTCGTTCAGTGAGCCTGCCGAAACCTTTGGCTTCAGCCGAATGTTATAATCTGACATTCGGCTGATCGCTAATGCACAGTTGCTTTTTGTATTATGTTAAGTTGTTCTGTGTTGCTGTTCAGAGGCTGTTAGAGCAATTCTTGTCTATACTGACAACCCTGCAGAGTTACTGCGCCGGAAAAAAGTTCGACGTGAAGTTCTTTTCAAATATGCTGATCAAGAGCGGATTGCTGTGAAACCAACTGATGAGAAATTAATATTGATTCAGCGAATTTTGTTTCACCTGGGTTCACAGCCATTGCCAGTGGGCTATAATTTGGTACAAATTTTCTGTACTTTGCTATCAGTATAGTTGACTGACTTTCGTATTTGTTAAAGTTTTACCATTAGCTAGTTGCCTAATATATGCACAGCCCTAATGGCACACCTCCCTGCCGCAGATGATAACTCCTTGATTGGCTGCACAAGCCATGAGTCGACAGATGATTGGTCGCAGCCGGTGCCCATTTCGTTTACAGCCGGTACCCATTTCGCCGCTCGTTTGGGTGTGTTCTTTTACCGAACCAGATGCACTATTTTAGCATTTTTCACGGCGAATAAAGAAAAAGAGCACCTTTTCTTCGGTGAATCTCACTGACGGTAACATCGCGAAAAAGAACGTAGCCATTCGATCAACAACCAAACGAACTTATATATTCTTTGAATGCGTATGAATAAATTAGGCAACTAGCTAATTATATTCATCGTGTGATAATTGAACTAGGTGAAACAGAGAGTGAAACTTTCTAAATGTTGCAAGTGTAAGTGTTGACAGGTTTTTAAGTCTTTGTCCGTTATGAGTGTAACATAATGTCTGCATTTGGACAGTGTGCCTGATGTTGTGCATAGTTTATTGTGTTGTATTTTTTGTCACATTTTTGGTCTCTGTTCCTGGCAGTTCTCTCTAAGGCTCCCATTATCATGGCTGCTGTTTTGTATCTTCAGTCTTGATGGAGTTTGATTGTAGGCAGGTCCTTTTGGTTGTAGGCAGGTCCTTACTTACTCTCATTTTTGGTGTAATATGGTTTCTCTGAACTTATGCAAAGCGTATCTAAATGTGGCGACATTTAAAATTTTAAAAGTCTTCCTTCTTTGAAAGAGCTGAACATTTTGATATATGGAACACCTATTTATGCATCACGTATTTTTAGTTTATAACTACTAAAAACAGTTCAGTTTTTCTGGCCCATCCCATATATCCAGCTGCATCTTTTTCAGAAATTGAATACTTTAGCTAATATTTCCAGTTTGACATCTGCAGACTGAGATACTGGTAGCCTGCTTGCTGGTGTGTATCAGGATGACGAAGATGATGCAGTTAATGCCATTGCTGTAAGACGTGATCGTGAGAATAATGCATCTGCAGTACGTGACAACCCTGCTCATCCACTGAGAGATGGTGAAGGGCCACAGTTACCACATGACTGGAATTGGTGGCGAGACCGGACACTCAGGCAATTGGCTGACGACCAAGAATTTGCAACGCAGTTCACTGCATGGTTTTACACGAAGCTGAATGGTGTGAATGATGCTCCGAATGATTTCGGTGTCGAACATTTCTTCCACGATGCCACGCTGGCTCTGCTGGTTGTTTCCGCAGGTCATGACAACTCCTTCGAACAGTTCGAAGGAGCAGATCTCGTTGTTCGTCGACTGGTTGCTCTCATTTCTGATGAGCGGCTGGTACTGAACGCTAACCAGAGCGAAGACGGCATTCGTGGAATGTCTGATCCCCATGGTCGCCGTGTTGTGTTCACATGTGGAACTGTACACCGAGGAAATGCAGTGCTTGGACTTTTCGAACAGCAATTTGGACTTGTGCGTGACCCTGCTGCCGAAAACAATTGGAAAATCTGCTCTGTGCGACTTGCAATGTCGACACGTGCACCCTCTCAACTGCCAACACTGGCTGTGACACAGAACATGTTGACAGCATGACTTTGTTCATTAAATCTTCCATTGAGCAGTCACTACAAAACTTTTCTGCCAGAGACTACTAGGCTGTGATACCTGCTGCCAGTTACATGTATTGTAGAAACTATAGCTCGTCTTACATAATTGTAATCGAAAACAATTATGTGCACATTGCCTAGCAGAAGTGAACCCTTCCCCTCCAACAGACATAACTGAGCTGTCTTGAGAAGAAGGAAGATTATCAGAAATGTCCCGTGTGCATTGTGTACTACAGTTGTGTCCAATGCATGTAAGCAGTCCTCACATGTGAACTGGGGTCTGTTCATTTAGGTTTATTTTTGACCACCCGTGAAGTGGTATGGTGTATAATTTCGGTGGCATACTTATGTATGTCTCTGTCTGTCTGTATATGTCTAATTCGATAACTTTCAAAAGCCATGACGTAGGAAGTCACTTTCGCTCATCCGGTATATCTTGAGGGTATACCGGTCAAGTGTATATGAAGGTCATCGGGTCAAGGTCACAGGAGCTAAAAGGTTTAAAATCTCTATTCCCGCAATGTAAAACTTTCATTGGCAGAAACTCTGGTTCTGTAAAACATAGAGCCGTGAAGTTTGCATGCAGCATGGCAGTTCGGCTATAGCAGATCGAATGGTGTGACCGCGGTCTTTGTTACGTGACTGAAAGAGACCATGTGTAATGAAATGCACACATTCGTGGGTGGTTAGCCTTAGATTAAAAGGCAATCTTGTGTCTGTGTGTTTTTTTGTACGTTTTTCTTGAATATGGTGGGGTTGCCAATTCGGTACTTAGGTAAGTGGGACAGCCCGGGCGGCATCACCACAGGTGTGAGGATTGGGTAGGGTGTGGGAGTGTACAGAGTGCATGTTTTGGTACAAATTTACGGGACAATTCCCATTCCTGAAGGATTTCAGTACCCATAACAAAGCAGTGACAGATCCAATGGGCATTTAATGGAAAGGTAATGGGTTATGCAAGTACATGTACACATCACTGTTGGTGATTATTTTGCCAGGTCAAAAGGATACAATTTATGAACTTGTATGACCGTAGCTTGGCGACACTGCAAAAGCAGGATAACTGGCATTCTGATAAGGATTATGGTGGGATGTGGGACAGAAGGCCAAAGGTGGGAAGAATGGCAACCCTACACTTGGGTCAGTTTGTCATAGTGTTAGTTTGTTTTGTATACTCACTTCTTGATTGTTTTGACTTTGTTGTCAATACCAATGCAGTCAGTTATTTGTCAAGACTTGGTTCCGGCTGGGACAGGAAATGAGGCTTTCTCTTTAATGGTAAATGTGTAATACATAGCTATGCACTCACAGCTGACGTCAGGACATGTGCCATAATAATCCTGAGATGTGTTGGATCAACACGTGGGTACCACGTTTATTAGATATTTTACCTGGCACTCTGGTAAGGATTATGGTGGGATGTGGGACAGAAGGCCGGAAGTGGGAAGAACTTATGTGGCGACATGCTCAACTGCTTGAAATTACAGAATTAAACATCGAGTCCTTGTGCCAAGTAATACTAATTAACATGCAAGAAATTATTTACTGTTCTACAAAAACGACATAAAAATAATTAGTACATGCGGACAACTAATGGTTTCTCTATTATTAAACAGTAATTTTTTTAGAAATTACTAATGCACAATTTTCAACAATTAATCATATGTGATAGGTTTTGATCATGTGAAGCGGAATACTTGTAAAACTTCTTGTTGTATATATTATCGTCATTGCCTATAGCAAATGTTTGAAATTGCTCTTCATTTTGTTAAGAATTCATATCAAAAGCAAGATCTGTGGAAGACATTGTTACTTCGTTTTAAGGTATAGTGTTTCGTTATTATATGATAAATGCTGTATTTCGTCAGCTGACAGGTGTTTTAATGTTTTTATGCATCCTTTATCTTCTGTATAACAATCGACATCCTCCCCCTTCCCCCCATGAACTGGTGATGAGAATAATCGATTCACCAGGCCAAATTGATTTGAATTGATTCTACCAGTGAATCGAACACAAGTATTTTTGATTCGGTTGTTGCAGAATTTGAATATATGTCTAAACTGTAATTGGCTTCTGTAGTGTCCCAGATGCTAGTAACTGATACATTGTAGTTTTTCACATTAAGATTTGGCCAGACAATGCTGTTGATATGCGTGATTTTTTCGGTTCCATTTTGAATAAACAGTTGAATGTTGTATTTCTGCTTACAAGTTACAGCTAAAACACTTTTCACTGTGTACCATGTGAAATGTTGCTTGCGATTACCAAATACCACAAAATTACCAATACACGGTGGTTAAACTAGCTTGACTGGCTTATGTGTGCTCTCAAAAATCACACTTTCTCTTCAAAATTTTGTATTGGTGAATGAACAAAATGAACTAAGAGTAAGTACACATACAGCATTTTTTACTATATCATATCATAACGAAAGTAAATTCAAAGACAGATTAACAAAAAATTAAAAACTAGGAAGTTCATTTGCACTTTGCACAGAATAACGTCTACAAGACTACAACACAAATTTGACGAACAAAGCTGCTAGTGATAAATAATATTTATGTGCCAAGTCAACACATCTGTGGCAGTATAGCACAGTACAAGTTTATAATAAGGCAAGGCCGATATAATCAGGGTATCCACTGGTCCTGAAATTCCTTGAAAGTACTTGAAAACGAAGGTGGTCCTTGAAAAGTCATGGAACATGTTTAGTTGGGTTTGGCAAATTTTGTGACCGTTTCTTGACTTCATTTCTGCTTAAGTACATGTTAACAGCAGCTACTTTGGACGGAATATTATGTGCATAGTTGTCATAGAAGGGTCCTTGAAAAGTCTTCGAAAGTCCTTGAAAGGGTCATTGAAAGTCCTTGAATTCTAAAGTCTCAGAAGAGTGGGTACCCCGTATAATTACAGTCAACTTGCATAAAACAATTATCAACACAGCAGAAATACATCTGCACATCTAACCTACTAGAAACTGACTGACTGAAATTTCTGAACAGTAATGATGTCCATTTCTTTTGATATCAATAAAAAAATGGGAAACGGCGGGAAACCATTTTTGCAGCAAAGTGTTAAATAAAATAAAACTATCACACTGTCAGTGACGCATACTGTCAAAAGTTTCTCACTAATTCGCACAATAATTCATGTTACTTATTCACAATTGTGGAATGTAGCACAAAACGATACGAAAGACTGCAAATGATGAGTAAAAACAATTAGAGTTCATAGTCATGCATACTGTTACAAAAGTAATAACAAGTGATCACAACTACAGCTGATGTATGCAAATCTGACGGTGATGCCTTCAAGAAGCTATTTGATGAAAAATTAATTCGTTACATTGCACTTCTCTTTGTTGAGAGATAGGTATTATCTATGTGCTGTCTTCTTGCAAATAAAAATAGATAATTTTGTATAACCTGTTGTCTTCTGGCTACAGAAGAGCCACCACTGAATTATGACACAATAACACAGACCCAAGATATTTGATAAAGCTCAAAAACTGACCAGTAGCCAACTTAGTGTACTGCACATCAAAACCAAAATCAATAAAAAAACTAAAATAGAAAAAAAAACGAACACAAGACATCTGAAAACGTGTACTAATACACGCGAGATGATCAGATGCAATGTCTGATCTGCTAAACAATCCGAGACAACAGCAAGTTGGCATTTAACAATGGACAATAATAATAATAATATAAGCAACTGTAAGGCGCTCAGTGTCCACAGTCATAACTTAATCCGAGGCACCAACAGTCAATGTACAGATTACTTGCGTAAATGTAGAATATAGCCAAAAAACAGCAAACACACAGACACCAGAAGACCGTAAACATTCAAGTGTCCGCACAGTTTGATGCTTTTCCATCGGACCATGTCTTCATATACTGACAGTATCAGCACTGACAACAGCATTTCAGTCTGACGTGCCTAAATTATGTTCTTGCCTAGTCTAGTCTATTTGTCGTATGATATTCTGATTTCTGACCTCGTTACAGTGGAATTTCTTGGTCTGTGACAGTTAATGATTGGCTACAATGCTACATCCAGTAAATTTCAGACCATAGAAGACTTGTCAGGGCTTGCAGCCTTCACCTCTTAAAATATCTGATTTACACTGTAACACTGCAACTTTTGTAAGCCAGTGAGAACTAGTAAATCAAATATGCGCTTTTTAGAATCTAAAATTCTCAGTTACAAGCCTAGCCAAGTGAGTCAAATGCACCAAGTGCTACTCAAAATGGAGAACAACTCCAAGAAATTTGGAAATGGAAAAGAATTCTGGGTGACAAATGCTACGTATTAATGTAAAATGTAAGGAAAAGTATTACAGAACATCTCTCAAGCAGCATGTCCATAACTTGCTATTACTAAAATTCTGTTTGTACAGGAGTGAGTGAGCAGAGTTAACATCCAAGTTAGCACACCATTTCAGAGACAAGTCCTTCCAGGCAACTGACTGCACTAGTACCGACAAACTTACAAGAGAGAAAATACACACAAACACAGAAAACTAACCTAACAAAACAAACTGGCCAGTGGCCAAGTTAACAGAATACAAAATCCACACTGAAGTCTAAATCTAAACCAACAGGCAACAGGTGATCTGTAATAAAAAGATGTCATACTGCAGGTAGTTACTGGAGATTACAGAACAGCAATCTCACCAGTGTTGTTCTCGTACTTGGATCTTCAGTTCTCATCCTCAAAAATTTTGCAACAACGTTTCACCCTTCTTTTGCAACTAGTACCACCCCCAGACCCATTACAGGCTTGCTGTACTGTGCCTGCCATGTGTTTTCCTTAAAATATGCCCCGACATCTTTACATTCACTTTCTTGTACGACTGTTTCATCGATAAACCTGCACCCAAAAATGGCCGATTTACTACAGTACTGAACTACCAGCAATGTGCAGCAATACCTTGAATTTGCAGAATTCTGGGAGCCATGACGAAGGAACCAAGGTTTGTGGGCAAAAGCGAACAACAATGTCACATTTTCAGAACTGCATATTCTGCTTGAAAAGATTTTCTGTATACCAGCAACCGCAGCACCCATACAGAATGTGTTCAGCAAAACTGAGTGAACTTGATCTGACAACATGTAATAGCAAACCAGAAACGAAATGACTGCTGACAATTAATGTGAGAAGTTTTGAAGTTACGATGCAACTCCAATTTGGGTTTGAGATTTCCAGTCTCTGTCCTTGTCCTTGTCCTCAAACTTTTAAGTCCTTGCTCTGGTCCTTCTCTAAGGACCTCGCGTTCTTGACAACAATACTGATTCTTGCATGTCAGACAGCCCATTCTGATGTCCAACCGACACTTTCCCACAGCGGGAAAATAAGTAATTCAACACGAGATAAACAAATAACAGCATTGCATATGTCTACACAGCCGTCGGTCGCAACATCGCTCGCAGAGAGCAAACACAAACGGTAGTTACACAGAGATGACAAAAATATTAGCAAACCAAAATATTGTTAAACATCTTTAGAAACACGACCGTAAGAATATTATTGCTACAAGTTAATTAAAATAAAAAGTATCAACACAACTGCTTGAAATTACAGAATTAAACGTCAAGTCCTTGTTGTGCTAAGTAATACTATTTTCATGCAAGAAATTATTTACTGTTCTACAAAAATAATTCGTACATGCGGACAACTAATGGTTTCTTTCTTATTAAACAGTGATTTTTTTAGAAATTACTAATGCACAATTTTCAACAATTAATCATAATCTTAATATTTTGAACACAGTAATTTTTTGCTGAAAACTATCTATTATGATTTTCTTATTACTTTACTTTATACTTAAATCACTGTTTCATGTTTCACTTCGTGATGGCTGAAGACCATTCACTATGTCCGTTCTTCAATTAATATTTTTGTTGTCTGCTACCTGTTTCTGTTCATATTTCGGGGCCAGAGGCTAGTCACTGTGCTTCCTTCATGAGGGCGGTGGCAACACTGCCTCTGAAGTTATGACCTTATATTGGGGTATAGAAATGTGTAGTATGTCACTACTGACCACCCACGAAGCAGTGTGGTATATAATTTCGATCGTGTCTATCTGTCTGTGTGTATGTATGTCTGCCAGACGATAACTTTCAAGAGCCTTGACATACGAAGTTCATATTCTCACAACCCGTATACCTCCAGTGAATACAGGTTAAGTTCGTATATGAAGATCATCGGATCAAAGTCAAGATCACAGGAGGAAAAAAGGTAAAAAAAATCCCTATTCCCGCAATGCAAAACTTCACTCGGCAGTCAACTCCGGTTCTACAAAACACAGGGCCATGAAGTTTGTGTGTAGCACAAGGTTTTCGGCTACAGCAAATCGGATGGTGTGACTGCCACGTTTGTCAAACGACCAGAAGTAACTAAATGCACGCAGGTGGTCAGCCTTAGATTAGAAGGCAATCTTGTTGTTACTGTTATTTACATCAGCCAGGCTTGTAACTGCTTTGGTGATGAGGCCCCGTTAATGCAGGCCCGAAACCAACTATTCTATATCAATTAATAATTATCCATCCAAAAGCATATTTATAAGACTACATGATTCTCTTCTTCTTACAGCATCAATAATATAAATACGACGGATAAAAATCTACACTATGTTAGGCTTCTGTTAGTACTGCAGTAAACTGTACATGTAATTCAACTGTGTCTCAAAATACAAACGGCTATCACATACACGGTGGATCACGTGAACAGCAAAAAACAAATGGAAGATGTGATCACAGTGACAAGGTCGACAAAGTAATCTCGCAGTCACACCAAACGGTGCACTTTCACGACGAACTAGTGGACTGTCAACGAAGTCCGTCGCGTCGAGAGATGAACACAAAGTTCGAGCAATCACTCAAAGGTCTCTACCGACGGTCGTGTGGTCTCTACAGCAACAAACCAGTTTCTCAACATTACACCATTATTCGGACAGTACACGGTGGTGTAATGGTTATAGCACTTGCAATTAAAAGGTTAGAGTTCAACTTCCGGCTGTTCTGCTTTCACGTAATGACTCGGGGAAAGTTGTTCACACGTGGCACTGGCAAAAGGGGGGTGACGCTCCGCGGCTGGAGGATGGTAACTGATGGCCTGGCAGAAAGTAACAGCAGCTTACCACCGGGTTTAAGACTACATCACCTGACGGCCGACAGCCTAGAGACATGGGTCAGCTCCAGCCCTACATTTGTACAAAGTGTGGAAGTACCTATTAAGACAGTTAAATTTTCGTCCTTCAGTCTTTCAACACCAGAGAGAATATCTATTTCACTTATACAGTATTGAAAGGCCGACAATCACACTAACAACTTCTCCAACTATAACTGTAAAACAGCAAAGCTTTTCACTGAACAGATCAAGTGATGATATAATTCACTCTACGGAATGCTCTCAACACTTTCGTCACCTGATCATTTGAGCCGAAAGCTTATCAAATCATGGTGCAATATGTGACCTTCAGGCCCATCGGTTAGACATTTAGTTGATTACCAAAGCTAGCAGTTGAAGTGGTGTATATGATCATCAGCCAGCTAGAAACACCACTATTGTATATACAGGATGTACAGACAAATGATCTGGAGTTTAATGCTGTATCATCAACAGTATGACAAAGACAGTACGCCTTGTCACTGGCCACGCGCACTGCAAGACAACCTCACAGGCTGCCACTGCGACAGCGTGTTGAATGTCGACGTCATCCGATGCTGGTCGTCGTCACCTGCGATCTGCCTACACTTACCAGCTCATCATTCCACGCACGAGGACAAGTTACGGTGACCGTAGTTTCGCTGTTCGTGGTCTCGTCGTGTGGAATTCTCTGCCACACGACCTGCGGTCAACTGACTTATCCCTGGCCACATTCAGAAATCTACTGAAAACATTCCTGTTTGATGCTGACACGTAGCAGAGCATTTGCGGCTCTGGCGAATTTGGGCTATACAAGTGAGTTATTATTATTATTAGTATTATTATTATTATTATTATTATGTGCGAGGTTCCAAGAACTCACACAAGTCTGGGCGATCAATCAGTCACAGTTGCTGGATCACATCTCTGGAACAACCTACCTCTCCACCTATGTGATTCAGGAATTTCACTGGTTGCTGAAGATGCATCTATTTTGCCTAGAACCGTGTTGCCCAGCAACTGTTGCTTGTACAACACCTTGAAAATGTACTTTCTTACTTATTTATATATACCACAGTTATATAAGTTAACTTCACAACGAGTCCTCACCTCAGCTGGTTGTTGTGCATTGTTTTCTTTGTCTTTATAATCCTGATACTCGTCCATATCAGCTGCCTGATCTTTTGGCTTCTGTTCCACATCTTTCTGATTCACACGTCTACTGATATCAGCTTCACGTTGTCCCAGCGGCCCGAAGTCTCGCTGGCTCTCATCCCGGCCACTGTCTTGTCCCGCAGCACGATTTACGTTTTCGTTGGCGGGCATCGGAGCCTGCATGTTCTCAAACCCAGGTGCAACCCCGTGCGGACGTAGCTGGTCATTTCGCACGCTGTCAAACTGGCCGAGAGACCCGTCCGGCGCCCGCACAGCCACATCCTTAATGCCACTGGCCATAACCTGGCCAGTCATGTGTATTACTCCTTCAACATGTGGTGGTTCACGTGTGTTGCCAAGTAACGATGGGTGGTCTTCTGACTGCTGTGGGGCCAACAATGGTCTTGCATGCTCGATCTCTGAGAAAGACAACCAAAACAAGAACTATTACATATGACGAAAATGTTAACAATATTGCAACAAATAAGTAATCACTCACAACTGACAACATTTTTTCAAGCATACGAAAAACTCTCGGGACCGGATGGAAGTAACAACCACTGTATGCCTTTAAACTGTTGGAACAAAGTATACTACAGACCATCGGCCCGAGTGGAACAGCCCTGCCAAATTCTGTCAAATAATTTTGACACCAATTTGAAGTCTCTTCAAGCATTGATGTCATGGTCATGGTCCCGTTCTATGGCCAATGCCCCAAGTCATACCATATAACTTTATCAACAATCGAACACTTGTGTACACCTCTGGGGGAACAAGGACGGGTCTGAAAAGCATACATTTTGTATGCTTTGAAGAACGTTATATTGCAAATGTCCCTTAAGGCAACTTGACTGCAGAATTCTCCCTTAAATACATTTGGAAAATGTCACACATACTCTGTAGTGTGCAGTATACAAGCAAACACAGAGTGGCAAGAATGTCTTCATTATGCACAGGCCTCAGAGATAGCTTATAGCAGCAGTGGACCACACACACGCACATCTTTGCAACAGCACCACTCTAATCATTAGAGTTTTATTAGTAGTAGCGTAATAAACAATACTTGTCAACACCAGACAGCTAAACATCTGCAATTAGAAAGTAAGAGGAGAAACCGACACCAAAACACTAAAATAACTGACTGAATGTTGCCGAGTTTTTAACCACTTTGTTAATGATCTGTGACAGATAAATACACTACACAACCAAATCATATTGTGCAGATCAAGACACTTATTGATACTGACATAAAAACCACAAACCTTTCTGACTCTGCAGCTGTTCATGCAGCTTATCTTGCTGGAGCTGCTCAAACTGCTGTTGGCGGTTAGCGTCGACGAGATGTTGCTTCCTGTCAGGTGGTGGTGCCTGTACATCATGTTTTGGCCGCTGATCATCACCAATCTGCTTATAATCTCTTATATGTAGTGGGGCAGGTACCTGAAAGACTAATGGTTGCTGTTGTTTTTGCTGTTCTTGCTGCTGCTGCTGCAGATCATTCATTCCAGGTTGCTGATGCTCCTGGATCGAAGGACGACGGTGTTCTTTTTGTGCTAGTTCATCAGGTATCTTCTGCTCCAATTCTGCAACCTTCTGTGCTGCTCGCCGAGAACGCTGATGCTCTGGTTTATCCTGCAATGACTGTTGTAATATGTGTCTGTCGTCCCGCGCTGCCAGCTGGTTGTCATTTGGCTGCTGTTCTGCACCATGTTGTTCATCACCTTCCTGCTCTACGGGCACCTGCTGTTGTTGCCCACCTCTTTGCAGCGGCCGTTCATCTAACTGTCTCTGCTGTGAATTCCGTCGTCGCTGCAACGGTTCTTCTTCTCCTTCCTGCTGTACGGGCACCTGCTGTTGTTGCACATCTCTTTGCAGCAGCCGTTCATCTAACTGTCTCTGCTGTGAATTCCGTCGTCGCTGTAACGATTCTTCTTCTCGCTCGGCAGGTTGTTGCCGTACATCATCCTGCCATTGTTCCCGTGGCTGCCGTCTGCGTACCTGCTGAGGCTGAGGTAGCTCTTTCTCAGAGAGTTGCTGCTGCCTCGTAAACCCTTTCTGCTGCTGCTCAGCTTGCTGCTGCCGGGAGCTGCCTTCCGATCTCTGTCGCCATCGTTCTTCTAACTTCTGTCGCCATTGTTCTACTAGTTGCTGCGGTGCAAACTGTTTCTGTCGCGATGTCTTCTGCCGCCCGGACTCTACCTGCTCTGCTTGCTGCAGTCGTTTCCGTGACTGCTGCAGAGCTTCTTCTACTGCTTTTTGTTTGTCCAGCACGTTGTCATGTTTCACCTGATCCACTGCAGTCTGCACCTGTTGACTGCATGCTTCACGCTGCTCCGCTTTCACCTTCTCAACTTTCTCTTCACACGTTTCTGCAACACGATGACTTTTATGCACCACAATGATACAGGCTCCTAAAGAACACGGTCGAAATTACTCACAGTATTTTACAGGCTCATGCATTAGTTTATATCTTAAAGAATGAGATACATGAGAAAGTGAGTGAGTACAGATTAATGTTCCACTCATTTCAGAGACAAGTCTTTCCAGGCAATCAATTGCACTGGTACTGACAATCAAACTCACCACTAAGATAAAATACACAAAAAGACAGAGGAAACTAACCTGAAAATGAACGGATCCTAGTTAAAGGGGAACTCAACCCTGAAAAAAATGTTGGCTTAAATGAATATTTACGTGAAATAAAGTTTTGTACCGGCCAGGAAAGTGTCGATGTCGTTCGACGAAAGAAGATTTTTAACGATAAAAATCACTACTTATTTACTTACTTTGAAAATCGTGTCCTCCCGGGAGGACGGAAGTAGTTATCGTCGGTATCCATGCTACGTCAGCATTTACGAAAACTCTTTTGAGTGAACGCCGCGGGACCAACGTTTAGCACGACAGTCTGCATTCTCCGGTCTTCAGTAATGCACCGCCTTTCTTTCAGACTCCCTAATAAGGTCAGTTCAGAGGTGTGGCAGCACACGCATTC
>Ga0049105_1000297_pt1 | contig 15575 bp, 12 predicted proteins | sample WorMetvaBAHAMAS1_FD_61260 | JGI IMG/M metagenome (GOLD analysis project Ga0049105, IMG submission 61260) | Worm MetaG Olavius vacuus BAHAMAS.1 | ecosystem: Host-associated > Annelida > Digestive system > Unclassified | place: Germany: Marburg | collected 2013-04-09
GAAAATCGACGATTTCGCACCAACGCGGTCACTTTGATCCAAAATTTTAGGTACAAGGGGTCGTCCCCCACCAATCATTTTTACACGGATAGTTAGGCCAATGAATGCCTTACAACTTTGCCGCTGACAGTTTTCACACAAAGAAACTTTGTAGCAGACTTTCTTCATGCGAATTGTATTTTTTAATGGAAATCGGCCGTTTTGTTTTTGAGGCCCCCTTTGGGGGACTTAGGGGCAACGTACGACGATCGTCTTAGGCTCATTGGAAAGCGCGTAGTGGACTTCCTATTAGGGTTAATTGAACGTTTTTTACTAGGTGTTACGGCTGAGGAGCTACGAGCGATTATTGGTTGAAAATCGGCAATTTCGCTCCAACGGGGGTCGGTTGACCCAAAATTTCACCTAGAAGGGGTCGCCCCCCACCAACCATTCTTCTTGTCAGGAAACTAGGATAAATGTTCTTTCGTATGGTATATAAATCTCGACAAATCTTTCTACCGTTTTGTCACAATGCACGAGTGTGACGGACAGACAGACAGACAGACAGAATTCTCATCGCTAGACCGCGTCTGCATTGCATGCAGCGCGGTAAAAACTATGTATAAAAATGATGTTGTGGACGCGAATGGAGCCCGTGAAAAACATACGTCACTCATACCAGAACTAACTCGATCTGACCTAGAGTAAGGATAGAGACCAATGGTTACTATTAGGCCTAAGCCACACCACTATGTTGAAAGTGATGTATAGGCCTACGGCAGCTTTATTACTAGACACAAGACACGAGAACGATGAAACACATGGATTACAGAATGTGTGCTGTGTAAGTTAACTAAGTCTAACAATCCTAGAGGTGACTGACTACACAATAGACTGCAGTCTTACTGATACGCTTTTGGTCAGTTCTAGAGAGAGACAGAGACAGAAGCTATACACTACAGGTAGTTGTAGTATTGACCGCAAGAATTATATGCTGAGAGAACTATACACATTGGCAGCAAACAGCAGCTTGCACTTCACAAACTCAGACTATTTTACAACCTATCTCTAATTCACAAGCAAGTCTGCAAAGCAATCCTAAACAAGAACTGACAGACTCATGTGACACTGTAAGTGTGAGCAGAGTATAGCCATACAGCAACCACGTGGCCTGGGTCTTGGGGCAAAGTCTTGGTCATGGCCTTGCCAAGATTGATTGATTGAGCAAGGTTTAACGTCCCACCAAACACATTATAGGTCATATCGGAGACGATTTTTACAGGTCATATCACCAAACCAACAGTGTCGAAACACTGAAGGAAGCCAGTTGGTCTTTCAGATAAGGCCAAGACTTTTCTCTCAAGGTCAAGGCCAAGGCCAAGGCCGGAGGTGCCAAGGCCACAAGGCCAAGACCTTGTCATCCAAGGCCAAGGCCTTCATGAGGTGTCCTCAAGGATCCTCGATGCCAAGGCCAGGCCTCGAGGACAATAAGTCTACATATCGGCCACACGTCGGCCACTAGCAATGTACTCATGAGGCGCAGCAAAGTTAATGACCAGCATAGTAACCACTTCTCCTGTACAAACTGATCACCTTTCTTCATCGAGAGGCCAAAGCAAGCCATCTAAAGACGCTGTCAGAGTCATAGGCGTAGATCTGGCTGGACTTCTGGGGGGGGGCGCATGGCGAGTGCCAAAGGTGAGTCCGTGTCGAGTGGGGTGGCATATGGGGAGGGGTGTCCCCTCTCCAGCCGACTAAGGGGTCTGGGGGAGCGTCGTGAGCTCCCCCAGCAGGGTCCGGGGCGGAGCCCCGGCCGAAAACGCGATTTTGGCGTATTTTGAAGGCCTATATGACAAAATCTGGGGGAGACAATTTGTATTAGCGTCCCCCCGTTTCAAATTCTGGGGGGGGACTTGTCCCCCGTCCCCCCGTGATCTACGCCCATGGTCAGAGTCGAAACAGCAACGTCTACGAAAGGGTCAATCCATCCATGTACATTCAACACCAGCTGTGGAAGGTGTGGAACTACATGTATTACTAAATCAATTTTCCTTCAGATGCAGGTTTTGTCAGCTATGTAAAAGATTTGCACTAAGAAAACTTAGAAAAACACTTAATTACTTACTTACTTTCCAAGTGCTTTCCAGTTGAAAACTGCATCGAAGGCTAAATATGCAAGAGACTTGTGGGCCCGTATTTGACTTCGTCCAACAACTAGCTGAAGCTGCAACACAGGCTGCCCCTTATACAGCTGTCACTTCAGTGACTCAAAACTAAATACAGTGCAAGCAGCTAGTCGCTCGATACTCTGTAACAGTTCTATATAAAAGAAGCAGAAACTGCAATGCTTAATACTGAATCTGGCAGCAGTTATGCCATAACAGACAAAACAAGTGACTTCTTGATTATTTCAGCATATGTAATGAGAACCACAGCAATAATGCATCTGCACGGCACAAATGTCTGGAGTTTCCAATGTATAAGTCACTTTCACATATTAAGGAAACCTCTCCACATATTTTGCAACACATTTGCTAAGCAGCAAATTCTCCAGCAAGCATCACAAAATAAATCAACAGCACAAGTGAATGTTAACAAAATAAACTGCAATGCCACGCACCAGCAGTAATGAAAATGGACAGAAACATGCACAGAAATGTAAAATATCTGCTCTTCTGTGGTCCACGTGCTTCTTGTCACAAACTCTGTCTCTACATAAACGTTTCAATAACAACTCCAAACCAGCAATAATAAACAATTCAAAACAATTCAATATAATAACAGCACAACTGCAGCAAAAACCATTGCGTAATAAGTTACATTAGCACAACAACAAACACATGTTCCAGCACCGAAAATGACACCAAGTGAATTATATTGCAAGCAATGTATTAATGAATTATGGCAAAACATAAAACGAAAGTGAGATTTTAAAAATATATAAACATACAAGAAAATAAATATGCAATGGAATCCTACGACGAGATGATATTCTATGCATCGGGCTGAAGCTACTACTTTCATGAAATAAAATTACATTAGCACCACTAGCAGGCCTACAAGCCATGGTTGACAAAATGTGGAATAAGCAGATTAAGACTGAAAGAAACATCAGAATATTGAAATAGCATGGAACTGTTGCTCGCTTTCATCCATCAACATTTCTCAACGACCGAGAACTGGATCCCACGACGCTGCAGACGCTCCAGAAGACTGGTGTCAGCGAAGGCAGCACCTGGCGTCAGCACACCTCCTCTGTAACACACAGCAATTATACTGACACACTGATTATACAGGTCATCTAATCCAGTGGACAAAACTAATCAGACATTATCTATTGTCTTCAGTGCTCTCATGCTGCAGGTAGGGCATCAAAACGCAATGTCAGTAAGGAAATACTAATGACACGATGAAGATTTGAACTTTTGAAGGTTTGGGGGTTTTGCTAACCTATGAATGTTTGTTAAACATTCAAACCTTAGTGACAACTTTTTCGTTGATGCTTCACTAGAAGTATTAGAAGTTTACTTATTTAATCACTGCAAGTTTGACACTGGCTGATCAAAACGACAGTCACGATGTCATCACATCACTTATTTTGTCAATTATTAGTCCATAATCAGTGCCTACGGCATTCAGCAAAGTTGACGACGTCACTATACCGTGATGTCACGATGGTAAAGCGAAGGTTCAGAGTTTCCCCCACAAAAATTCAAAGGATGGAAAGCAACATTCATTGCATCATTAGGAGATACAGTATGTAATACTAGAGTATCAATTATCTCCAAAGATTTTGTTGGAGACCGATGATGTACCACCAAGGTAAAGCCATTAAAATGGTTGTGTGTGTGTGTGTGTCACTGATCCATTTAACAGCAACACTATTTTGAACCAACCTAATACTTTAATACTGCTTTTAACACTGCACTGCTGTTCTCATTTTTCTCGTAATTAGCAAATTATAAATGTCTTATGATAATGATTCAACATTTTAATGCCGATAAGCTGAAAATCGGGAGACTAAATGACAGCTGCTGGTGAAGACTATGTTCTACAGTATCCAAAATGAAACTACTACAACGTTTAATCACAACATACCCAGGTGGCAGCTTGTCACGTTCAGCCATCAGAACATAAGCAGCTTGCACCATACAGACCGGTGTTGCCACATAGCCCGGTTCTACAGTAACAACAGTTTGCCAGCATAATTCACATACTGTTGATTTATCATTGATAATAATTGCTATCTAAACAAATAACACATGGCAAAAATTACTGACTGAAGTAATGCTATAATGAAAATGCCATAGAGGCACTTTACACAGTCATGGTAAAGAAATGCATCAAGAATGAATACAGACAGCTAAGTCAAGTGGTCAGTCAGTCACCAAAGCTTGAACAGCACAAGAATGTCTTCAGCCAATGAAGGAAGGTGGCAACTGACCTCACAGTACAAACTGGGATCGGCAGACTGTTCCATGTCCATGAAGCGGCAACAGGAAAGAGCAGTTGTTCGAGGCTGATGATCATTAAGCAACTGAGACAAGTATCATCATGTTGGAAGAACAGAGGTGGTCGTGACTATGGATGTCAACTGTTTGACGAATACTCTCAGCAAGATACTGCTCAGAAACCAGTACACCAGGCCTGTCCCAGTGGCTCAGTGGGATAAACCAACTAAATAAAATTACGTATTCTAGGAGTGGCTACGAACAAATTAGGCAACTAGCTAATAACAGAACCGATTAGTAAATAAAAATAAGCAAAACTTTAACTAAATAATCACACATAACAACGACTGTAATAATAACCTGGTCCACTGACACGAGTGATGACATTCTGAGTTGGCATATCCTCATGTGACTCGTCAATATCTTCCACACGGCTTCGGTAGCCTCGGCCCATGAACGTCATGTTGAATGTTGTCTCATCAAGCTATAACCACATCACACACACACACATTACCACATATACAGGCATACATAAACGTATTTACATAATGCATTAAATACAGTTACAGCTACAGACATTACGCACTGTCATCATCATCATCATCATCATCATCATCAATATTTTTAAAGTGGCCTAAATAATGAAGTTATTGCTAGGTCCACACAGGTGTAGAAAAAAAATACATAGTTTGTAGGTTAACTGACAATGTCAGGGTATGAGCGGGAGAACAGAAATGTCTTAAGGCGCTGTCTGAAGACCGCGAGTGATGGCGCAGCTGTGACGTGAGCCGGCTGTCATCAAACAATAACATGTTCAGGAGCTGTCTGAACATTGCGTTATCCGTTACAAAAGCAGACATCAATTCTACTACACTGTTAATGGCAACAACATCGTTTTGTACATTTAATTGTACTTTTTATAAGAATAAAGACAGGTCAGTCAACAACAAAACAAAGGACAGAACTATGCCAAAGACAAAGCATCTCTGTGAAGCCTCGATAGCTACAGTGTATGCTCTCCAGATGTATCTGTCTACACAGGATGACAGCCTCAATAAAAGGAAGTTGGGTGTCACTGTCAGATGTCGTTTCTGAGATCTTTAGTCAGAAGCATGATAAATCTCTTCACAGTTATAACACAATGAGAGATGAACAGCACTGCAACAACAGGGATTGGAAGTCTGGTATTATGGCAAAGTGCTCAATACCTGTCATTCAGATTTTAATAAAATGCACAATAACCACTACGGATCACACAGTCATTTCATTTTACTTTTTATACGCTTGTGTCTGCATTTTCGTATATACACTGTCCCCAAAAAATGTGTCAAAATTCTTTCACTGCTGGAAAGTCTGTTAAATTTCCTACAAGACAGTATGTAACATAACCTACCACACCTGAAATGCATTGCCACACTACCTGGAGAAAGTTAAATGTTAAAATTTGATGCATTTTTGCATACTAAACTGTGTTCCAATATAAAAGGCAACTACCAAACTCAAGATGATAATTTTTTAACAACTCAACTGATTGTCAAATTTTCACGCACCATTCTGTGAGTTTGCGGTGTATTTCCTTCAGTCAGAACCAGATCGTTAACCAGGTCAACATTTTCTTCACTGCAGGTACTTCGTGGTCCGTTGCTATCTGTGAGTCTGTTGACTGCGCCAGTGTCTCCGAACTTTTTCAGCAGCCTGTTAATGCTACTTTTTTTGTCGATCATTTATTTAAAAATTTATTCCTTAACTCCAACGCTTTATATCCCTTCAACTGATACAAATTTTTGATCAAAATCTTCTCTCTGTCGCTAAAACACCGTGTTTACAAACACTGCAGTGATGTCGACAACGATGTAATTCTAATGCCAAAAAATAATTGTGAAATCTAATAAATAAAAACAGTGACATAGATATGTTTATATCCAATCAGTCAAGGTCTCGCTGTTTTATGCACCAAAAATTATCAAAATCGGTGGACATATACCAAAGTTATAATCGGTTAAAAAGTGGTGCATTTTTTAGACACAACAAAATGCAACAAATTTGAAAGTTTCAGTTTCTTGAGGTAGTGTTGCTACATGTTTTGGGTGTGGTGGATGATGTTTTTTTTGGACATTTAACAGGCTTTCCAGCAGTGAAAGAATTTTGAAAATCGGCTAAGATTTGACAAAATTATCATCACACGAGGGTGGCACTGGGATGCAATGTATATATTTCTCTTTGTATTTAGCAACTGACCTTCAAGCACATAGCACGTGGGCCTAATTACATTCTTGTAAAAAGAAAATGTTTTTTATGTACAAGTAGAATTTCACACAACAGTTTTTCAGGTATTGCAGTGGTTTGTACTCTTTGAATGCTTTCTGCTTCATAACTGCATCTAAGTAAGTCTCAATATGTAAGAGACTGGCCTGTTTTCGACTTGGTCCAGTTTTTGAGAAAGTTCCCATGGAAAACAGACGAGGATACTGCACATATACAAAGTACATCAGTATATCAGGATCCAGCAAAGTACAGAAGCTATTTTAAAACTTCTAGAGAATTACATTTAAACAGCAAGCTCAACACTTTGTAGTGACAATACTCATCATTTTAAGCGATGCAAGTTTGATCCAAATGCATTGATCAGACAGATAACATCACCATTGATCTTCACCATCATCAGCAAACACACAGACAGACAGTGACACATGACTGTTTATAATATCACGTTATCAAGCACACATACAGTAAAATGTTTATAGCTTAACAGCTGCCATTACAGCACTGCAGCCATTAACAAATAAACTACAGACCGCTTTGAGTAATGAAATGCCACAGCTGAACTTGGTCAGGATTGCTAATATGATGCCAATAAACATCAGAAAGAACACTTCCAGTAACCCACTGCAAGTGTAGTATATTTCAAACTGCACCTACACACAGTTGAATGAACAATACAATCACACTATGAATGAAATGACACGGCTGATGACTATGATGGTAAATTAACATAGTTTTGCTTAATATAATACAATATAATAACATTTCTAGTGTGCTCCCAGCAATAGGCATAAGACTGCATTACACAGTCGTCAATTAAGTGTTCTTAGTTATAATCAACATGGAATTAATGAGCCTTCAAGATGTCTTTTGAAAAAATAACAGTCAAAGGTGAAAGTTTCAGTTTTGTTGGCAGCCGAATCCATGCACAGGGTGCAGCAAAAAATGCTCTGTCACTGATCTTTCATCTTGTTCTTCGTACGATTAAGTCGATTAACATCTGTAGAGCAGATTGGGTGCATTACAGGAGGACAGGTCGCTAGTGAGTGGACAAGCAAAGTTTAACAAGCCACTTTACACATAAAACGTCATTTTGGAGACAAGGAAAAACACTAGGAAAGAGGAAACACCAGCGCCTCTGTATCTTCGGACTCTATGGCAAATGCTGTTATTATTATTATTAACACAACAAACCGGTCTCTGCTTCTTCTGCTGCCACTTGTAGTGCTCACTGCGATAGACGATGGAACGGTCAGGACCGAGAAATGGAACACACCATTTGTCCAAGTACGAATTGTGAAACAATGCCGGGCTGTGACACAGAATATGCACAGATACCTCTCTTCACACAAACTACTGACAAAATATTCACATAACATGTAAAAGCAACAAGTAACTCAGCTATCGCAGAGAGACCACACTGCAGGGTAGGTTAGTTATGGCCAAAAGTGGAAGACTGAAACTGGGAGACAATATTTTACAAACATTATAGGTCTACCTTCAAACACTGTGACGTAATTGGCCAGCAAAGAAATCAAATTCGGTGAAAAAACGCAAAATAAGGGCTATTGCGCCATTCAAGGTCATTGAAATCGGTATCAGTCAAAAGCCCGTATGCGACTTCCTCTTAGGGATTAATAGTAACTGACATCCTATCTCATACCGTTTCAGAGTTACTGCGGCTTATTGTTCAAATTTTGGACACTTTGGAACATGTCAGAATATCAGTTCAAAATCAGCGATTTCATTCCAACAGGGGCCGGCTGACCTAAAATTTCAGGTAGAAGGGGTCGCCCCTCCCGACCAACCATTCTTCTTCTCAGAAAACTAGGCTGAATGATCTTTCGTCAGTCAGTCAGTCAGTGTGCCGTGCCAGAACTCTGGCGTAGGCGTCAGTCACGGCTTCTTCCTCCCGTCTTTCTCTCATCATCTTAATGAGGTCCAATGGTCTAAACCCAGTCACGCGCTCCAACCACCCAAGCAACGTACCTCTTTGCCGTCCCCTAGCTCGCTTACCCTCAATTCTTTCGTATGGTATAAAAATCTGGACAGATCTTTCTTCCGTTTTGTCACAATGCACACATTTGACAGAACAGACAGACGAACAGACCGACAGACGGACAGCTTTCTTGTGACTAGACTACCCTGCATTCGAAGCAGTGCAGTGAAAAAGCAAGCAGCTCTCTGAGCCATAAAGGCCTTTCAGACAGCATGATCTCCCATTCCTCAAGTAGACACCAGCCAAAGCTGCGAGATTCCAAATATGGACCAGTGAATCGTGTGACACGCCTGTTTGCCTTCCAGTTTTTGCTAGTACCAAATACATTGCATCGTAACCGAGAATACAGCATGTGAGAATCTTATGAGAATTTTTCGTAGTAACGCTGTTGTTGAAAGTCAAAGTCATGGCAGTGTAGATGCGAGTCCACCATGCCACATCACACCATAATATCAAGGACTACAGCACAATTTTTCCCAGATTTAAACTGCAGCAACAGATATTACCGTCTTGGCAGTCGGTGTGGGCTCTGTGGCAGTGGAGTACTGTACAGCTCACGACGAACCACCTTCAGTTCTTCCCGGTTAGCATGACAATTAATGGCCGACAGCCATGTTCCATAGTTTCCACGAACACCCTACAATTACCATCAATGTGGTACAGGATGGCACAGAAACAAATGAGACCATGAGGCAGCAAATAACAATCAAGTACAGAAAAATTAAAGCATTTACTGAGATCAGCAGTGCAATTACCGGCAGTCCATGATGTACGTTGACATAGCACTCAACTCCATTTACATCTCCTACAACACACATTAAACATTTAACGTAAATGACAACGACATCCAACAGTCATAAACGATGCTTCCTCTTGCTACATGCAGTACCCAGTACCCATTTCTTTTTTTCTCTTTCTCCTTCTGGGGAAAAAGCATCAGTTAAACTTATAGCCTCTCAGGTGCTGAGGCCCTATTAGATTGGGTCTAATGCACTATGTCCCTATGGCCAGGAAAGTCTGTGCAAGTCTGCTGCACTATCTTCTTAACTGGTCCTAGGTTTAAACTAGACAATGTGTCCGTATGTTGCTAGGGTAAGTGCAGGAGTATTGTGACATAGTATTTAGAAGACCCTGTTCGATACACCATGCAGCAGACATGCAATACAGGCCCGTATCACTAGCCAGAGTATTCACCCAAAGCACAGTATACAGACAGCCCAAGCAGGTCACTATGATCTGCCTAGCCTCAATCAGTCAATTAATACACAAAGTGCTTGCATCGAGACATGACCAGCACTGTACAACAGTACATAAAATACAAAACAGTAAACAGTTACTGAAGATAAGAAAGAGTTGTTAGAGATCGTAAGAAGCAGTAAACAAATGTGATTTGAGATGCTTCTTAAAAGTGTCCAGACTGGGTGCACAACGAATGACAGCCGGAAGTGCGTTCCAGGCGCGTGAACCAGCGACCAAGAGTGCACGATCGCCCATCCTTGTCCGCGTCCGAGGGATGTCGAAGAGCGAAGATGTGACCGGCACGACGTAGCTGATGTCAGTGTAACCATTGGTGATGTACTCGGGTGCATACCCGTGAGCGGCACCGTACCGTACATAAGAATACACAGTATGTATTGTATACGCTGATGGATTGGCAGCCAGTGCAGAGAATGCTGGACTGATTTCACGTGGTCGCATGGAGATAGATCGGCAACATAGCAACTAGCTGCGTTCAGCACCCTCCGAAGTGGTGCAAGGGCAATGGCAGCAAGTGACAAGCTTGCTCAAACTCAAGCTTCAGCACAGGCCAGCCTAGCTTATAATGCTTTCTTTGACCTTTGATTTAAGCACCACTACTATGAAATATCACCAACGTTAACAGATTCTAGGACATCAAGAACTTAATCTCAAAGCATGTGCATTAGTGATCTTGAGCCAAATTACTTGTCTATACCGGGATTTATTTGAACCCCTGCTCCTGACATGTAACCAGTTCAATGCCAACATGCACCGTGTTCAGCTACTGGGACAGAGCCATAAACACCAATATTAATTTGCCTTATTTCTCTGCAGTAGTGTAAGTAACCACCTGTCAGCATGTGACATACATAATGCATTCTGAAACGGCTTCATTACATACTGCGTTACATCAGACACAATAGTACCTTCAAACTGTCGCTTGGCATGCAGCAATCCCATCTCTGCAGGAATGCTGTCAAAGCCGCAAGCTTCCAGCACATAGATACCAGCCTCCTGTGCCTTCGCATTGTACACAATCTGCATCTTCTCCAGCCACTGTTACACCAGTATACACTGTTACAATGCACGGGCCCCAATTACTGAAAACTTCTCTCTTCCCTTCCCTCCACTCCCTTCCCTCTTTCCTGTCCCCTCCTCTTTCCCTCCCTTCCTTTATCCTCACCTTCCTCCAGACACGGCTAAGGGGTGTGAGAATGCTTAAGCTCCCTCAGTGGGTCTGGGCAGAGCCCAGCCGTTAAACGACATTTGGTGCATTTTGGGCTGAAAAACGTGATTCTGGTAAGAACAGTTTTAGTACATTTCACAAAATAACTGCATCGGCACATAAAACCCAAACGTTTCAATGCAGAAAATTGCAAAACTGGGACAAATTTCTATGGGTGCTCTTAGCAACCACATAATTTCCCCATGGATGCTCGAGCCCCAAAGCACCCATGGAGCTAGTGCCTTTGCTACAGTGTATCAGTATTCAGTAACATAAATCCCACCATCATCATCATCATCCCACAATTCCCTTCTGTTAACCACAACATGATGAAAGAAATTTAAACCACAACATGCTGAAAGAAATTTAAAAAAACATCACTTCTACAGTTTTGTGCAAATACACCCAAAATACATCGCTCAATAGGTAAAAATTTGTCATATTTAATTAATCAAACAAATGCAATCCCAGAGCTTATAAGAGCAAGATGGTCTGTTCATTTAAAACAAACAAGCAGACTTGCTACAGAAATATACAATCTATACCTTACCTTATACTACAGTTAGTTTGTTAACAGTATAACTAGATTTTTTCATGAAGTCTGCATCATATAATCTAGACTTACCGTGCTGCTCCACTGTTATCCACCAATTTTATACGAACAATTGACTATTTACATAGAAAAATGCACACATTTGTTCTCGAGCAATATTCTGTTGGTTATTAATGCATATTCACAATAGTCATCTGTCACAGAGAAAGTGACATAGGCTTACCTGTGGCTCACCACATATGTCAATGTGATGAGTACCGGCTTCTATGCAAGCCTTCACTACCGATGTGCCGTAGAAACTATACTGCAACAGTTGACAGTTCAACACGAGTTAATAACTGACTGTGAGTGATCACACCAGTTCCGCACCACATTAACTTCACCTTATAAGTTTCACTACAAGCTTGATCAGTTCCTTCTCAGGCTGAGGCCTACCATTATGCAGTTCACTTCAACCTATTCCAAGTGTCTGATCGACACACTCTCACAAAACTTTTCACATTATATGCACATGCTTACAATATGCACACCTACAAAGAAAGATTTACAATAAAATGTACAGATTTCAGAAACATTTGAGAATTCTTCATTCGAAAAAGTTCAGATGAACAGCAAAAAGCAAAGCTGAGATATGCAGCTGCTTAAAACCACAAACAGTTTGGACATCATTAATTTTCAATGCAGCTACAGATGTAATCAGTTAATATCTTTATATAATTTAGTAACAATACAACTGAATAACTGTTAATTAATCAATCGAATGCTAATTAAATGACTAGTTAAACATTTCCTTTGAGAAAAAAAAGCACAGATAGCACGAAGCACGGACAGTGAGGGCTGGTGGTCATTATGCAATTCAAGTTCATTCCAGGTCACAGATTTTGGTACCAGTCTAAAGCCCATATGCGACTTCCTATTAGTATATAATACTAACTTACATCCTATCTCGCACTGTTTGCCAGATATCACATAGTAATGATCAAATTCTTGACAGGGGGTACCTCTCTATAATGAATTTGTTCTCAGAAACTTCTAACAATATTGCCACATGTCATAAACTGCTAAACACTAGATTCTCTGGACTACACTTTTGTTGTGGACAGTAAGGGTCTATATTCAACCACTATTACATAGTGCTTGCCTCAATCACCTAACAGAGAGATCGATGATCGTGACGTCTTCAACATCTGACTGTGATCAGTGATTGCGATCAAAGGTACCACCTAATGTAGAACAGCAGACCAAGCTCCCTGAGGAGACCACTGTACTCATAATGTGACACCAGTGTGGATATACAGTCGCCGTCAGTCGGTCATCCAGTGGTGGGGGGGGAGCTGGCTGGCTCAGATTTAATCTGTTTCAGTGACTGCATTCAATGTTGGCTGGCATCAACAGGCTCTTGGCATTGTCGTCTGGAGAGAATTTGTAGGCCAGTGTGCAGCAGTAGGTGCTATTCTGTCTAGCAGGAGACGGTAGTAGGAAAGGCGGCAAATGTTTCAGCTGTGGTGGGCACACAACATGCTGCTGCTGCAACTGACCCATTACTCCCCACCTCCCCCCACTTCCCATGCCATGTTTGTATATAGCAGTCAACAGGATGCAGCGAGCGGCGGCAGTGACAACTAATATTCAAAATAGTCCAACATGGTTGTGCAGAACAGCGCTAAATTATCACTAGCTTAGCTATTAGGTTCATGATCACGATCAGTCTTGTTTTTGATCGACCGTGATCGCAGAGTGTAGTCAATGATCTGATCGCGATTAGAAGCTTATCGCGGCAAGCTCTACTTTTACGTAACTGACCACCTAATGTGCTGAATTTGGTAGATTAATGCAAAATAACGGCAATTACGTCACTCAAGGTCACCGATTTTGGTACCAACTAAAAGCCTATATGCAACTTCTATTAGTGATTAATACTGACTTACAGTACATCCTATCTGTAACTGTTTTCAAGTTATTGCAGATTATTGGTCAAATCTGCACTTCCGACAGGCGAGTACCTCTCTTTAACACACTCGTTCGGGGTAAAATTCAGGACCACAAAATCTGGCCTTGAAAAAGAAACATCACCCTATCATCTGGTGCAAAATGCGCTTTGATATCTTAAAACTGTTTAGACATGGCCCACGAGTGTGACAGACAGATGGACAGACAGAAGTGCCGTTAGCAATAGCGCAGTCTAACAACCTGCACCAAAAATCAGATTCTTCAACATGCAAAATTCATTAATCATACAGCCAAGTTTAACCATTTTTGTTCTTACCGGTCCAACGCAGTTGAGCAGTATCTCTGTCTGATTACACATGGCTATCAAACTACTCTCCATATCAACATCAGCGATCACGATTGGCAGCATACTCAAGTCTTTCTCTGTCAACACTCTAAGCAGTTACTGTTCAGAAACTGAGAATCTCAAAACAGTAAAACAATCATATCATAATAATCCAATACAAGTTATGCAATGATGTTGAACTTGAACGATATGCCAATCTACAAACATCAGTACAGCAACTGCACTAAACTAAATTCTATTAAGTGTCACATATCAAGAGTACTAGAATCAGAAATTACAAGCTAATGGCATTTACAAACTGATCGTGTGACTGACCACTCCCACCATTTGTTTTTTTCTAACGACTTACGGAGCATTACCAAATGCATATAATAATAATAATAATAATAATAATAATGTTATCGTTACTAATGAGAGTTGGCAACATACGACAAAAACCGTGTGCCGACTTACACCATCAATATCACTGACACTTGTGGCTTTGTTGGATTCACTGAATCTGAATCACTCACCAGTGAATTTCGATGCAGTAGACAAGACAGCTTGCAGTTTCTTCATGTCTCGTCCAGCAACGGCCCATGTAAAATTTGCCTCACTGTCCATTGTCCTTGCGATTTCCTCGACAACGAACTGACCAGTGAAGCCAGTTGCACCAAACACGATGATATTAAATTTCTGTGGCTCTGCAGGCTCCATAATGCCTGCTGTAATGAAAGTGATTAGCTGCAAACACAGTAACATATAGCGCATGACAATTGCCACTAAAAATCTTGTTTTGCCATCTGCAAAAAAATTAATATAGCCACAATTATTTGCGTATTATTTGCGGTAATTTTGACTTTAATTTGCTAGGTGACCATAACTGTTAGGCTCAAGTCGAGTGTGTCTGTCAGTGACAGTTTATTTAAGCAATAAACAGCGACTCATAAACACTGAAATTCGGGTACCCCATTATGCCATAATGAATTCAACCATAAATATTAAAATATGCCACATTTTATTACTTGATTAAACTCCTTGTTTCTATTACAGTTAATGATGCACATATAATGTAGACCGACTTAACCAGTGTAAAGTGATGACAGACTACTGTACTGTACTGTACTATCGGGGGTGACCATAGGAGCATAGAAGCAGCGGCCGGTGTGACAGTTTACGGTCAGTGCCGAGGCCAGATCAATTCGACCCATTGCACAGTCCCCTTTTTGCAAGGTATGTGTTTGTATGACGACAAGAGACATGTCGCGAAGGATTCACAGCCTTTTCGCTCCCGGGCCAATTCGCTCCCTGGAGCGAATCGGCCAATAGGACCCTGGCCAATTCGCTCCCTGGACCTTTCGCTCCCAGGCCCTTTCGCTCCCTGGCCTTCTCGCTCCCTGGAACTTTCGTTCCCCAGAGCGAATTGGCCCGGGAACTTTCGCTCCCTAAAACTTTCGCACTCGAGAGTATTTGCTCCCTGGAACATTCGCTCTCTGGAACTTTCGTTCCCTGTTAGTTTTGTGACGTTAGTCTATATATAAATCTTTATTCACCAACTAGTGGTAGCAAGAAAAAACATACAAAACATATGA
>Ga0049105_1000298_pt1 | contig 15554 bp, 4 predicted proteins | sample WorMetvaBAHAMAS1_FD_61260 | JGI IMG/M metagenome (GOLD analysis project Ga0049105, IMG submission 61260) | Worm MetaG Olavius vacuus BAHAMAS.1 | ecosystem: Host-associated > Annelida > Digestive system > Unclassified | place: Germany: Marburg | collected 2013-04-09
AAATTACTGACGTAGGCCAAGACTAATACGTCGGTTAATTTTAATTGGTAATTTTATTACGAAGACCTCATAAAATAACCGATTGAACAAAAAAGGACAACTCACAGCCACAGCCAGCCCAGCCCAGCCGCGGCGTCCCGAAATTCTACGACTGGCTTCGGCTACGGCTTTCTACGGCGGCGGCGGAAACTTTCTACGGCTGGCTACGGCTTATGAACTCTATGGTGGCTTACGGCGGCTTACGGCGGCGGCTTGGGGGTCTAGAGATAAAGAAACATCCACCAGGAAATGTACTGTTAGTAAGCGTCAAGATACAGCATATACAGTATGAAATTATTATTAGTTAAATGGCTAGTTCTTGTTGGAAGAGAATGGTTGTGTTTGCGTTGTCGAAGATCGTACTGTTGAGACGCGTAGACTGTGACGGCAGAAATTTATGAGACGAGACTGAGACAGTTTAGAATACCATCTCGAGACTGAGACTTTATGCCTGTGTTGAATACCACTGATTCTGTAGTTATAAAATGACCACTGTGTTTATGACGGGTGTTTTCATCTGCTATTGTCAGACATCCCCTGCTAGGTGGCTTAGTGGGTATAATTGATAAAGCGTTGGACAAGTTTGTGATTGATAGATCGAGGGTTGAGCTTCCGGCTGGGCGCCTATGGGCAGTAATCATGGACAAGATACTGATCGCCGTCTGTCTGTGTCACTAAGCAGTAGAATGGTACTGGCAGTGATTGCCTATGGCAGAAGAGGTAATGAGCCTAGTGGAAACTAATGGCGGCACAGATTTGTTCCGTACCAGTACTATTTTTATCCAGATACTGTACCATCTATTCGAATCGTATTTTTGTCATATAACCACCAATGAGCTTAACTCTCCAGTTGGCGGCAAGTTCCGTTGAACGGCGTCGATGTATTATTGTATATGTATGTGGACGTAAGTACTTCGCAGATAAGTCGTATCATAGTAAAACAAACTACATGTAATTTTAATCGGGGAACATTCTATATCTTTAATATTATCGAAACCCTTCAGAACTATTTCACCGGCGAATTACTACCGGACTATCTCGGCAGTAAAGTGGCACTTCACTTTGATGTAAATTAGTGGTGACCATGTTTGGTGGTGAGTTATTTGGAGGAAGCGTTATCGACGGCCAGTGTGAATGGCAGCCTGTTACCACTGGGTTCATGAGTAATATGACCTGTGGGTAGTGCCTAGTACCAGGATGAGCTCCAGCCCTCAGTGCTCTACCAAAGAGTATGAGATTTACCTGTATAGTTACCTTTATTGTCAGTCAAGTACAGTGAACACATAAATGTGTTGGCAGTGTGGAACTTCTTCCAGGGATGAATACAGCGTCCATGATTCCAGTATGAAGCACGAAGATACAGTGAGGTTAGCAGATGTATTGAGCACATTTCTTTACTTACATAGATCTGCTTACACTTTGCGGAGGTAATTTACGATAGGTCCACATTTAGCACAAGATCGTATCGTTCTTCCACGTTTTGTCGTTCTTGAAAGTGTTTTGTCACCAGTTGTTAAGACGCTGTAAAATAATGTCTTGAATTACCTGTTTATGTCCGTTAGTTTTCTTACCATTTGGTGTGTGTTTACCGGTGGATATCAGTAAGTACAGCGAAAAGTGTTGTCACAGATGTATTGGTATTGGTATTGTGAGTACACTTCAACACAAACAGCAATATTGGTATTGAAGAGCAATAGATAAGCGCTGGAACAGGAACACCATTTCTCTTAATATTATTATTATTATCGTCATCTCATCATCATCATTATCATTATTGCTCACTCACTATCATTATGAATATGTGGTGGTTGTCCAGGTCGTCGCCTGTCCTGTTACAATTCGGCAAGCAACTGAAACGTGGTTTATCAGACTCAGCATCAGCAGCTGTTGGCAGTTCAGTAGGAGTCGTGGCAGATGGTGAGGTCACCAGCAGGTCACCAGTATTGACGTCGAGTCACGGCCAGATGTGCCTTACTAAGAGCACAAAACACACACATTACAATACTTCACCAGTATCAGCACAGCTGACGGCACCAGCTTCACACGCTCGGCCTCGCGAGAAAAACATCTTCACCAGTATCTGTTTGAGCGACAAGTCATCAGATCAGCTGATGAGAACCGAGCATACAGCTGATACGATGAAGCTGTCAGGTTACACAGAGAATGAAATTCCACTGCAGTCTAATAACTGTCCAGTTTCGTCATCAGCTTCTGTCACTGCTCCTTGTCCTGCTGTCACATCGGGAAGCTGTTTAACATCTGTAGTCACCATTTCAAGTGACGTCGAGAAGACTGATCATTCGGCTCAGAGTTGGTCGACAGTGGACGCCAGTCGGCTGTCTACAAGTGATGCCACGTTATGTGATGGAACAGCTGGATCAACTTCATCCAGTCCAGAAACAGAAAATTCATTTTTTGGTAAGGAGAAGACTTCTGTCGTACAGCCAGCTGACAGTGTGTCTGTGTCATCGCGGGATCTTGATGTGGCAGGTTCTGTTATCACGGATCAGAGCACGCATCGAGCTTCACCAGCTGCCGATAGGGTTCTCTCTGTAGATTCTGATACTCGGTCAGAACGTTGCTGGGATAAAGCTGAAGAGATATCGCCGAAGGATCGGGAGGTGGTTGGTGAAGATATAGGCGAGAATGTGAGTGCTGAGATAGTTCCATCTGTTAGTAATTGCAGCAACATTGGAAGGACAGTCGGTATGTTAGATACAAATATGACAGAGCCTTCAGAGCTGGGTACTGATGTGTCACTGGAACATGGTCACAACACTGTAGTCAACTGTGGAGCACGGTGTGATAGTTTGCTGGTGGACACGGCTAGGAATGATACAGATACAAGCAGTATGCTGTTGCAAGGGTCGGACTTACATAACGGCAGTCAGGACAGTGTTTTGCCAAGCATGTCTTCTGCATCCAGTACACATAGCAATGTTGAGGTGACCAAGTCTCACGTACCTGAAGTCTCCAGTCAAGACATTGTCTTGCCCAGTGTGTCTCTTATCTCCAGTACACATAGCAGTGTTGAGGTGACCAAGTCTCACGTACCTGAAGTCTCCAGTCAAGACATTGTCTTGCCCAGTGTGTCTCTTATCTCCAGTACACATAGCAATGTTGAGGTGACCAAGTCTCACGTACCTGAAGTCTCCAGTCAAGACACTGTCTTGCCCAGTGTGTCTCTTATCTCCAGTACACATAGCAGTGTTGAGATGACCAAGTCTTACGTACCTGAAGTCTCCAGTCAAGACACTGTCTTGCCCAGTTTGTCTCTTATCTCTAGTGCACAAAGCAGTGTTGAGGTGTACCAGTGTTCTCGTGAAGACTCCAGACCAGTCGGTGGCAAGATCTCAAGCCATTCTTTAGTTCCAGCGGTGGATATTTTAAACCATGAAAGTCAAATGACTGAAGAAGAATATCCTCGTTGTTTGCAGCCGCCTGCACCGGGAAGTTCTTGCACAGAACAAACGTTGTCGTCTTCTGCTCCATCTAATTGCCTTTGTGGCCCGGTCGTGACAGACAGTGTTCCGGTACCTCAGTGTATGTTGTCAGTAAGCAGCAGTGGTCCAGTGCCGATGTCATTATTTTGTGCCGAGTCCACACCGGTCCCTGTCACTCTGTTCCATGCACGATCATGCCGCTTGGCCATGGTCTCAGCAGTGGAAAACGGTGGAACTGCAAGCCAAGATGTGCCGCCGTGTTCACGTTCCAGTTCAGATGGAGTAATACATTCCAGTTTGTTGGAGGTTTCAGGCTCAGTTTCCATGAGTGAAATTGCCAGTAGCACAGTGCTGCCAGATCCTGCCAAATTGACAGTTGGAGAAACTGAGAAAGTTGGCAGTGACAGTGATTTGTCAGAATGTGGGGTGTCCACTGTTAACTTAGTATGTCACACTGTGGGTACTGGTGACAGTTCATTATGTCACACTGTGGGTACAGGTGACAGTTCGTTATGTCACACTGTGGGTACAGGTGACAGTTCGTTATGTCACACTGTGGGTACGGGTGACAGTTCGTTATGTCACACTGTGGATACAGGTGACAGTTCATCATGTCACACTGTGGATACAGGTGACAGTTCATCATGTCACACTGTGGATACAGGTGACAGTTCATTATGTCACACTGTGGATACAGGTGACAGTTCATCATGTCACACTGTGGATACAGGTGACAGTTCATTATGTCACACTGTGGGTACAGGTGACAGTTCATTATGTCACACTGTGGATACAGGTGACAGTTCATCATGTCACCTAGTGGGTACAGGTGACAGTTCATTATGTCACCTTGTGGGTACGGGTGACAGTTCATTATGTCACACTGTGGGTACAGGTGACAGTTCATCATGTCACACTGTGGGTACAGGTGACAGTTCATTATGTCACACTGTGGATACAGGTGACAGTTCATCATGTCACCTAGTGGGTACAGGTGACAGTTCATCATGTCACCCTGTGGGTACAGGTGACAGTTCATTATGTCACACTGTGGATACAGGTGACAGTTCATTATGTCACACTGTGGGTACTAGTGACAGCTTATTACATCACACAGTGTCCAGTACAGCAGTGCTATTATCATCCGCTACAACAGTCTCTGACATGTCTGTTAAGTACAGCTCTGCCAGTGCTGGTCTCTGTCAATCAAACATTACAGCAGTATCAGCATTGCCTGCCAGCAGTCCCTCATTACCAGACCACACACCACAGTGTTCTGTTAGTAGTGACGTGTCAAATGATAGCATTCTAAATTTACATCAGCTTCCCGTCACTAATGGACACGAGACAGACTGTTGTGTAGAAGACAGGAAGGACCTTAACATATCAAACAGTGACGCGTCAAGTGACCACATTTCAGATTTGAAACAGTTTTCCGTCACCGATCTAGCTGATATGGTTGGTCAAGCTGATGAGCCAGATAATGTTAACGTTTTGAATAGTGATGTGTCAGATGATAATATTTCAGATTTGTCACAGTTACCCATCACTAACCAACTTGAGGTAGAATGCCATGTAGAAGAGCAAAAGGACAGTAATGTTTCAAATAGTGAAGAACCGAATGAAAGTATTTCCGATGAATTGATAGTGTCACAGATACTTGCGGCTGATTCTTCTCAGTGCGAATCGCTGGATCATTTATTTGCATCTCATTCATCAGCTTCAGATGGTTCCGAGCGTCAGAAATGGCGGGATATGTTACCTCCGATCATCAACAGTTGTCCACTCCCTAAAACGTCAGAGGAAAACTCTAACGAGCCGTCATTATGTGATGTTGTGAATGCCGAGGACGCTGGTTCTAACTCGTTTGTTGAAGACTCGATCAACGACCTGATCGGTTCCACTGATCTGAATATATCACGTCCGAGTCCCGATGTTTGTGGGATTCGGCAGCAGGAACGTGATGATGATGATGGACTTATGCGAGCAATGGCGGCTGATAACGATGATTGGATGTGTGATGCCAAACAGGTTCAAGACGTGCTCTGTTCACTTCTAAGGTCTTGCCATGTCAATTCCACCGATACTGATGACTCTTTACCATTAAATGATGACAATGATGATGACGATGATGATGCAGCTAGCTGTGCCAGCTCATCCACTGAAGTTTATGTTGACCTGTCAGAAGATCTCAAACTCGCTGATGTCAGTAGTCGCTGTGGTAGTCCTCAGGACAAGGATTCGGATGGAACGGTTTCCTTGCTGTCTGTGGTTCTTGATGGAGACGGACTTGATCTGATGGATTCGACTTCGGATGGATTCCAGAATATTTACAGTTCGTTGGTGAACCCATCCCAGCTGGATACAGAACTATGTTCTGATGCTAGTGGGACGTATTCTAACAGCTCTGCCAGTGACAGTCGGCCAACAAACTTGTCTGCTTTTTCAGTTGAGCACAGTTCGAGAGACAGAAGCCATGTGGCAGCACTGCTAGACAAAGATCATTGTCCTGCCGTTATGGCTCTTGATACGGGACTCGTGAAAAATCTACCGTGCTCGACTGCGTCGATATCGTCACTGTACGACAAACTGGGAGAGAACAAACAACTGTCGAATGAAAATAAGGCTGGCTTACACAGTGATACTGAAGGGATGACTGCAAAGTCCCTGAGTTGCCACTGTAACCAGCTTCATGCCAGCAGGAAGTCTTGTCGTAGTAGCCTACGGATGCCCGAGAAGTTGGCAGACGTCGATCCCACTTCTCCGCTGTTGGCTTGTCGACCACCACCTCTGTCTGCTGGTCGTGGGACAAACACACGCCGTGCATTAGATATTGCGGAGAATACGGCCGGTGCCTTGGCTCAGGCTGTCAGCAGTGAAGGCCCGAATCTGGTTCGTGGTAAGAAGCGGAAACACAACAGTGTCTCGGATGAGGAAAGTAGAACTGACAGTAAATTATCAGTCAGTGTTGCGGAGACGGGATCGTGTGATAAAGGTTCCAGAGAGACTTTATCGGCACGTGGAATGGGTAATGAAGTAGGACACAAAGAGAAATGCATCGGTGTGAAGTCAGTTAGTGATGCACAAAGAGACAAAATCACGTCCAAGAACTCCACCACAGAAACAGAAAGCTGCACTTTAAGAATCCGCAATACCTCAGAGGTGAGCAGGTCTGTGAATAATGGACCTTTGTCGTTCAAGAGAAGCACTATGTCTGACGACACACCAGCAACACAGAGCATGGTCACTGATGAACGGGAAACAGTGTTTACCATGGAACGGGCTGGCAGTGGCAGCATAAGAACAATTATACTGAGAAAGTCACTGAGTCCACCAATGCTCAGAACAGACAAGAAATGTAAGTCAAAACAGAAACTGGACCGGTTCAAAGGTCAGTGGAAGTTGAACCTTAGACAAAGTCACAGTGACATTCGGCATGAAGAGGAAGAGAAGAAACCGGTGAACACTGTGGAAGAACTTCGGCAGACGTCGGCTGATGATGGTGGAGGTAAAGATGTGTCAGTGATGAAAGATGAAGCTGGTGAAGAATTAAAGTCTGTGAAGAACAAGAAGAAGAAGAAGAAGAGAGCTAAGATGAAAACCGATAAAAATGCAGCTAAGAGTTATGTTGTCGAGAAAAATTCAACTCGTTCCAACAAAGCTTCTGACGATGCCGGCGTTACGTCCAGTCATAACAAGTCTGATAGTGGAGGTGTGCTGGATGGAGATAGCAGTAGGAGTAGTGTGTCCAGAGGAAGACCGAGGAAGAGGTGTTCACTGCTGGCTGAGCTGGAGAACTCGGAGGGTTATGTCACAGAGAGGAACGTGTCACAGCAGCACGGCAACACCAGTACACTCAGCAGAGAAGAAAGAGCGTTACAGGTCTGTACTGGTCGTCGTTGTTGTTATTATTGTATTGCTGAATTATTGCCAAATTCAAACGATCGTTGAAAACGTTTATGTTTGGTTAGTTGGACCGCGGCGCCCTGTGTCTGAAAGTTAAGGGCGCTGACTAGAAATCTTACCGACTTACTTACTTAATATTATCTTTTATTGAAAAAATTGCCGTCGATATGATATATTCCCAGGGTTAAAAGCAGAATTAAAAACCAGAAAAAGCTCTTCTTTTTTTATTTGCATATTGTGTGTATTTTTTTTTGTATTTGCTTTTTTGTACTTGTTTCTTGGTGTGTTCTGCCTTAGTGGCGAATAAACGAACTCATTATTGCCGAATTCAAACGATGGTTGAAAACGTTTATGTTTGGTTAGTTTGGCCGCAGCGCCCTGTGTCTGAACGTTAAGTGCGCTGACTAGAAATCTATTTACTTACTTACTATTATTTTTTATTGAAAAAATTGCCCTCGGTATGATGGATTCCCGGGGTTAAAAGCAAAAATAAAAACCAGAAAAAGCTGGAATGGCTAAATCTCATCCTCAGTGGGTGAAAGTGCCTTGAATAGCGAACACACTGAATCTTTGAATTAGAACCGACAAACACTGGAACAGGAACGGGCTCTAGCGGTGGTCATTAGACGCTTGAGAAATGCGCCTACCAAGGTCGCTGAGAAACTCGAGGCTAGCGTTATAAATTGGTCCCGCAGTTTCAACGGCAACCGGTGTGAAAGTGTATGGCCACACCAGCTGCCCATATTTGGCTATTTTTCTCTCTGCAGCCACTGCAGCTGGCAGTCCTGACGACCCTGATGTCACTCGCTAGCGGTGTGTCGGTGACGATGACGGCCCAAGTTGCACATCTGAAAAGCCCCTTCTCCTCTGATAGACGACATCAGAGCTATGATGTTTGTCTGGAGGTAAGAGGAGAGATTATCAGAACTGTTCTGTGTTGTATTGTGTACCGAAGCTGTGCACAGTCATCAGCACACTTAGATGAGCAGTTCTTACAGTTCTCTGGATTGGGTTTTGTCACACTGGGCCCATTTCACTGTGCATAGATTTATTTGTGTGTATTTTGTGTGTTTTTGTTTCGTACTGCATAATTGTTGTATTATTGTGAGCGTGGTAGGGTGGACTTGATCAGATTGAAGCCTAATTTTTAGAACCTATCTTCCTTCAGTGCTTTGACACTGTTGGTTGGGTCATTTGACCCGTAAAAACCCGTCCCTGATATAACGTATAATTTGTTTGGTGGGACGTTAAACCTTGCTCTAAGTATTCTGAAAAAAAATTCTGCAACGTTTGCTATAAGCACAGTGGAGCTGGTAACTCACTGCGTACTGCAGCACGTGACATTTAATGACCGATGCAACGTGTTGGAAACATTGTCTGTCAATCATCTGCTGTGTGTGCAGCGAGCTCTGATGCAGATACAAGAGATGGAGATGAGGTGCTTACCAAACCGTGAAACCAGCTCCAGCAAGACAAACGTCTCATGTTCTGTGACAAAGTCCACTGCCAGTATGTCTTGTACTGCTCTGTATTTTATCTGTTTGTATGCCCTCACTGGTGATTAGCTGACGAAGCCACTGCACGTTTAGGTTGTCCATCTGTGTTTCCGTCTGTCCCTGTGTGCGTGATAAAGTTTATTAGCACGGCAGCTTACACACCACTTGTGGGAATTTTGTGAAAATTACAACTTTCAGTTAGTGTCAACGATGAAATTGTTACATTTTGAAGTCACCACAGAACTTGTCATTGAAGGCATACTGATAAACGGTTCACCATTGAAGACCATCTCGTTTGGCCATTTTTTGCTGGACATTAATTAACATCATTCGTGAATAGTTTAATCTGGCTTTCGTACGTTGCGCCTGAGACATGAATGTCTGCCTCTGAGAAATGTGTCAACGAGTTGCCAGTGAATCACAAACTGCTATATATCTAGCCTGGCAGGCACAGCAATACAAAACTCAGCAACGTGAACAGAGCAGGGGTTACAGTAAGCCGGAACACCATTCCGGGGCCCTGAAATTTAAGCCTGGAACATTCCGGCTGCAAAATTATTGGATTTTACAGCCGGAACCTACGTTCCTGGGCCTTCGCTAGCCTATCGCAATTCCATAGTTAATAAGTTATTCAAATATCACATATTTTTTGCGATCATAAATTCACAATGTTGAATTTTTTTTTACAAAATTTTACAAAACTGAAAAAACAACATAAAATCATGCTTAATACATTCAGTCTATCATAGATAATTTCAAAAGACCGCTATTGAAACATGGGCCCAGGAAATGAACAGGGGAACGAACTGGGGGGTCCGGAGAGCTGAACAGTTCCCCCACCTTGGAAATTATATCATACTTTAATCCCTGGAACAGAGTGTTTGGTTCACTGATGTGATCTCATATTGTTTCACGTTGAACTGACACTTGTATGACCTGCTGTGTAGGTACAAAAGCGAAAACTCGGCAGAATATTGTCAGCGACAAACATGCTGCCAGCCAGCCTTGTTCATCTGTTAAAACTACCTCAAGCCGTAAACAAGACGTGGGAAAACTGAAGAAAAGGCTCGTCACTAGAACGGCCGTCAAGAGCCGGCCAGCTGCTGTTGTACAGAGGAAATCGTCGGTTTGGACTCGAAGCAGTTTGAAGGCTCATGTTAGAAAATGTCGATCAAGATGGCAACTGTGCTGTCATGCCAGGGTTTCACAGAAACACGCTCAGACTAAGTCACTGGCTAAACGTGGTGCCAAGAGCCTGCCAAGTACTAGTACTTGTATCACTGAGTCAGTCACCTCAGAGCAGAGTGTGGGTTGTGTTGTGACTGCTGTTGAAGAGATCGGTTCTAATGTCACTAAAGACGAGTGCGACATTGACACAGTAACGTCATTTGCTTGTGTTGATACTGGTCCAGCAGCTGATGAGAAAGTGGACTCGTTTGTGACGGAAGACTTCGGCACCTCTGAGATAGTGATGTCAGATGAATGTGTGAATAATACTGGAGCAGTTGGCGAGGAAGTACGTTCGACAGTGACTGGAGAATGTCGTGACAGTGAGCGTGAGTCAGCTGAGTGTGTTGATAATGCTTCAGCAGCTGGCGAGGAAGTAGGTTTGAACTTGACTGAAGAGAAGAACTGTTCACAAGAACCAGCGTCATCATCATCATCATCATCATCATCAACAGCAGCAGCATCAGTGGCTACGGAGACAAGAGATGTGCCATCAGCTGCAGTGTCTTTATCTACACTTGATGTGATGGTTAGTGTGAAAAGCTGCTTTAGTATTAAGAAAGAAAGTTTATTGTAAACACACTTGCAGCTTTGCAGCTGAATAGATCAGTACCACACAATCAACAAGCTGCCACGCAGGACAGCACAACAAGTACCGGCACGCAGGCCAGGTATAACAACTGGGTTTAGCACAGGCAAGAAGCTGCCACACGTGGCGCTAAGTGGCTGCAATCAACCGCACGAGGTTTATAACCCCGTAGGCATTCACCAGATGGCACCACCTTGAGCACACATCAATAAACACACCTACTACTCATTTATCGACCCCTGAAGGATGAAAGGCTGAGTTGGCCTAGTTGGCTGACCTTTAGCGGACGGTTTACCCACATAGTGGTCACCTGTCGGCTTCAGGCTGAGCGTAGGACGGTCAGTTTGCCAGCCGTCTAACTAACAGATCGCATTATGCATTGCACTGCTCTCATCTCTGTCTGTCTGTCTGTCTGTCTGTCTGTCAGTACATCTTTCTGCTCGTCTCTCTTATCAATACCAGTGCAGTCGATTCAGAATCGACTGCACTGGTATTGATAAGAGAGACGAGCAGAAAGATGTACTGACAGACAGACAGACAGAGACGAGAGCAGTGCAATGCATAATGCGATCTGTGTTGAGTGTAATTATAGAACAGTATGGCCAGAAATGGACGGGCCAGTTCAGGAACGTCAGTAATCTGTATCTGGTCAAACCAAACTGAATCAGGAACTCAATATATGCCTGCATTATGCATTACATCGCAATTCACTAACTTTTTGACGTTGACGATGTCGCATACGTGCACTTACCGTTTGACATTTGACATAAGACATTCACCCAACTCTAGCAGTAACGTTAATTACCAACACTTTCTCGTTTTTGGTCGATGTGAAGCGTGGCTTGTAATAAATAAAATCAACAGCGCAAATGCTACACGTGGACCGAGTCTGGTCCGGTAGTGTTCCGAGACCGAAGCAAAGTGATCTCGGACCGGAGTGGTCCAGGACCAGACATGAACCTGTACTAACACTAGTCGAGTGGGACAGAAAACGCTGCTAATTCGACTTAACTCTGCCCATCTGTCATTGTGTTAACCTACAAACATCTTGGTGAACTTTTGTGACAGTAATTTTTCTACTGTAAACAGCAACAATAGATTTTTACGCTTTTAGCACAAACAGTAGGCTGTGAGAGGTATTATCAATCCAGTGTCCATTAACGCCTGTTTTATGTGATGCTATATCTCCGTACTTAGTGGACCGATTACAATGAAACTTGGCACAAATATTCATCATGCGAGTTGGCATTGCTGAAAAGGTTTTCAGCGTCAGAGGTCAAAGGTCATAGAGAGACCAAATGCACTTTTTGCATTGGAGGCACTGGTGCATCATTGAGGCTGAGTTGTAAATTCTCTGTATGTCTGTCCGTCTGTTTGGCTGGTTGTTTGTTTGTGTCTGGCTGTGTCATACTGCTGCTGGCTGATGTTTGCAAATTCTATTGTACTTGTTGTTGATGTTGTAGAAGACTGCTGACAACACTGGGAGTTCTGTCAGCATCAGCAGCAGTTTATCAGTATCATTGTCATCATCAGGAGCAGCAGTGGCAACAGTATCATTGTCAGCAACGACATCAACACCATCAGCATCATCATCGTCATTAGTCAAGTCAAATGCTGATGCTGAGACTTCCATCAGCGTCAGTAGCAGTTCATCATCATCATCAGGAGCAGTGACAACATCACCATTATCAGCAACGACGTTAACGCCGTCAGCATCGTCATCAATAGTCAAGTCCGCTGGTGACACTGAGAGTTCCATCAGCATCAGTAGCAGTTCATCATCATCATTATCATCATCATCAGCAGCAGCAGCCTTATTAGTGAAGTCTGCCAGTGAGAGTATTACCATCACCACTGGCAGTACATCATTGTTAACATCATCATCATCGTCGTCGTCATCAGTGAAGTGTGCCGGTGATAGCATCGTGCTTCAGATTCCAGCTGAAGTGCGGAAGATCTGCGTGGATCACTCGACGGGAGAGACGGTGCTACACAAGGCTGCAAGACTCGGATATTTGGTACGGAGTCTTCACTTGCAGCATGCTGTGTTAGTAACATTGTCAACTGTGTTGTTGTCATTGTTGTCGTTGTGGTTGTTGTTGTTGTGCCTGTTCATCAGCTAGTTGCTTAATTTATTCATAGGCACTCATAGAATATATAATTTCATTTTGTTGTTGATCAAATGGGTACGTTCTTTTAGCACGATGTTACATTCTGGGAAATTTGCGGAAGATAAGGTGCTCGTTTTCTTTATGCTCTGTGAAAAATGCTAAAATAGTGCAACTTTAAGTCTAACCCTAATTTCCAGGGCAGATTGATGTGATGCAATATCTCCGTACTTAGTGGAGCGATTACAGTGAAACTTGGCACAAATATTCATCATGCGAGTGGGCATTGCTGACAAGGTGTTCAGGGTCAGAGGTCAAAGGTCAAGGTCACAGAGAGACCAAGTGCACTTTTTGCATTGGAGGCACTGGTGCATCATTGAGGCTGAGTTGTAAATTCTCTGTGTGTCTGTTAAGGCTGTTGTGAGGTGGTGTTGTGAGAGACGATATGTGGACGTCAACACTCGTAACAACGCCGACTACACTGCTCTTCATGAGAGTTGTGCCGCTGGACACTGTCAAGTCGCTTCGTGTCTCATTCAGTTTGGAGCTGACGTCCACGCCATATCAAAGCTCGATGGAGCAAGGTCGGTCACTGGTAGTAGTAGTAGTGGAAATGAATATTATTTAGGTGGCATTATCGCACTCGCAGATCTGTATAAATATTCTATCCAGATACCGTACCTCCTATTCACACCGTATCATATCATGTAGCCACCGATAAGTCCCTCCCCCCGCCCAAAATGGCGGCAAGTTCCGGTCTATTTATAGCGACAATCTACAACCAATCGCAACTCGCGGAAAGAAAGCACGTGGCACACTATTGGTCGATTGACACTGCGGCAGCGACTGTTCCATTAAGCCTGCACCGCTCTGCCATTACGAAATTAGCAGCGGCCTTGGCAGGCGGTTGTTCAGAGGAAGTGTTCTGCCGGCTCAGTACTGCCCCTGTGATCGCACTGCTGCTGCAGGACCACCGTACAAGGTCAGTAAAATGAGTTTGTAGCAGCCAGTACATGGTGACATGGTAGTGTTGTAAAACAGTCTGAATGCAGTCAACAAGGTCTATCCTCCATACAGGGTGCTTGGGACACTTCAGAAATCGTTGAACAGTCTTGAATTCCATATTATTGCAGGACCTTTGGTCTGGTGGTCTGGCTTAGTGGTTAGCGCGTTGGCTTTGATCAACGAAGTTAATCTACATCAGGCCCGGTTAGTACTGAGATGGGTGACTGTGTCCGGGTTCAATTCCTGGTACCGGACACTTATTTCGGTATGTAACCAACCAGCCACCCAAGGCCAACTCAGCCTTCCATCCCTCCGAGCTCGGTAAATGAGTACCAGCTTCGGCTGGGAAGGCAAAGGCGGGTATGGTTCATTCTGTTCGCGGATGTATGCGGGGTGTGCAGGTAAAACTGTGAGATCCCTTGAGAACGCGTGCCATACCTGAGTGCCTTAGAGGTGTGATTACGACAAGGCGCTATACAAATCCACATTTACCTTTACCTTTACCCTGAAAGCACTTGAAAGTAGATTGGACCCTTGAAAGTACTTGAAACTTGCTTGAATCAGTCTTCAGTCTTTGAAGATGCATCTGCCATTAGCAGTTTTTGATGGAGTTTTTGTTCGTATTTACTGCTCTCTTGACAACTTTACTTACTGATCACAGACCAAATACTAGGTCATTCTGACCTACCTTTGTGCATTTGTACAGTGTGAGTCAGAAAAAGTAGCCCCCTACAACCTTTTGCAATATTTTTTGTCCTGGTGAACCTGCGTAATTGAAAATTAGCTAACTTAGTTATTGCACCATGTTAATGGTGATACGCTGTGTGAGATACTCGAGAAACAGTAAAAGTTTTGAAATGTGATGTGACTTTTGCACAGCCATTGTACTGCTGTGTGGCCAAGCTCCGTGTGACCCACAGGGGCAGTACTGGGCCGGCAGAACACCTCCTCCGAACAACCCCTGCCCAATATGGCCGCCGCTAATTTCGTTATAATAACTAACGGAGAGGGGTGCGTGCTTAATGGAACAGTCGTTGATCGACCACTAGCGTGCCACGTGCTTTCTTTCCGTGAGTTGCGATTGGTTGTAGATTGTCGCTAAAAATAGACCGGAACTTGTCGCCATCTTTGGCGGGGGTTTATCCGTGGCTACATGATATGATACGGCGTGAATAGGAGGTACAGCATCTGGAGAATATTTATACAGATCTGTGGTGTGACCATATGAGACCTAGAGATGGTGTTGATTGGCTGAGCATGTATGTTAATGTGTGCGGGGTGTGTGTGTGATTGGCTGAGCACTGTGTTAATGTATGCAGACCAATACATGATGCAGTCGAGGCCGACAGTATCTCAACGGTTCGCCTGCTACTGTGTGCTGGCGCTGATGTCACTATGAAGAAATACTCCGGTGAATCTGTACTCCATCTTGCCAAGTCCAATGACATGAAACGCTTCATTCAAGGTCGGACACTGGCATTCACTGTCATCTCAATAATTTTCTTCTGTTCTACTGTGTTAAAGTGCTGATCGCTTGGATGTCATGAAGGGCTTTCAGTCTGTGAAAATCTAGCACCATCGGACGTAAATATCTAAACACAATTAATATTTTATTATATTTAGGTTGTTGTCGTATAACTGCCGCGGTTATAATGTGTATAAAAAGCCATATTTGGCTGAGTTGTTGTCTAAATGCGAGGTTCTTTTTCTACAGGAACATTGGTTATGCAATGATCAATTG
>Ga0049105_1000299_pt1 | contig 15554 bp, 8 predicted proteins | sample WorMetvaBAHAMAS1_FD_61260 | JGI IMG/M metagenome (GOLD analysis project Ga0049105, IMG submission 61260) | Worm MetaG Olavius vacuus BAHAMAS.1 | ecosystem: Host-associated > Annelida > Digestive system > Unclassified | place: Germany: Marburg | collected 2013-04-09
CAGTGAGTTGCATCCCTGCATATTCACAATTCATAATACGTGTATACGGTGGTCTTGATCAACTTGGTCAACAAAAATCTGTCTTAAAAACTCGTGAAATGGTTTAACGAAACTGTCACTCACTGTAAGCAATAGTTCTTAAGACAGAAAAAAACCGTCTACAAATGAAGTAAAAGCAAACTGTTCAGGTATAGAGCCAAAGCCAAAATCGAATTTGGTGCATTCTAGCCTCAAAATTTCACTTATTGTGGCTAAAATTTTCACGATTTGCGTGACAAACAACTCGTGAAAATTCACCGTTCGCGCAGTTTACAGTGTTCTTCATTGTTAATTTTAATAGCCAAAAGGCATAATATATTTTAGCGCATGTTTTAATGTAACTCTGTGCCATGTATGTCGCGAATGCTACTTTTATTTACATTAACAACAGCAACAAACTTCAAGTGAAGTTTTGTCATACATTATACAGCAACATGGGTAGTTAAATACCAAATGTTTTTCTTTGTCCAGAAATATCGGATTATCCAGCTACATGAGGAAGAAAAGTTAAAGAAGAACAGCTGCAGTTAAAAATTTAAAGTTAGTTTAGTTCAGGATGAATTCCACGTTACTGTATTGCTGCCGTTAATATCGCCGCTGCATGTACTCTATTATATTGTCACGTGAAATAATTTCTTGAAAAAATCTGGCATAAAAATTATGCGTATAGCTGCGCGGAAAATGAGTGAGATAATTTCTGCGCGGGCGGATATGCATGAATTGACCGAAAATACGTGAGTCTCACGACAGTCAAAAGGCCTTTTATTTTGCCGCTGTCCTTTTTTCCAGCAGACCTCTATTCTTAAAGACCGCCTAGCGGTGTCTCGTTTAAAAGTATATCAGTATGGTTGAGTAACTCGAGTTATACAGCAAACTCGCGTGAAAAATTGACTCAGATATTCCGATCATCCCGCCTCTAAATTCTATATTGATGAAAAACTGCGAAATTTGGCCTCGATTTTCGATACCAGTCGCCTATGAGTCTCTATCTTTCAAAACGAAGCGATATCTGAAATCTAACACAATTTCGTTAAGTTGCTATATTCTCCCCAAATTTGGTACAGTTCATCCCGTGCAACTCTGAGATCCATCCGGGAGAAGGGGCCAAGATGGGCTTTTTAAGTCTCACATAACTGTCGTCCTGTTAGCATTTTACTTATAGCATTTTACTTGTTTCAGATTTTTTTATCTCAATGGTTGGCAACTCTGGCCGTAAGTAAGTACACAAAGTAGGTAAACATAATTAAATGGATGTTACGAAGATGAATATACGACCTGAATCAACATCTTTCCGAAAGTTACATTACTAACGACGTTCATAGTGATGAAATTTTACATAGCCAGCCGATAATCACGACGACTGTGACGCGGAATTACAGTATTCGCATATTGAAAATGGTTAAATCGCGATAACTCAGCCGCGGATAGTCGTATTTTGTTAACATGTCGCGATGGGTCCGTGAAGCGGGCTTCGTGACCAAAGCCGAGAACGACTGACGGAAAGGGCGGCCTCAAGTGGCAGTGCAGCACTAATCGCCACCTTTTCTAATACTTGTTAGTGACATTACACTTGCCCGATGAAGGCATGCATTCAAAGTCTGTGGTGAATCTTACCGCCGACGATGCAGCAGAACTTTGCGACCACATGCTTGATGCGGACCATGCAGCCTGTGCGGTACTCGCGCTGCGCCAGCAGGTAGCGGTCCATCTGGTTGACGACGTAGCGGATCGCCTTCTCTCTGATCTCGAGGTAGTGCGCCTGCGAGCAGTGACGCGCCGCGTCCATGACGGCGGCCATGTTGACGCCGCTGCGCTTGCTGACAAACCGCCAGATGAGGCAAGGCACGAACGCCAACATCGCCTGCCGAGCACGTGTCACATTGAGGCAGTACAGTAATAACGAGGCCGTACATAGCGGGATGTTCTCCGTGTTAAAACGCCCCTTTTCAGATAATAAAATGTAAAAATATTCACACTATAATTTAATAAGCGATTATATGGTAAGTTGGTAACACACAGTACATTCGGAAACAACTACACGCATACTGCTTCAATTTTTAGATTGCATGCGTTAACAGAAATCGTACGACATTGCAACTGCCAGATACGTTCCCTCGACTATAAATACATCAAAAGTGCATTTACCGTCGGCGTATTTTTTAGTGTATTTAGAGCCCACAGAACGCGTCTGGTGGCTGCAAATGAGAGGAAAAGCAATAGTTTATTGAGAATATGGCACCTTTACAGCTGGATTTCATGAAAAGACTAGTACGTTCTGTCAACGTGATATCTGCCCCATAGCCAAGTCCACAATGATCGAACAGTACTGTTCCTATAATTATGGCCGGATGTATTGCGCATGCACGAAACGGCCATATTTCCACTGCCGGTCGAAAATCTGACGTCGCCGTCGTGTTCCTCGACCCCGATTTCCTTTCAGACGCGGAAATTTCGGCGATTTGGCCATATATAAGGGCTATATTGCATATACTCAAATCACACCAATCAAAACATTTAAATATAAAGGCTACTGAGATGTCTGATAATTTCTCATTCTCCATCGCTGGGACAGCTACCAGCGCTCCCCATGCAGATGCCTTAGCTGAATTTGAGGGTTATTTTAAGGCGGGGAAACATAGAGGAAAAGGGAAGGAGGGACGGGAGAAAACATGCCCCAAATAAATTTCTGGTTACGGCGTTGAATGATAACGACGAAGATGATATAGTTAACGATACAATGTCAACAAATCACACTAAATATCAAGCGACAGCAGTTCGCTGGAAAAGGTAAGAGTCTTCTTACGCATGGGACAGTATTGGGGTGATGTCCAGCTGTGGTCATGTCCGAGATTCGTATGGATGGCGTTCGTTGGAAGTGTTCGGTTCCAAGACATCACGTTCCCTATTCTGAGTTTATTCGTCGGCTGACGCTCCTACGTAGGTCAGGTGAGACAGGGATCATGTCGTGATTAGTCGAAGAAGCGGAAGCTTAGGGTTCAGTGCCAGTTAGGGTTGGCGGTATAGTTACATGTACGGAACGAGATATCTTGGGAGCGACAGGTCATTAAACCGGTGTCGGATGTGACGTACAGCGGTACTGTAGTCCATCATCGCTTCATCAACACGGTAAATGCACGTTGACGCTGGACGAGCATCGCGACCACAACGATGATAAATTATGTAGACTCGGCGAATTGCAGACTCGCACGTACGGCCGAGTCCGTTGGACATGCCACGACTTCGTTGTGAGTTACATTTGCACTAAACGTTGTAAATGTAAAAGACACTCGAGTTATTGCCGTATTATTATGAAATTGGTGCACTGCCAAGTGTGACGTGCACATAACAAGTGACTCAGCAGCGCTGTCTGCAAAGTGTTTCTATAAGGCTTTACGGCGTACGTAATAACGATGTGCATTGTGCTGTGTTTAAACTGTGTATGTCTACATGTAAGTTTTATTGCTGAGTGTTTTCCTTCTGTCCGTGTCTTTGTCCGTCTGCCTGTCTGCTCATAAACTGAAAACTAGCTTGGCAGGAATATGCGTTATCGAACTCCATAAAAGTAATTACATTCTGTTGATTGACATTTGACCTTGAAAGCAAAAACCGATGGCAATATTTGCAATTACTGGCTACAGTTTAATTTTTGTTTTATGTCTTTTGTTGAATAACGGTATATTGTTGTTGTTGTTGTTGTTGTTGTTGTTGTTGTTGATTTTGATCACTATTTAACAAACGAAGATTGTTGCTGCTGATAAACATTTTGTTGTGCTTTGTCCGTAGGACAAGTGGAATGAGGAAGAATACAGACGACAAACTTGCAACCAATAGATTCGATTAATTTATTGCTGAAGCCTTCAGCATTTGCTTGGCTGACGGTCCAGCGATAGCGCGGAAGAAATTAGCGACTTAAGTTACGAGAAGAGTACGTGACGTCGCGAAAGAACGGATCTAATGGGTCCATAAGGCAGAGGCGAACGGCTCCGCGCACAATGCACAATGCCCACGCACACTGCTCGCCTAACAACAGTCGCGTTCATGCCGGGAAACATCAAGCTTCTGAACAGCACAATTACTACAACCAATTTACCCACTGTACGAACGCTTTCCATACATGATCAGTTCTATGAGTATGTAATGCGACGTACATGTATAAGAACAAGAGCTCAGCTATCGCAGAGAGAGCGCGCTGCAGGGTGCGTTGGTTTTGGCCAAAAGTGGAAGAATGGGACTGAGAGACGATATTTTGCGGACATTATAGGTCTATCATCAACCACTGTGACATAATCGGCCTGCAAAGCTAGCGAATTCGGTGAAAAAAAACACAAAATAAGGGCTATCATGTCGTTCAAGGTCATTCAAGGTTACCTAGGTCGGTACCAATCGAAAGCCCGTATGCAACTTCCTATTAGTGATTAATACTAACTGACATCCCATCTTGTACCGTTTCGAAGTTATCGCAGATTATTGTTAAAATTTCGGACATTTTGCGTTTCTGAGTCACCCTGTGGGGGCTTAGGGACAACGTACGATGTTCATGTTAGGCTCATTGGAAAGCGCGTAGTAGACTTGCTATTAGTGTTAAATGAACTTTTTTGCTAGGTGTTACCGCTGAGGCACTACGAGAGAAAATTGACTGATAATCGGCGTTTTGCAAGGAGGTGGGTCAGTATCGTACAAGGGACGTCCTCCACCAATCATTTTCGCACGGATAGATAGGCCAATGAATGCCTTACAACTTTGTCGCTGACAGTTTTTACACAAAGAAACTTTGTAGCAGACTTTCTTCAAGCAAAGTACGATTTTACTCTGAAAACGGCCGTTTTGCGTTTTTGAGCCCGCTTTGGGGGTTATGGGCAACGTACAATGTTCATCTTAGGCTCACTGGAAAGCGCGTAGTCCGTAGTCGACTTCCTATTAGTGTTAATTGATCTTTTTTGCTAGATGCTACTGCTGAGGCACTACGAGCGAATATCGACTGAAAATCGGTTTCGCTCCAACGGGGGCCGGTTGACCCAAAATTTCAGGGAAATGGGGTCGTCCCCACCAACCGTTCTTCTTCTCAGAGAACTAGGCTAAATGATCTTTCATGTGGTATAAAAATCTGGACAGATCTTTCTTCCGTTTTGTCACAGTCCGCGCGTTTGACGGACGGACGCGCGTTTGACGGACGGACAGACAGACAGACAGACGGACACACACACATTCTCGTGACCAGACCGCCCTGCATTCAATGCAGCGCGGCAAAAATATGGAGACGAAAGGGTATCTCACGAACTGTAAGTCTGCAGCATACAGCGAAAGTGCCATGAAAGTAGCGGTAACTATAGAAATTACGCAAATTGCCGCTTGTGAAATGTACACATATAGGCTACGAGCGTATAGCGACGACTGTAACTACAAGTAGCTGTTGGATTGAACAAACGACGTACCGAATGTACTAAATAGCAAATTAATAACTGTGAAATCACTAGATGTAAAGTGGAAAGAAACGACTACAAGGATGCCATAACTACAAATATATACGAGAACAGTGCGAGTGAAATGAAATGCATGAACATAGAAAGCACTCAGACAGTGCAAACGTCCATTGAGAATGGCCAATTAGAAACAAAGTTTAAACAAAATTCGGTGAATATCCACAGTTGACATGGTTTACAAGCACACACATATACACACACACGGAGAGACAGAGGAAGAGGCAGAAAGAGAGATCATCCCGTAAATATAGATTGTTTTTACTGTCGAAACATTCAGGGAAATTCAAGCACAACTTTTTCGGTAATCCTGCTTACAGGCACGGCAGACAAGCCAAGACAAACACACAACCTTGTTGACGGAAGTACTTTTTACATTATAAACAGATAATCTATTAGCATTAACACGTGATATACGAGTGCTTTGTCTTTATAATATCGACTTATTTCCTAGATAAAAAAGACTGGACTACCTGGAAGAGCAGTATGAGCGGCACCCACTGGTAGTAGCTGATGAGTTGTCGGTTCTTGGTGACGTCGAACCGTTCCTCGGGAATTGTCTGTTCGATCGGCAGATAGTAGGTGTTGCTAACCCAGCAGATTGCGTCCGAGTAGTCTCGGTGACTGTCGGTGAACTGGGCCGGGCACCAGCAATTGATCGGACGACCGACGAACTGCTTCGTGCTAACGAGGAATCCGAAGCAGACGAGGATGATGACGGTGTGCTGACGACTCAGACGGTCCACGTAGTCATCGTCCATACGAAACTTGAGCTCGCGAACGCTCAACATCGACTTGAACAACCGATCCATCGCGTCGACGAGACGTGCAAGCGACCGTTCAAATGACCGAGATCACAAGACAAGTCGAACTAGATCACTCGACTGCATCGCTCGACGTCCGGCAGTAACCACTCTTCTTCCTGGAGACGATTATTAAATCAAGCTCAGTTAAACACATTATACGACGAGTCAGAAGGACAGATTGGATCAGAAATTGCGCCTGCTGTTAGTGCGCGCTTGCATTACGACGTCGACAAATTTAATGCTCTGTGCTATTGTGACTATACTACTGTAGTAAATGCGGCCAAAAACGTACCACAAAGAAGAAAAAAAACAATTTCGTCAAAAACAAGCATTAATATTCTTAATATAATTTTGTATGATTATTCACAAGGTTATTTTGGAAGGCAATTTTGTGAAGTTATATCAGTCTAATCTACGAAGAAGTGACAAAGACTTAAATAAAACGTCGCCTGACAGCAATACGAGGCGTGCAGCTTAGAACGTTCGCGGACGAGAATTCCAATTTCTCACAAGATTGAATGGTTCTGCATAATTTTTTTAGGGATTATTCCACATGTATTCTACTAAGGGCATAAACTCCATTATTTTATACACCTTACTTTTTAAAATGGTAAGCGGTAGAAAGTGTTACAATACGTTTAGCCGTTTCGATACAATGAACGAATGTTATAGACAGACAGATGGACGGCACTGCTATATCATATAGGCCTACCGCGTTTTGCATACCGTCGCGCAGTAGAAATTAGACCAGCCGGCATGCGCATTTGTTTTACTCACGTCAGCCATCACAGCAGTAATACGTTAACAATATTATAACATCGCGAGCCTCAGCCTCAGCAAATAACAGTGATATTGGAGCAGACCCAACTAAACTAACGACGAAACGGCCGATGCTTCAGACAGCCAATCACAAGCGTTTCATCTGCAATCGAGGCCTGGATGCGGATGTTCACTCATCTGCATCGGTATTGGCAGCAGCAGCAGCAGCATCAGCGATCTACTGAAGCGTGTAATAATGCAACACGTCATTGACCAATCAGTATTCCATACTGGCATCGGCTCACTGATAAACTCGCCGGCGCGTCGATACGTGAGACGGCTAGCCGAGCTGACCGGACCGGACCGGACCGAGACTGACAGGCTCCGCACTGTATCCGATAAGAGGAGACCCACACACCCGAGGCACGCACGGCTGCCGTGTTTTCCCGCGTGAATTGCAAATTATTTGTTCAACCAACGCGTCGCTTCTGTCCAGCGCCGTCGACGTCAGCGAACACGCGGTCTGAACCCCACACACACACGCGGCGGGAACGTGACTGACGACGCAATTCTGCTCGCGCAGTCCATTATACGACGAGAGAGAAATCGCGTAGAGCGGCGACAGAAGCACGTCAGTAAATTGCTCTTCTTGATAGAACGATGGGCCGGCAAATGCGCCTCATATACATGTCACACTCTCTCTCTCCCCCCCTCCACTCTCTCTCCCCATGGCATCACGACAGAGAGCGCGTTTGATGTTTTAGACTAATCAAGTTGACTGTGCTTCACAAATGTGGTCCAGCAATAGCAGTTGTGCATCCAACGACTCTGTCGTTCGCCCATTTTTTACCCTGTAATGCTCAGTTTCGCTGTCTGTCGCTAAATCCGTAATTAAAAAAATGAAAATTTCATTTATATCAGATGTTTATTATGTTGTACATGTATATTGTTGCATGCTGAAACTGGCGATTATTAAATGATACTGTAACGTCAGACAAAGGCTGTATGCCGTTGCGTTCCTTTGCTCTTGGCGATTTAAGGATTTTCTAGCGGTGCTCGACAAAGTTACTGTCATGAAGACGTCGTTTGGGAAGAACAGTGTAGTTAACAGCCTGTAATTCCAAAAACCGGCGAGTGGCAGCCGTAGTATGGGAATAATAATCTGTGGTAACGGAAAGGCTGCAGCAACTACAGTACATACTGCAGTTGTTAGAAGTGGCCTACGGCAACATTCCCCGTTACTCCCGTCTTTACGCGATGGCCTAGTTACCTGTCTCCTTGCTTAGCGCGCGGATTTTGAGCTGGCTGGGCTGTGGCCGGCCGAGAGCTACGTGTCATTGTCTCTCACGCTACACGAGAGAACAGCCGACGTGTCGGCCGCGTGCAGTTGTTGATGGACAACGTCAAAGTCTACGAAGCTCACGACTTTGAGCTCGAAACTGCACAATTTTCGCCAAGGCAGCCGTACGTTATAGAAGAACGGCTGCCGACCGACGTCGAGGCCGAGTGTCAGTCCGAAACCGACGGTTCAGAACGAAGTGGCGGTTCAGAACAACGGGGTCGCCGCGCAACCTGTCCGTTGACACCGCCGTTAAGCAGTGGAAGTAGCCGCCGGGTCAACTTGCCGTCAGCCAAGCTACCGACGCCGCCGAGGGATCATTCCGCTCCGCTCTGCTTCGCTGTGCTGCGCCTGCTGCTACGCTCATGGTGACTGCTTCTTCTTTTATGTTCGTACCTCTTCTGTGTTAACTCCTTTTGGTTACTCTGCCCTAAGCACCCTAGACTATGTTACCGTATTTATCTCTGCCGAGCTGTATATTATTGACTGCGTTGCGCTGTTATATCGTGTTCTGTCACTTTTCTCATTCTCAGTAAATTATTGTATTTTACACATCGCGTGGTTGATTCTAAATTCAGGGGACTAGTAGGTACGTCATTGCTGGATTGGGAGAGAAGCGGTGGACTGTGCACTGTGCAGTGACGTGCGGTTTTTGCCGAAGGCGCACAGTCGTTATTCTGGGTGTCGTCGACGTCCTCGGAGACCAGTAGACAGGCAACAAATGGATACGGTGCTAAACATATCCTCAGCATCTCCATCGATCACAGATGTCCAGCTCGCTGATCAGCCGCTGCAGCATGGCCAGGATTCGGGGATAGCATCGTCATTGCTGCAGCGACAGGCCGTTGTAGATGTCTGCTAACCTCTGACAGTGTGCATAGTCGTCACTCGAGCAGTAACTTTCAGCTTACCACGCACACGCACAGAAACATTAGGTCCGTCTGCTGGTGGCGACAGGTTTATGTCCGCACTGTAGACTGTACACAGCACAGCTCTATGAGATATGAGAAGCTGTGTGACAGCAGAGTTGCACTGCAGATAACTTCAACGCAACACATGCTGCGACAGACACGTACAGTGTACATAATACATGTAACTGCAGTTTTCAATCAGTCAGTCAATCAATCAGTAGTTTTTAGAGTAGTCTAAGTAGCTGCACTGCTACCACTAGGACCACTAAGGGTGACAAAGTAACGCAGCTTTCGTTTGTTGTTTCTCAGATCTACATTTCGTTATTACGGATCTATTTTGTGACATGTCTTATTCAGTATAACAATACAGAGCTCAAGACCTGTTAAGGTTGGAACCAGCCAGCTTGATGATTAACAGGAGTAGAGTGAAATGGTTTCAGCATGTCGAACATTAACATAAACCAGTTGCTGATTGGTCAAGCGTTGATAATGGTGGAAGTAGACAGAACTACACAGAAGAGACGTCCGCTGAAAACTTGGTAGAATGGTGTCAAGGAGTATATGAAAAATGTTGGATTGTCTAGAGAAGATGCACAGATTCGAAAGAAATAGAGAAGGAAAATAAAGCCTGACTGCCTACTTTAAAATCAAGGAGGCAACAGCGTAACTCAGAATATACATGGAAATACATGGAATACATGTGTGTGTGTTTTGGTATCGTGAAAAGAAGACGACACATTTAATGTAAAATGGAGGCAACGCATAGAAACAGTATGAGAAACTGCATGACGGGAACAGCAAGCTTAAGATATGCATGCTGCCGAGACATGTAATCATGCAACGCACATCCTGTTGCGTTAATTATCGAACGCGAAGAGCTGTTTTGTGCTTTATTGATGTCACCATAAAGATCATGCATCCTCTGAACGCTCTTCGGCTTTGTTTCGTCATCGTCGCAAGACGTGCGTATTCACTCACTCTCGTCAGACATATATCAGCCACTGTTTATCTGCTTCACCCCCAGTAGGCCTATACATGAAAAAAAAACAAATATAAAACACACTGTATAAATACCTGTACTGATATTGGTGATACTATGCAAATACAATAATGCAGAGAGATCTTATGCCGTCCCGTGTGCCATGCGAAAATTGCAGAGGGTGGGTGAAAAAGCACGACGTAATCTTTGCCCTTTGCGGGCTTCATCAATATCATATTACGGAAAATGTAAGGGATTCTTCGTCGTTTGAAAAACTTTGAAATTGTCTATAGCACGTTTCGTTTTCGTTTCAAAGATATTCGCGCTTAAATTGCACCAGTACAACCAGAAGGTGGGTGAATATTGGGCACGTGATTTCAGCAGTTCACCAAATTTTGAGAGAATGTAAGTGACCCTTCGAGTTAATTTTTTTCCGTTTGTCTGCAGTATGTTTCTTTTCGAAGTTATCTGTGCTTACATGTCGTCATAGAACCACCCCAAACAGACAGTTTTTTGCGCCCCACGTTTTAGGCGGAGGGACCCAAATTTTTAACGTCCATTTTATCAAATCTGCCGACTTCCGAACAGGTGGCAAAGTACGGTTGAGTTCCATTCGGTGATCTCCGTGCGAACCCGCTGGCAACGGTAAAATGCGAAATTTGCAGAGTGGATGAAAATTAGGTACGTCTCAGCCGTTCGCCAAATTTTGAGAATGTATGCGACCTTTGTAGTATGAACATCTTTTTCGTTTTGACGTGCATTTTCAAATCTCGCTCACTTCCGAACACGTTTCTTTGCGAAGATATTTGTACTTAGGAAGTCGTGATGTCGTTGTAAAACCACCTGAAAATAGACAGTTTTTGGCCCACGTTTTTGGGCCCCACGTTTTCTCGTGGATAGACCCCAATTTAGGATGCCCCTTTACAGATCTGGCTCGCTTTCAAACATGTGGCAAAGTTCAGTTCGGTGACCGCCCACGACGCGGCATTCGAGAAAAGAAGAAAAAAAGAACGCCGGTAAAACATAATGGCCTTTCACGCATACCGCCAGCGGCGATAATAATACTTAAACTGTGCCCGATGGGAGCATAGAACTGCCCCGTGCACGTTGCCATCAGTTTTAGTTCTCAAGGTCAAAGGTCAAGGTCGAATGTCACCCATATTTTATCACTTCTAGGTTTCACAGTAACACATATTCAAAACAAGTTACGTCAATTTCTGACAGTAGATTTTTTTCATTTTTTGCGCGGACAGACGCATACACCTGCGCGCACGGACAAAATAAAATCAACGACTGCTTCGCTCACCGTATAGTTGGCGGGCAGATAGTAGGGCCTAGTAGTAGTAGTAGTAGTAGTAGTAGTAGTAGTGGTGGTGGTGGTGGTGGTAGTAGTAGATAAGAACCTAATTAAAAATCTATGCATCTGAAATACATAAATAACTAACAATGTAACACATGGCATACATATGAAGAAACAAGCACGCTTGCTTCAATTTTCAGATTTTATTCATTTGCAGACACTAGACACGTTCCATGGAGCTCCGCCGGGTAGCCTGATTTGACGGAGCCGCCTCGCAGCGAAGAAAAGGGGAGAGAAAAGGAAAGAAAGGAAAAATGGAGGCGGAACCCTCTCCCATGAAACAAATTTCTGGTTACAGCCTTGCACGCTAAAAGCTTGTCCGACATTTCCCAAACATTAGTTGACACTTTCGCGGTTGATGTGTTGGAAAAATGATGATGATGATGATGATGATGATGATGAATACTACATTCAGTGATTAAAGTGTAATAGGACGCAAGAGAGCGCCGTTCCCCACCTCAGATTGTTACAATGTTAGGAAAAGGCACACGACAACGGACAGGAGGCCCAAACCTAGGTTAACAGTTTCCCCATTTCTAATTTTGCAATATAACCACTAGCTACATCGACCACACACACAGGCCTATGATGCGCTTCTTACAAGTCAGATGTAGCGCGCGCGAGCACTGCGCGGAAGGGTCGCCATGTCACACGCGCACGCCGCGCTGATGGCGTGTATAGGTCGAATATCGGATTATGGTGACGTCGGCGTATCGCGCGTGAAATCAGCCAGCTGCTGAAACTGACATTTGCAGCTCTAACGAGATCTGGCGTCGAAACAACGCCGCGTTTGGACGGCGGGTGAGTGAGGAAGGGTCTGCAGGGCTCTGGCGACCAGCTAGCCGACGTCGCTTTAATGTAACTCCAGTCATGGGCGTAAAGGCGGCTGTCATGGAGACTAGGGACTAGCCAGAGACGGTCTAGTTCAGTCAGCATCACCGCAGCGACCACACATGTGACGATACACGACATTTGACTGGAGTTATTGAGCATCAGTATGCTGTATAGTGTAATAAATTTTCGTGCTGTCTAAACCGTAATCTCTAGTTTTAGTAGCCTTCATCTCCAGTTCTCCACCCCATTGTTGCCTCGTCCACAAATCATCGGATTTTCGCAAATCTCATATGTCATCCCGACGGAGGGTGGGATCTAAGAATGGCATCTACTGAGCCATATTGCTGGCGGATCAGTGCCACCCACGTAGCGCTTTAGCACAGACGGCGTACATGTCGGCGGACACGTCGGCACGGAGCGGAGACAGGGACTGTACGTGCAGCACGTGGACGCGACGTGGATTGGCCGTGAAGGCGTCTGGCAACGCTCTGACGCCGAGCGAGGACGGCCCGCCGCCGCCGACCACGCACTTCTGCGCAATCAATATCGACCGAAACAGCAACGACGATGGCGGGCGGCTGCGACAACGCCGAGATTACAAACAAACCGCACGAATGGTTTTACGACACCCTAACACGCAGTTCGATGTGTGTGGTCCATCCAGTCAGCTACCGTAACCATACTGACTGTCTGGCCCATGCGGATGATGCCGTCTATACATGCACAATCTAACATCCGGGCGGCTACACCGACCAACAGACTGAGAATGAGACTTTCACGTAGAGTTTCTTGACAGTAATTACATCACCCGCTTGCACGCGTCACGTGGCAAATCACATTCGCTTTTTTACGACTAAACGCAATTAGGCCGATGTGAGACGCCGAAAAGCAGGCACGTCGCCTGTACCTGCCGCCTACACAGTCCTCGTCAATTATCGTGAAATCGGTCTGCTGCGGTGTCATTGCAGTAAGATGTTCTCTGCAGTATTGCTTCAGAGATTGCAGAAATATATGGAGGAATTGCTCTCACGAGAGTAGGCTGGGTTCAGAACATGAAAACTACTTTCGCTTATTGGGGCATTCGCTCTCGGAAGCGAAGTTATGCATTTCCCTGATCTTTTTATGAAGTGATCTTTGTATACTTTACGACCATACTGTAAAGTAATTCACGTTATAAATGTTTGTATGATTGTTCGTCCAAACGCCTAGAGGTAGACGGTACACATTATACCATTATGTTAGTTCAAACAGGCAGACTTAATAACATTGATATGAGTCTTTATGAGATGATGAGAATTTGCACTATTTGTACTTATAACCAATAAACATCGTATTTCAGCGACATCCTCTGACTAATAAACATCAGGCTACACTATCACAGAACGCACGTTCTAGGGTGCGAACGTTCTCGGGAACGGATATTCCTGGGAACGAAAGTTCCAGGAGCGAAAGTTCCAGGGTACTGTTGGAACTTTGGCTCACTGGAGCGAATTTTCCCGGGATAGAAAAGGACCGGTACCGAAAAATCGGCCAGGTATTTACAATGTGCCAATCTGCTAAACAATACACGTAATATAGTTCCTTGAGATAGTAATGACGGTGACAGGACCCTTCGCGGGATAGACATAAATGTATTGGTGGCACATCATTGACAATGACAATGGAGTTGATTTACTGCTGACTGTCGACGATGGACCTAAACTCTGACAAGATACACGTGCAGCTCACATCCTAGTGTGTAGGCTATTATATTGTCTTGCTTTTTCGACGTGCAAAAGCTGGAACTGAGCATTCAGTAACCTAATAATAGAATGATGGTGCTTTTAGGGAGATCCACACGAGGAACAATCGATGGGCCACGGCGGCTTATGGATCGGTTGATTCAACGTTACGAGGAGGTGGCGTTAAGCCAGCGTCGGCGGCGCTGAGAGCGGCAATGTGTTCATCGATTGACGCCCCACCCGGGCTTGTTTCTGTCCTCCAGGTCCAAGATGCAATCCAATATCGCTCCTAGAAGCTTTTCACGCCGGTAAATGAGACTACAAGGACCACTGAAATCACGCGAAACTCGTCCGCGTTGTTTTCTTCCCATCCGAACGACTAGACACTCTCCGCTTCTGCACTATGGGGCTCCTCAGAAAATAAAAAGGGTGTAATTCATTTGCCTACACAGTGTACGTATATCGTAGCAGCTACGTTGTGTCACTGTAATACTATTTCGACTTATATCAGGACGTTGGGGCGTTAAAATTGCCCTCTGTCCATCTTTCCGTCTGTCTGTTCTTTTGTACCACCAACGAGGTTATGTAATGCTCGGCGTTTGTGTGTCTGTATGTCTATCTGTTAGCAACTTTACGCAAAAAAAACTGTTGAACGGATCTCCGTGAAAATTTTACCACAGATGTATCTGTAGACAAGGAAGCACTGATTAGATTTTGGAAATTATCCGTATCTGGATCTAGGACTTTTTAGCGATTCTTCAGCATTGCGACTTTGCGAGAGAGGGAATTTTGCCACAACTTGGCTCATATCTCTGGAATATCTGATCGAATCTTCATGAAAATTTTATCACAATAAATTTTGGAAGTCATCGGGATTTAGGAGTCCTGACCCGGACTTAAACTCCGGATACGGACTCCAGATCCGGATCATATTCGTCCTGGTGGAGGTGTGCGCTCTTGTTCCAAAATGGAAAGTTTTGAACGATAGCCGGCATGAATATTCTCTGTGACAAGCATAAATTGTGTTGCTACTTTGCAGTCGAAAAGCAAGGTCATGCGGTCACATAACGTGTGTCACTCCAGAATCCACTTTTTACTTAAAAGCGATCGGTGCCTCGTGCATAGTGCTGGATTTGATCTGTGCAAATGTCAACAGTGACATTTTCTGTGACAATGTGCTGAACTATTTTGGATTAGGCCTAATTGTATGTAGTAGTAGTAGTAGTAGTAGTTTATTTGCATGACAATTCAGTACAAAATAGCAGAAAAAACATCAGACATGTCAAGCAAAACAGGATCCTCAAGAGAAGTTATTAAAAAACTTATAAA
>Ga0049105_1000301_pt1 | contig 15529 bp, 6 predicted proteins | sample WorMetvaBAHAMAS1_FD_61260 | JGI IMG/M metagenome (GOLD analysis project Ga0049105, IMG submission 61260) | Worm MetaG Olavius vacuus BAHAMAS.1 | ecosystem: Host-associated > Annelida > Digestive system > Unclassified | place: Germany: Marburg | collected 2013-04-09
TCTGGATCAGGTCATTCAAATATGCTGGCGTTGAGGAGGACATCGTCTTGAACGTCAGCGCCGCCATCTTGTATGTCACTTGATGCTTGACTGGCAGCCAGTGGAGCGACCTGAGAAGTGGTCTGGTGTCGGTTCGACCTCCCCGCTGGCAGACGACCCTGGCTAGGTTGTTCTGCGCTCCCTGCAGTACATCAAGAGTCGCAGCTGGTGCGCCGTAGCGTTACAGTAGTCCAACCTGGAACCGACAATACTGCACGCTACTGTCTGAGCTAAGTCGTCGGTTAGCACAGTACACACGTGACGCAGGGCGCATGTATGGTAGTTGCACGCCCTCGCTACCTCCTTGGCGTGACAGTTGAATCGCAGGTGCGAGTCGATCGTTACGCCGAGTGACTTCAGCTTTGGCGCAACCTGCAGCCTGCTGCTGGCGACCTCGACTTCGCAGATATTAGCAGCCGACCGGAGCTGAGGTGCAGTGCTATAATCACGACATTGCCATGTTGCAGTCAGTTGTGTGTACAGTTATTTTGACATGTTATGCCTTAAAGTAATTGCTTAAATTACTGATCAGTTAGTTGCTACTCGGACATTATTGCAGCTAGAAACTTATCGGTATTTGCCATTGTTGACTTGGGCGGGCACGATATCTGGGTGGGCAAGATATCTGCCACATATTTGAGTTGTTGGAAAATTTAGAAAAATGTAGGAAGACAAAAATTTCTTGATGATAAGGAAAATGAAACTGTATTAAATGACAGTTAATGTAGTGTTTCTTATATTGATGTGAATGTTGGATGGAAAAAGAGGTTGGATATAAGATTCTAGAAGCAGATTGAGCTGATTGTGATAAATAGGGAGTTATAAGCAGAACGCATAAAAGATAAAACCAAGACAGCAGAGAACAACTAGGACAAGAGGATGTATTGGTGAAAGATACTAAGAAACGGACTGAAATCATTTGGACATGTCAAAAGAATGAATTGTGAATGAATAGTTGGCTATTGATTACAGCACTCTACATGAAGCCAACTAGAAATGGAACTCAGGGGAGGAGGAAGGGGGGTCAACAGTGAGAGATCAAGGAAGGCTGAAACAAAACTAGTATGTTCGAAGCGAGAGTAGACCATCAGACTGATTGATGTGCCTGTCATTCACCCAGTCCCATTGGCGGAAGATGTTGAGCTACTAATGGACGAATGTTTGTTTTATTACGGCTTTACATTATTCGTGAATGAAGTGTATGTTCATCTTCTTTTGTTACAACTCTGTTTTTGAATAGCTGTTTGTATTTCAATGCTGGACAGGTCTTGGCAGCATACTGTTTGCAATCAGCTTTGACCGAGCTGAACTGAATGGCAGTAAGCCAGCAAGGAGGCTGAACTCACTGATTTCAAGACACACTGCACAACCAGCTACAGTAGAGACCGCTGACGATCCGTGTCCGGTTGCATCAAGTTTGACCAACTCCCCCAAACGTATGCAGCTGCATTCTGGTCATAAATACGATGGACAAGTAGTGCACTTGTTTGTTGTGATTTAAAAAAATAATTATTGGGTAAAGTTAAAGGTAAACGTGGATTTGTATTGTGCCTCATTGTGAAGACATCTCTAAGGCGCTCGGGTATGGCACACGTTCTCAAGAGATTTCACAGTTTTACCTGCGCACCCTACCTTTATCCACTAACGGTATGAACCATACCTGCATTTTCCCTCCCAGCTGAAGCTGGTCATTTACCAACCCTGGAGGGATGGAAGGCTGAGTTGGCCTGGGGGCTGGTTACATACCAAAATAAATGTCTGGCTACTTGAAACTTGGTTGTTAAGAAACATTTCTATGTTCGAAACTAAGAAAATTTGTCATTTGATGCTTTTGACCTCTCTCCAAACAGCTTCAAACATACATGCAGTTTGCTTACTTTTTAAACATACGTGAAAATGATAGTGATTACGTGTACCTTTAGAGATACCCAGTTTCATATCTGGCAAACTAAATGTTGAGTATAGGCACTTACTTGAATGTGGCATATTAGAGCGGCTGGTTTTGGGATCACGATTAATTATTAACTATACTTCAGTAACCAGGTAGCTGATGGTTGATATGCATTAAAATATGTTGTTTATTACTGCTTTTATATTAGAATATGGCACAGAATATTCACATTACTTGAAATTTATGATAATCGTAGTTAATAGTTTTCAATTTTGACTGATTGTAGGTAATTTTTTTGTTTTAGTGGTTTTTTATGCTGTTTGTAGTTGGAAAGCGGTCAGATCGATCACGGAAACGCAGGCCGGTGAAGATAGTAAGTTTTGATACGGATGACACGGGAACCAGTTCGTCACCCGCATCCAACGTTGTTAGCCCAACTGCACTGTCATCTGTTTGTAACATTGCTGTTAGTGCCAAAACGCCAACATCATCCTGTGAATTGGATGACAGGGCTGTGGACATAGTGAAAGCTTTGTCGGACGATTCAGCTTCCAGCTGCCATAGTGAAGCAGTTGATGTTGGCTGTTTACCTGGCAGTGTTGCCGAACCACATACAGAGAATAAAACTTTATGTTCAGAGTCCAGTGTGGCTGGCACTTCATCAGATGGACTGACGGCACTGACAAAAGGTCATGCCAGTATCGTAGAATCAGAATTCGGTAGACATCGAACTTCGTCCTTGCCAGATATGGGAAAAGATTTCAGTTCCGAGTCGTACAGTCGCTGTTCTGAAGATTTAGCCGATTCTAGTCAAGACATTAACATACTCACTCACTCTTCATCAAGTACAGTGAAGCCTGATGACTTTGAAGGGCCGCAGGACTTGCCGTCAGACAATGCATGGTTTGGTGCCTTCAGAGACAGGGTGTATAATGTGAGGCCGGCTGATGCTGACAGCATCGGGTCCAATGCTTCCACAGCTTCAAGTTCTTCTGTTAATAATCTGTCACGGTTTGTATTTCCTAGACTTTTGCACATTTGATTTGATGTATTGAAACTATCTGGTGCTTATTTGACGCTTGTCTGAGATGTGTGTTCGACAGGAGGTTATTTACCGCATTGTATTGCTTGCTGTATCAGAAAATAATGAGATTTGTAACTGATTGATCAAATGGCATTAGTGATTAACCAAATGACGTTTTATAAACCTGTAGTATTCTTTCAGCATCACGTTGTGGAGAATGCTGAAGTCATTAGGAATTTGGAAGAGTTTGTTTCATTTACTGCTTGGTCACATGATGTATCTTATTTTGAGTATTTGCAAGACAGTTACTTACAAAAACAGCTTTAAGCACTCTGAAAGTGAATTGACACTAGTTCATTTTTAGTAAGTTCACATCACAGTCAAGCACTGAAGAGTTCCATAGTTATATACATGTACATATGTAGTAATTAGAATTAAAATTTATCACTTAAAATTTTGAGTGATTAGTCACTTAGTTAATTACTAAAATTTACGGGGGCACTTTACAGTCATGATAATAAATACATCGTGTTTTTGATGTTCAGATGGTGATACAGAGAGCCCTTTAAATTATTAAATAGTTGGTCACTTATATAATTGTAAAAGTTTACAGTGGCACTTAACTCAGTCACAATACTGAAGTTTAATGTGTTGTGAATATTAACGTTAAGATATTAATTCAGAAAGCCCAGTTGCCTCAAGCTTTTCTGAAATTCATTATCATATTTGTAAAGCAGTACTTGATAATGTTGTAGGGTGAACTCTAACACATCTGCACAATCTGAGCCAACATTTGTTCCATTGAATGCCGAGGGTCTTCCAGTCTCACTCGACGTTGTCTCGTTGTGTGACACTAACTCGGAGTCGTACGGTTCCTGTAAGTAGAACGATGCAGCATTCAGTGCAGTTTAAAGCTGTAAGTATTTTGCCGTTACTACAGGTCTATTGTTTGTAGTGAGTAACGGCAGAATACGTTGCAGTTTTATGAGGATGTTTTGTTTTATATTGCCGCATCTATTGGCCATTTAACTTTGCAATGATGTGCTAACACGTGTTTCTGTCACCAAGCAGTATATTGAGGTACTGAGCAAAGGGCGGCTGGGAAGGTTACTGGCGGATGGCAATGGCATCCTAGCACTGGGTTTGTGACTAAGTTAACTGGGCTGATTACTTTGAGATGGGGATCAGTTCCAGCTCCAATGTACCTACCTACCTGCCTAATAGTTCTGTGCATTCGTAGTCTGTCTTATGCCGACTGTGTGCTGTTTGTTGTCTGTGTCAGATGATTCTCGTGAGATGCCGGCCTACAGTGAACTGATGCACGATGCTTCTCGAGCTATTGCACAAGTACAGAAAGCTCTAAACAGCAGGCCAGTGCTCTACGCTTATGGCTTTATATAGGCACAAGCAACTGTTACACTGTTTTAGAGATAAAGGGCTTATAATAAAGTTCTATATTAATTCATCTGTTTACTTTACTGCCTCTACAGTAACAGCTTTCTAAGTTACAGTGATATGTTTGGTTTTGTTGCTGATGCTGAATGTTATACACTGTTGTAATTATGCAGCCGAGGCACGTGGGCGGATGGTGAGGGAGTAACAGGCAACAGCAGTAACTCTGCAGTGTTGGCTGAAGACTCTCTCTCTGCAGGTTTGGTTATCTCTCGCTACTTGGCTGTATTTTTGCCATTTATAGTTTGTGAGCTTCTCTCACTTGGTTAATTTATCTGATTTAGCATATTGCACTATAAAAGTATGTTGACAATGATGAACATGATGATGATTATTATCTTTACTGCTCTGCAGTTATGCAACCACAGTATAGCCATGAGAAAAATGTCTGTCTGTCCGACCGCCCGTCTGTGACAAAACGGAAGAAACTTCTGCCCACATTTTTATACCATATGACAGATCGATCTCCTAGTTTTCCGACACGAAGGATGATTGGTGGGGGACGTCCCTTTCTACCTGTAATTTTGGGCCAAACTGACCAGCCCCCCTTCGAAAATGCCCATTTTCAAATGATTTAGCTCGTAGTGCCTTAGCTGTAATACCTACCAAAAAAGTTTAATTACCACTAATAGAAAGTTAACTATGTGCTTTCCAATGAGCCTAAGATGAACAGCATACATTGCCTGTAAGCCCCCAAAAGGGGGGCTAAAAATGCAAAGTGGCTGCTTTTCGTTTTTAAAAAGTGTACTTTTTGGAAGAAAGTCTGCTACAAAGTTTCTTTGTGCGAAAACTGTCAGCAACAAAGTTGTAAGGCATTAACTGACCTGCCTAACCATGCAAAAATGGTTGGTGTGAGACGTCGTCTTATACCTGAAATTTGGCAAAAACTGACTCACCCTTTTCAAAAACACCGAATTTCAATCGATTTTCACGTGTAGTGCCTCAGTTGTAACAATTGGCGGAAAAAGTTCAATTATGACTAATAGGAAGTCCGTGATGTGCTTTCCAATCAGACTTAGATGAACAGCATACATTGCCCCCAAAGGGGGGCTCAAAAATGCAAAGTGGCCATTTTCACATAAAACTGCTGTCACTACAGATGAGTTGAAAGAAGCGGTCGTCGCAATGATGATGCGCAAGGAAGAAGTTGAGGAACAGATGAAGTATGTGTTTGTTGTTTTCAGAGTTTCTTTGAAAGGATATTTCTTTCTCGTTTTTAGTTGGGTTTAGCAACAGAGTGCAATGTTATTGTTTTGCTACATAGTTATATAGTGACGAAAAGCTACCTTTACTTTTAACTTCGGGGGAAGATGGTGGCCTGGTATAGTGGTTAGTGCTTTGGCTTCGATCAACGAAGTTAATCAACGTCAGGCCCGGTTAGTACTGAGGTGGGTGACCCTATTCGGGTTCAGTTCCTAGTGCGGGACATTTATCTGGGTATGTGGGAAACTCCGGTCAACTCAGCCTGGCATTCCCTTCATGGGTAGGCGCAGTGAGTACCAGCCAAAGGGCAGTGATACCTTGTGGCTCGGGAGTAAAGGCAGGTATGGTCCGTGTGTGGGTGGCAGGAAAAACTATGCCCGCATTACACACAGCCCATATCTGAGCATCTTAGCAGTGGTGCTTCCCGTAAGGCGCTATAGAAATATCCAGATTACTCTTACTCTTACCCACTGCAGATGTAACAATTTGGACCACTGTTGGTTTTAGTTTGGGCTGCGCTTGTTCAGTCCTGTTGGTCGTTGGAGCTTACAAACTCAGATGTGTTAACATTATGAGATCCTACTAGGATGTGACGGAATGATTCATTTTGAAAATTGTGGATTTACTTCAGCAGTTGTGCATATGCATTATGCACCTTTCTTATGACATGACACACAACTTAAATATTATGTAAACAGTTGAATAGTTTTGTTAGTTTTGTTATAGTTGTATGATTGTGTAATTAATGCTTAAATTCTTGCATTAACTGAGGGCTGTTTGTTTAGGCGACTGCGGACCGAGCTGGAAACGGAGAAGTCATTAGTTGCAGGTCTTCGTTGTGAGATTGATGATCTGCGACAGTCACATACGTCACAGCTTGAGCAGTATTCAGAAAGGAGCCGTGCTGTTGCAAGGTATGTTGTATTTGAAACACTTGCAGATAAAATTTGTGCCTTGTGAATAATTTAAGATAAAGTTGTTGTAATTGTTTGTGTCATGTTTTAACATTTCTTAATTGTATTTGATAGGAAATGGTCAGGAGTCAGTGGTTTAGGCAATGACAGATAACCTGGGTTTAATGCCTGCTGAGCCTCACAGGTGCCGACTTTTGACAGCTGCTGTAGGTGTGGGTACACAACTCCCCCTGTCCTTCTGCCCCTTCTCTCCCTCCCCTCCCTTCCCTTCTTCCTTTCTTCTTTTTTCCTCGCACCCTTTATCCCCACCCCTGCCCGGTCATGGCTAGGAGGTCTGTGGGAGTGGGTTAATCTCCCCCAGTGGGTCAGGGCAGAGCCTGGCCATCAAACAGCATTTGGCATATTTTGGCTGCAAGAAATATTTCTGATGAAAGCAGTTTTAGATATGTTCGTGAAATAATTATCATCAAGTGACCTGTTATACGTCATTAAAGTACAACAACCAAATATGAACCTGGATGAAGGTACACATGTATAAATGTGACATTGCATCAGCACACAAAACGCAAGCGTATCACTTGAGAGAATTGCAGAGACAGATTTCGATGGGTCTCAGCACCTGCATAATTCTCAACATGCTTGCTGGAGCTCCAAAGCACCCACAGAGTTGGCACCTTTGCTGAGCATTATTGGTGGCATCTTGTGTGCCGTCATGCGCTGTTATTATTTCAATGCTGTAGTAGAAATTCTGTCTTACAGGTAAGCAGGCACATCCAAGTTGTTACACGGGGGACTCAAAGTGTGTGCACGTTGGGTGTCTGTTGAAGACATATTCATTTGATTGAAACTGTGGCGTGTATGACTTGTTTTTAGGAATTGTTTGTAAATACTCTTAGTAATTTACAACACAAAGCTCGTCTTAAACTGTACTTTGGTGATTGACTGTATCTAATCTGATGTTTGTGCTTCACATTGTGCAGAGAGAATGATCTGTTGAAGCACCAGCTGAAGAAGTATGTCAGTGCAGTGCAGATGCTGCGGAGACAGGGAGCACGAGATGAAGGTATCTGTCAACTGCTGAGGAAATGTTGCACTGAAATTATATAACATGTCCCAGTTCCATTGGCATTATGGTTAACATGGCTGTGCTTGTTCGGTGTATTGACATGGGTCTGGATTCAAATTGCAGGTCTGGTTGGGATGATCAGTGCACATTCTGTGAGATTAATTATTATGCAGACAGCCAAGAGGGTTGATGTCTGCTGTAACTGTTGATAGCATTTAAAAACAGTGGCATTCAAATGCATTGAGGCTGATGCTCTGTTAAAATTAAGAATGACATTGCGTGGTTGGTTATTAGATATTGCATGGTTATGTAGTGTTCAGGCAGGCCTGCAGTTTGGTCTGGGTTAGACAGGCGATGGTGATAAGAGAGCTGGCCTGGCTTGTGTGGAGATACCTGGACACTTGCTTGGGTCAACTAGGCTTTTTATGTTCCAAACTGGTATTGGTTAATGGTACAGCACAGTCGCACATATGAATCACGGCAGTCAGGAGTTCTAGATAGCTGAGGGTGTGTCTGGAGAAGCCATAATGTTGTCTTGATGGAAAGTAGGTGACATATAAGGCTTCATTAAATATTCTTTTATTGGCACTCTTGTCATCCTGCATAAGTACACACCACCTTTGCAGTGTGCACATACACCACGTAATTCCAAAAAAGCCGAATACTGATTAAGATGATCACACAACATCAACTAAGCAGACTTTCCAGCCGATAGGGGTAGCAGTGAATTGGGCTCGAGGCAATAGTGTGAGCAGTGGAGTGACTATAAGCCTGAATAGAAGAAAGAAATGGCCTTTTGTTGGGCCCTATGCACCTCTCATAGGTGGGCCACTTTCAGGTATGGTAACAGTGCAAAAAATGCACTGATTTGTGATACTGTTGGCTGTAATTTATGCTGATATAAAACTGTTGTTGGCAGCCATGGTCTCTCTTCAGTCATTTCCAGCCACTGGTCCTACACCTACTTATGAGTTAAACTGGCCATGAAGAGAAATATTATACAGTGTCATCATTGTTTAGCTGCTGTCATTTATTTGCTAACATTGAGTGCTGTAGACCTTTACCGGTATTCTATTCAAACTGGTGGATAGCATTCCATGTTGTCAGTGATGGTGGTTACCATATTAATTTATTCTGCTGCAGTTGCTGTGAATTTTCCTGCTCAGTTGGCTTTTGTCACGTTATCTAAGATATGACCATTTTACAAGATTTTGTTGTGGAGAGAAGGTGACTAAATCTGGGTTTAATTTGTTAGAGTTCCCTGGCATTCACATTGAAGCCGTTCAGCCTCCCATCCCAGCAGCCATCACACACATTGACTACAGTGAAGAAGCTGTTGAATACGAAAAGAAACTCGTTCAGGTAAACACAGCATACGTACTGTACTTTACCTGCTTGTTGGCTGGCATTATTTTTTGTCCACTTCGTCATTGCGTCCTGTTTGCCTGTGCTTAGACCTCCAGCGGTTTCTGTGCATTTAATGTAGCAGTGTCACTGCTATTGTTGCTAGGTCAGTGAAGTTGTATTGTCTGTAATTGTGATGTCTGCAATATTGCATGTCTACCAGTATTGCAACCATGAGCAGATGTCAAGTGGGACAGTAAACCAACGCACACTCACTTAGCTTTTATTAACATAAAGGCTTAGAATTTTGATGATTAGTTAATGGATTAATTGTTAATTGTAATAAGTTAATTTGTTATTATTTATATATGTATTTATTTAGTTATTTAATATGTAAATTGTACTGAAGGTACAATAAAACTGCATTGAGACAAAAACATAAACATACAGAAGAAGCACAAAAAATGACAGTCAGTTACTAGAATTTGAAATTGATTAAAATCGTAGCTTATTTCCTGTGTTTGAAACTTTGAAAGTTTTCAGATGGAAGTTCTCAAATCGAGAGTTTTGACCAATGTTAAGCTTTAACTGTACAAACATAAGTTTGAGTTTGAACTACGTGTTGTAGGCATGATGAATGATTGCTTGTTTTCATAGACAGAAAGCAGTAACTACAGACTCAGTTGATTGGTCGTGTAACATTGATACATGATTCTTGCGCATATAGGATGCACACAACATGACACAGAGCTGACAGGCAGCTGAGCAGCTTGCAGTGTGTAGCAGTCTTCCATTGTAAATGCTGAAAACATACCAGGTGATATTCGGTCGTTGCAGGTGGCCGAAATGCACGGTGAGTTAATGGAGTTCAACGAGTTGTTACAAAAGCAGCTGCTTTGTCGTGAGTCGCAGCTGAAGTGCCTCACAGAGGAGCTCGTTTCTTTGCGTGGCCCAGTAAGTCCTTAACTTGTAGAACACCAAATTATTAAATATGTATTTATTATGTCCTAATTTTTTTTTGTATGGATTTTAACAGTAACAGTTTGTCTGGACTCAGGATTTTAGTTGGTGAAACTTTAATACTGATAAAAAAGCCGGTACTGGGTAAGACTTTTGAACAAAGGAGTGTTCCGAGTCAATTTGGCCAAATGTGTGGAAAATATAAAGTGGCATAAAATGAGACTATTCATTGTATGACTGCGAGAGTGAACACAACTAGTATCACACCATACCTGACTGTATGTGGTTAAAAAGAGCTGCCGCAGCTTGGAATTTAATGTAGGTGACATTCTGCAGTTAAGTGTAAGTGTGTGGCATGATGTATCTGCTGACAAATGTGTTGTTTACAGCTTGCGTCTAACATGTATCCGAGTGATGACGACTTTGTTGGCCATGTACCGCAGTCTGAAGCCTCGTGAGTAGACCTGTGAACTGCTGATTTGTTTTTAAATTTTATTATTTCAAAGTGCATGAGTTTGTGCAGAAGTCCAGCACTAGTGTGGCAACTTGCCAAGTTTTTCTGTTAACAGAGTCAGTCTCCTGATGAAACTAGACTGCAGGGCATGGCTAGCTAACAAGGGGTGACACTGTGCCAGTCTCATACTGTATACCATGTACATTTTCGTGTTTCCTCTGCCAGCAGTGGGCAGCAAAGGCATTGTGATTTATGGCTGTCCATACGTTGTCTGTCTCTTAACGCCTGTTCTGCTTGACACGATATCTGTTCAGTTACTGGAAGGATTTTAACGAACCTTGACGTAAATGTTCACATACATTTAACTGTAGAAGTTTTGTTGGTTTTTTTAACTATTGTTAACTATCTTGTTATTATGTTTACTGTATCTAATCCAGCATGTCAGCTGCTATACCATTAAAATCATTGATTGATTGATTGACCATGTGAGTGAGAATTGCTGAAAAGGTTTTCAGGGTCAGAGGTCAAGGTCATTATGTGTACAAATGTACGAGTTGCTATGACGGCGGACACATACATTTTGACAGCATGGCATCGAGGCTCGCATGTTTTGTTTATTATTTCTATGCAGTGCTGATTTATTTTTTGGATCAATGCTTACTCAGTTGTTATTTTGATGACTGATGTTCATGCTGTTTTCAGTGTGTGAAACAGTATCTTATTGTAAACTGTGTTTTCACGTTTAGTTTTTCTGCTTTCAGTTACATTTCTTATCTTGCTGTATTGTCTGTGAAGTTCAGATTTTGATTGAAACGATAAATTGAAGTGATTAAGATGAATCATCTGTTTACAACTTTGACAATTGATGCACGTTCTGTCATGTGGATTGTAGAGGTAGCCTCGCTGCTAATCGACCACTGATCAACATCTGGATTCCATCGGCGTTTCTGCACGGCTCTCAACATAAAATGTACCACGTCTACCAGGTAGTGATGCACGTAACAGTGAATAACTCTGACATGTGGACAAATTATCCTCCCTGCCCTCCACTAGACAACATCTGAGCTATGGTGATTGTCTGGAAGTTAAGAGGGAATATTATCAGAACTGCTCCGTGCTGGGTTGTGTGACACAATGTTCACAGTCAGCAGCACACTTACATGAGCAGTTCTTACAGGTCCAGCAGATTGGGTTTATCACATTGGATCCTTACGCCATGCATAGAGGCGGTTGCCTAGAGTAGTATTGTTGTAACATGGTGGAGTGATCCTGGTGGGATTCAAGCCTTATCTGAAAGACCAACTAGTTTCCTTCAGTGCTTTGACACTGTTGGTTTGGTCATATGACTTCTAAAAATTGTCCCCCGATATGACCTATAATGTGTTTGGTGGGACGTTAAATCAATCAATCTATGTTCCAGCAGAACCAAAAGTGGGGCATGGCATTGGAGCCTGAGAGACATCGGCACCAATCCTAGAGAGAAACATTTTTAGAAAGCTTTGAGGTTGTTTATGTGCGCAGTGCCTATTGTCATTGTTAATATCAGTGTTTACAGTTTACATTACATCAGAGTTGTCTAGAGTATTATTGTGTACATGTGTGTGTACATATATGTAACTGTGACATGACTACTGAACTAATTGCTTCGTCATACACAATGCTTTAGGCAGCACTTATTATATATGAGGCTCCCTGTTGGAATTTTTGCCTGTTTCTGTGCCAGAAGGTTTCCTTCGAGGGTCTCTGCCTAATCCATGACAAGATGTGGAAAACGTGGCTGATAAACAAAAGTCTGAAATCTGTGTATGTGTGTTGTAGAAATACATTATTAATAACAAATAAGTAAAGGTTCGAGTAAACTAACTGATTGAAAAATTAATTTCTTTATAATCTTTAGTGTACACAAGTGACTCGGCTAATTGCTTTCTCATTGTTTCTGATGACAGGTCTATGTTCGTATTCGCAATGAAGAGTGGAACACTTACCGACGATATGCAGAGTTCTATGACTTCCACTGCAAGTTGAAGAAAAGAAATCCAATATTTAGCACTTTTGACTTTCCTCCGAAAAAGGCATTTGGCAAAAAGGTTGGTATTTTGAACATTAATTTATGTGTAATGTAAAACATAATTGTGTAGATGTGCTGTTGTATTGCTGTGATTTCTGACATTTCTCATTGTGGTGCCTGTCATTGCGATTACAACAGATTCTGGCTGTGGTGTCGCCAGTAAGCGAAATGAGTAGCATCACTTCTTGCAGTGTTGACTTTCACCCCTTCTTTATCCCTCTTTTTTCGGGGCTTTTTAGTTACCCTACCCTGGTGACCCACAAATACAGTTGCCATAGAATAATGGCAATTCTGGTTATTATCTTTAAGGAGTATGAAGGTCCAGGATAAATAACTGCGGAAGCTTGAGGGAATGCAAGCCCTGGTGCCGCATAGGTAGCAATGCCTTTGCATTATCATGTTATCAATTGGCAGTCTGTCGCATGGCATTCAGCAGCGGAGAGTTAGTGTGTCAGCATATTAGAACATCGTGACTGTTAGATTATTTGCACCGCAGAAATACTTTTACTTGTCTAATAGTGAGACACAGATCAGTTATCTTTCTATTGTTACTTGGTCTTGCTGATATACGAACCTTGAAAGTTGCAGAAAATGCTGTGCATGATCATCTGTGTGTTCTGCTGTGTCGGGAGATTAAATCAGTATCAGTACTTAAATATAAATTTACCGAGTTAAAAGTGAAATTTTGATGCAACGTTGAAGAGCGCAAAGATTGTGGAAGTGCGACGGAAGAAACTGCAGATGTATCTCCGTCTCGCCATTGCTCAGCTGTCACGTGACTTCCCTGAACTTGTCGACAACGTTTGCCGTCAGACCCTTATCCAGACTGTACCATTCTTCTCGTATGTTTTCACAGTCACATTGTTTACCAGAGTTCTTCGCCTGTTGTTGAAATCTTACTGTTAGAATATTTGCAGAATCACACAATTTCGTAATTGTCATGTTAGAAGTCTCTACAGTCGCTGCTGCTTCCATACCACTGCAGATATGGCTGAAGTTGTGCATGCCGCTATGTGGCCATACAAGCTGTATTTTTGTATTAGTACTCATTTCCTAGATGTCACCTATGTTCAGTTTTAGCATTTAAACTGTAGTGTTGAATTTGTGTACAGCTGCATGATTCCAACAACAACGGTTTGACTGACTGATGTGGAAGCAGACTGAACTGATTCCGTTAAAATGTGTGTTTTGTTTTGCTACTTAACGTAGCTACTGTCAGTACCGGTTGCCGATGTTTTGTGTTGCAGAGATGCAGAACTGGTTGACAAGAACAAACGAAGAAGTCACGCTCGAAGTGCCAGCATTGGTGGCGGTCGTACATCGTCAGCTGCTTCAGCACCGCCAACTCAGCCGTCGTATATGGGACTTTAATCACGACTTATCACAAGCTGTGCAGCATATGTGTAACTTTGAATGCACAGTGCACCATTTTGCCAAAATGTGTGTCAAAAATTTGCGTGTTTATGGTGTTTTCACTTTTATGCTAACGAACTAAACAGTGAATATGTCGCATTGTAATTGCAAACAGCAATAGTCTACCATGTTTTGTAGCATGCAGCATAACTGCCGATGCCATTAACGCTGTCAGCTTTGTTATCACAACGAAATCATGCATATTGTATGCAAAAGACACTTTTTTTAATAACCTTCACATTTTCATTTGGGGCTCAGATGGCCCCATCTGTGCGTGGTACTTTATAGAGCAGTTTTGCCCGCGTGTATTTCGTGACATGTCGGTGTCAGTAGGAATCAAATTTGCATGCTTTAGATCAGAGTTCATCACCTTAACTCCCTTGTCCTTTGCCCTTTTTTTACTTTTCCCTTTTCTCATTGGCTTTAACTATTTTCTTCATTTGTCCATTCCTTCCCTTTCTACCAGAATAGTCCCACTCCGTTTCCAGGCCGGAGGTCGTAGGAAGCGACCGAACCTGGGTTTAGTTTGTTGTGTTTATTTTGTGTTATCTGTATTCCTTAGTTACGATGGATTCTGGTGTTTTGTTGTATTTGGTTTAGTTTAGTCTTGTTCTTCCTTCAGTGCTTTGACACTGTTGGTTGGGTTATTTGACCCGTAAAAACCTGTCCCCGATATGACCTATAATGTGTTTGGTGGCACGTTCAACCTTAATCAATCAATCAATCAATCACCTTAACTACTGAGCCATGACTGTGCCTGCATATACATTGGTCTTTAAATTTTAGCATCAACTTGTGGGCACATGTGCATACCACTCCAGCCGAGTCCAGTTATGCCAGTGTTGTTGGTTGTGGCTGCATTTGTAATTTTCTATGTTACTATGAAATTTTTGTCATTGATTTTGTCTGTTATTGCTGTAGTGGTAATGGTAATGGTAAATGTAGATTTATATAGCGCATCGTCACAAAAGTCTCTAATGCACTAATGCGTAATGTGTACGGGAAAAGCTTTTGCTGGGTGTTGTTATGTCATGACTCGTTGGTGACAGCAGGAAGTAATCCTGGTTCCATCCCTCAAGTTGGCAGAATTTTTATTTTGTTGTCATTTGTTTAATACTGTGAATCTATGTGATGTGACACTGATCCAAGTCTTGGCAGCCGAGTGTTGAGTAGGTGATTTCCCACCACTTTTCACTTTCTGATCCCAGCTGGTGAGCCCTGGTTGCATAGCTTTCCGTGCAGGATTGCACCTTAATTGGAGTCAGCTCAGTGCAGTAAAAATTAGAAAATCCTTGTGTCTTTGCTTTGTGCTTGTTCTTCAGTACGATCAACAATAAGTCAATTTATTCTGACCATACAAAATGCAAGTGCTTCCAGATTTGCAATGCATACTGTAGAGTTGTAGGATCAGAATGAATTGATTATAAGATTGGGTCCTTGGCAGACTGTAGTAGTTGCAGATTTATGAGCTTTCATTCACCCGTATAGAGATGATGCTTAAGGGCCAGGCCAGCACCCATTGTACAGTGTGTCTCGAAAAAAAACATCCCCGACATTTTTAGCTGTAACTTTAGAAAGCATTGTCGGATTTTCCAAATTTTTGGCACACATGTTACTGAGAAAGTAAGCAATCAGTAGATGCTATAGTTTCCCACCACACCTAACTAATGCTTCTGCACTACCTGAGAAAATGTGGTAGTT
>Ga0049105_1000302_pt1 | contig 15528 bp, 11 predicted proteins | sample WorMetvaBAHAMAS1_FD_61260 | JGI IMG/M metagenome (GOLD analysis project Ga0049105, IMG submission 61260) | Worm MetaG Olavius vacuus BAHAMAS.1 | ecosystem: Host-associated > Annelida > Digestive system > Unclassified | place: Germany: Marburg | collected 2013-04-09
AGGGGTCGTCCCCCACCAATCATTTTTGCACTGATAGTTAGGCCAATGAATGCCTTACAACTTTGTCCCTGACAGTTTTCACACAGCTGTTACGGCTGAGGCGCTACGAGCGAAAATAGGCGATCAGCGATTTTGCACCAACGCGGTCACTTTCTGGTACAAGGGGTTGCCCCCCACCAATAATTTTTACACAGTTAGTTAGGCCGATGAATGCTTTACAACTTTGCAGCTGACAGTTTTCACACAAAGAAACTTTGTAGCAGACTTTCTTCAAGCGAAGTGCATTTTTTAATAGAAATCGGCCGTTTTGCGTTCCCCTTTGGGGGACTTAGGGGCAACGTACTGCGATCATCTTAGGCTCATTGGAAAGTGCATAGTGGACTTCCTATTAGTGTTAATTGAACTTTTTTTCGCTAGGTGTTACGGCTGAGGCGCTACGAGTGATTATTGGTTGAAAATCGGCGATTTCGCTCCAATGGGGGTCGGTTGACCCAAAATTTCAGGTAGAAGGGGTCGCCCCCACCAACCGTTCTTCTTCTCAGAAAACTAGGATAAATATTCTTTCGTATGGCATAAAAATCTGGACAGATCTTTCTTCTGTTTTGTCACAATACACGCGTGTGACAGACAGACGGACAGACAGAATTCTCCTCGCTAAAAACACTAATGCAGAGCCAGCTGAATCAGCAGCATGCGTCACTTGGTGACGGTTACATCAACCACCAAGTCACACCTGCTCCCCTTACATAATATAGTAATTTTTTTAAAGAAATACTATGGCAATTCACTATACTTTAAATTTGCCGTCTGACTAGTTAACTGATTTTACCTCGGACTTTGTATGAACTAATAATACAGGCCATTTAAATAACGTGTCCTGTGTCATGTCACTGCGTCAGCTGCTTTTACAGTATCATCCAGAAGCTAAATACATCACAACAATGCTAGGAATGACACCCTTGTGCAAAATACCCTACACTGCACTGATCAGTCAAAATGGCCACACAATGAGACTTACTTTAAAACTCATTAAGATGACGTGTTACACAAGAACAATTATTCATGCTATTAGTTTGAACAGTTTTAACATGCAATTTTTTTCAGTTTGATTAACAGTAAACGACTAGCACTCTTGCTTTGCATTGATCGTAAGCTAATGAAACCCCCTTTTCAACACGTTTTGCATACATTTTCTCAGTCTGCAACAGCTACTTAATAAAAAGATTCTAGTTAAACAGACTATGTTGTCAATATACGTTCATCACTGTCCCTTTAAATGCTAATTTTACAGTTTCTCCGGGACTGCTTTAAATTTTACTGATTTCGCAACTGAGCAAACCTGTTTGCATCAAATAACCATTAATTAATTGCTTTCAATTAATTGTTAATTTATCAAACATTTTATCACTAAAAGATTTTCACAATTATTTCCAGTGTCACGATGTAGCGTCATGTACGACAGTATCAGGCAGCAAGACATACCCTGAACTAAAGTAATGAAAATACTTAAAAAACACAGTTACTTCAGACACAGTACTAACACAGATCAGTACTACAAAGCTAGGAAGTGACTAAAGCACACTGCAACTAACTCAAAAAATCTAAAACAAAAAAAAAACGGAAAACTTCCCAGTTGGCAAAGAGTAAACCAAGAACCCGTTATCAGTATTGTCATGTGTTTACCGGCAACTAACGCATAGCAGGTGACTGTTTGCACGCAGCTAACTATCTGTATAAAATACGTATAATAAACGGAAATAACAATACATCAGAATGAGAAACGGTTGATAATACCAACGATGGATATGGCCCCAAACAGGTCTCACGACGACATCCGCAATTTCTACATCTGTGTGAATCGCCTAACACTGCAGACGGGAACCACACGTACCAAGTAATGTCTCAAACAGCACAAAAAAGTGAATGCAAGAAAACACATGACAATAGTCCACGGAGGCTACTGACTATATAAACATACAGCTTTCTCCAGCTATATAGTTCGCCAGTGGCTGCCAGACAGCATCGTGGCCGTTATGCATACATGCGCACGATGTCTTTGTGGTAATGAGTTTCGATGTTTTTCCGTCTCAGCTTGAATGCCTCCGTCACCAGCCCAGTGTCTGGAGTCCAGACCTCCGTCACCAGCTTCACCTTCTGAGGCAATTCAAACTTCTCCAGCTTACCTAACACACAGCAGCCATCCTTCAGTTATCAATAACTAGTGGTGGGCAAATTAACAACTAATCACGATTAGCTGCTTTAAAATTTTACACACAAAAACTTCAACCATTAAATTTCAATCAAAGTCACATCACTGTGAAAATCAACATTAACAACTTTTGTTGAGTTAAATATCAAAATTTCAATCACCCACTAAATTCCATCACTATTAGTGTGGTTATCATTTAATAATTCAACCCCCCTCCCCGGAAATTTGCACTAAAAAATTGAAAAATTGTCTAAAAAATTTGCGAAAATTGCTCCAAAAAGTTAACGGAAATTGCATCAAATCTGCGAGCTCGTTTTACCGTTCTGGCACGAGAATTTTGTCTGCATAAACATACATGTGTATGTAATGAAAGAGGTTGCTTGTGTAGCAGTAGTGCACTGTGTTTGTTTTAGATGAACTTTTGTGAAATATTTGGAACTATCAAAATGTCACTGAGCTGTGAAGTAATATCATCGTTTGCGATATTTGCTGTTTTAGATTGGCGAGTTGGCGGACGTCATCCTTAAAAGGCGTAAACTGCTAAGTTTTTCTTGCAATAATATATGCTGTTTTTCTACTGCTAAAGCATATGGGAAATTTTTCTATATGCTTTAGCATATGCCTACCAAATTACATCAAAATATCAAATTCAAAGTTGTTAAATAGACAGCTCTTTCTCTCACTCGGCTGACGCTAGCCTAGGCCTGTGCATGCCATTGTTTTATCACTTTAACATGTACGTTCTGCATGACTGTTCTGTACGATGGATTATGAATGGTTGTACTTTTAAGGGCCTAAGCAGTATATAATATGGGTTTGTTTTGTCACGTCGACATGGCGGCTTTCCTTAAGTCATCGTGTCGTTGTGTTGTTAGTCTTGCAAGGCGCCTCATGACTGACAAAAGTAGCCCAAATTGCGCAAAAATTGTGATCCATGGCAAAAATTGTGTGCTGTCAGGAAAACGTTAAAATTGCGAAAAAGCTGCACTGCACAAGATTGCAATTTTCTGGGGGGGGGTCTAAATAATCTCAGTTTACTACAAACAAATATATGCTACTTGTTCAACTGAAGACAACAAAACTAGATATCCATATGCAGATTAGCATTTTGGCCATTTCATCTGATATGATTAAAAGACAACACTAGGTGCAAACTTCAGCAAAAATATTAGAACAATCAAATCCACTGTGGCATTAAATTAGCTATAGAAGTATAATACTGAAGGCTAAAAATCAGAAACGGAAAACTAATTACATTTGAGGCCATGAGCCTGAAGCTGCATCAAAACTTCCTTCTCGATGGCTGGATGGTCACAGAGATCTGGCCACTGGGTGCTGTCACCGATACCGATACGTTGCGCAAGCGCCTCAAGATTCTTGCGGTTCGGTACGACGAGGCAGACGGTAAACATTTTGCTGCTGTCTGCGTACAGACACAGATTGTCGATGAGCGGGCAGAGTTTCAGCGACGTCTCCACCTTGCCCAACGACACATACTCGCCAGCCTGCAACTTCACCAGATCTTTCTTGCGATCTGTCAACATCGCCAGCATGACAACACAATGTACACATCGATACATCTAGCAATTATTGCTGTAAGCTACACAAAACATGAACAATAAGGTGGAATAATAAATTTTACATATTTTCAAACTACAAAACCAGTTTTTACAGTTTTTGTCAGCAACCAGCATTACGCTTCAATGTGATGCATCGGCTTCTCTTAACTTAATGCCAATCTATAGAGGCACTAATGTGGTTAAAAGGAAAACACGTCAAACACTCAATGACCACTGACAGCACTGTTGACGAGCAAGGTGAGAACTAATGTTGTGAAATTCATTACTTGAATCCACTGAATTCATTGCCAAATCAATTATTCTGAAAAACAGAAGTCTGATTCGGTCTCTTCACATAAGCAAGGATCAGTTTTCTGACAGCATATAATGTTTAATAGAACGGTATTATGTTCACTCTGTTTTATGACATTTCGTAGTAGTGACAGTCTTAATATTTCTGTAATGTCAGCAGCTAGCGGAGTTACGTGGAACGTTACTTGCCAATAATTCTCAGGCAGCCTCCTTCCTCAAAGCGCCCAATGTCGCCCGTTGCAAACCAACGCTGGCCATTCACAACGCGGAATTCCGCAGCAGTCTTCTCTGCATTCTTGTAGTAGCCAACGGCAACGTTGCCTCCACCCAGCCAGACCTCACCACGAGGGTACGGCTCATCGGTTGTTCGGTAACTACCTACAATAGTCATGCTGTGAACTTGACAAATGTCAAAAACAATAACAGCAAAACATTTCAGTGTGTGAAATTGAATATTATGCAGGAACCGGCAGCAGATACAATTGTATGAAGCTACTGTGCAAGGGTTTAGACAGCATTTAAATGAGATTATAAAGACAAGATTAAAAAGCAGGAAAGGAGTTCTTCAGTGCACAACACACATGGTGTTTCAGATGCAGGTAAAATCTGAACGACATAATCTTACCTATCTATTACAAAGCCACTGGACACATACTCAGTCGACTCTGCTTACCTTCTTCCCAGTCAACTAGCATCACTTCATTGCACGTCAGTGGTGCGCCAACTCGACCAGTGCTCCGATCAGTCACTAAACATTGACACAAACCATCGATGTACAGACATGTGTACATGTGACATCGACAGCTGTGTAGCCACTGTTCTACTCCGCATTATCACTGCGGAATAATTCATCATCCAGCGGCTTATACTCAGCTGATTTAAGCACAGACTCGTGATAACAATCTGTCTGGTTACGTTAATTAGATTTCAAAATAAAGTGTCTCCGCCTCTGTTTAACTATTTTTTGCTTTCTGGTTAGGGCGGATGTTCCAAAGGTATTGCAAGGAAAACCTTTCAGAACTGGTGGTGCAGGAATTTGAACGGGTGGATGCCCTACCTAATGTCCAGCAGAATCGAAGGTAAAAATTAAGCATGATCTGACGTAGCTTTAACATGCCATGTCTATATTTGTACTGTAAACCAACCAAACTGTCACAGCTTTAATAAATAATCACTAGTCAAAATCATGGTTTGATGTTCTGCCAATCGACTGAAAACTACTAAATGACGTGTTGCATACCTTCTTGAATGGTTCCAGCGCCACATGTTTCAGTGAGACCATAGCCTTGTCCAACAGGACAGCAGAAGCAGATGTTCATAAAGCGCTGAGTGTCAGATGACAGAGGTGCACCACCGGACAGCATCATGCGAACTCTCCCACCGAGCAGTTTCCGTACCTTCTTGAAGATAACCCTGTACAGACCATACAGCCAGGTAGAAGTTCCTGTTGTATGGATGACAAGGCGAAGTCAACACATCCGTCCGGTTCTTCAACAACTTCATTGGCTTCCGATCAGTTACAGAATTGAGTACAAGGTTGCAACGTTAGTCCACAAGATAAGCTTAACGGCACGCCCGTCCTACCTGAACATCCTACTGACTGAATACACACCAACCAGACAACTTCATTCCTCTAACACAAGACTGTTGCAACAACTACGTAGTTCAACTGACATCACCTGGCGTGCTTTCAGTCGAGCAGCTCCCACAGTTTGGAACAATCTCCCCACCAACATTCGTTTTGCTGACTCATTCATGAACTTCCATTCACTGTTACGTACTCACTTTTACAGACTTGGTTTTAATTAACACAGGTTGTGTGTCCCCCAGGGTCCACGATTCGTACTTTTACAAACTTGCTTCTAATTAACATAGGTCGTTGTGTCCCCAGGGCCCACGATTCATCATATTAGGTTAACATGTTGGGCCATTAACGAAAACATTTAATAATAATAATAACACACTAGTCCATGAACTGATGACTTATCATCTATACAGCTGAATGACTTCCCCAGTGAAATTACAGTAAACTGTCGGCTTACACAGAATCATAATGCAATGTACAAATGAAACAAATAAAACAAAACTTGTTCCTTGCCATTAGTGAAACCAACCAGTCAAGTGTTATTGAAACATTTCATGTAGTTTATAAGAACACGTACTAGTAAATGCTTCCATGTACTGGTTTGCAGTGTGTGGTGATTTTATTTGGCATTTCAACTCAAGCAATACGCACAGAATGCAGTGAAAGAAAATTCAATGTCAATCACTCTCCCATTTAAGAACTCAACGTGCTGAAACAATAACCTGGGACATTTTCTAAAGAAATGGAACAATTTTAGCCATTTTAGCCTGCAAATGGTGCAATGCTGATGCAGTCAAGATACTGCCAGTTTGACTCATAATAATTCTTGGCAGGCTCTTCACAAGCATGCTTTAGCCACCAAACAGTATAATTTGATACTGGCCAGGGCAGTGACACTCTGCAGCTGGGAAAGTGACTGTTGGTCTGCTGGGCAGCATTGGCCATTACTAAAGCCTTTGGAAGGACATGGATAACCTGCCTATACTCAGTAATTCATTCAGTGATATCTTTACACTATCTGACACTGCCACAAGCTTAATGGAATTATGTGTTTCAGCAATAAGTCAGCACGATCAGCACTATCCTGACTACTGAACCTCAACTGCTGAAGCCAAATAATGTCGAGAATAATCCCAAGCAGAACGTATGCTCACGCATCGATAAGTGGTGTATTAAATCCAGCTTCAAACTTCTTCCGTTTGTATTCATACGCATAGTAGAACAGAGCCTGCTGAAATTTCCCTCCTTCACTCACCTTCTCCTGCACCGCCTTGTACAGACGATCCATAATAATCTGCCAACAGCAGACAGCAGTCAGTCATTGTCGCACAAAAATTAACCATCACAAAATTATGCTTGTGTCAGGACCTATATACAAAGAATCACAATCCCATATCATAAAACGCTCAACACACATACTTCGCACACTGATGATGGTTTCCTTCTTGATGACAGTACGGAAAACCCGGCTAACCATGCTTTTCAAACACACGTAGTAAACCAGATGCGACGTCTTAATTTAAAACCAAAATAACATTTACCACACAGCAACCAACATCATTTGTGCAAGTCTGCACATTTTAATATCGGCCAAATGCCAATGTTTATATACCAATGTGCCCTCTTCATTCACTAGACAAATACAGTTAAACCATCAAAATGCAACATAGTACCAGTACTAGCTTATTTCCAGCTGCAGGATTTTTTTACAGGAAAGAAAACATTGCAAGCTGTACAGTACTAACTGTACTTAGTACTCACTGGCACAGCAGTCATCAGTGTTGGCCGCAGAATGGAAACATCTCCCTTGCTGCCTTTCTTGATCCCCGTCGACTACAATCGAACAGTTAACAGCGGTACAGTTAATATCAGTACTGATCTCTTTGATACCTTTGTACCTGCTACTGGAAAACTCTACCAAAGAATATTTCAATGCATCTTGAAATGTGCTGCAAGTTTCAACAAACTCTCTGCATTCAGACTCTATTTTTAACTCCCATAACGTGACGTAAGTCTCTTCCGAGCACTGCAGCGATGCTCAAGTAACCAATAAATGAAACTATCAAAATAAACGAGAATAAAGCTACCGGTACTGATATCATCAGCGCACAAACTGTAGGTACAGTCGGTCACACTAAAATAACATATAATGCCATTTCTCACTGTTTACTGACAACCTATCAACTTATTTTGTCGACATTTTGTTGCCATTAAACTTTTAATTTAGTTTAGTTTAGTTTACTAACGAGCGATGCATTAATTGTAACTGATCCGCAGCCCAAGTATTCAGCAGCTTAGAACATGCCAAGGTAGCGACAACAGGCTAATGCAGCAAAGGTGTGAATGTACTGTACAGTCAGAACAGACCTGGTCAGATAATGTTGTTGGCGATGAGAAGCCAATGCGGACACCATGTGTCACACACGACACTTCAGAGGACAGCTCCAGCACGTGAGCGAGTGGAAGGTAACCAACATACGTATCAGCCGGCCTACACAATCACAGCGCAGTATGTGTAACACATCTGAAACAATGCAAAGAAACACCACAGTACTGCTGCAGTGCTGCTGTATTGTCGCAACTATGACCACTTTCAGTTTCTCGACCAGCCCACTTTTATTTATTTGTTTAACTGATTTATTTGCAATCAAATCATACAGAAAGTAGATACAAAAGAAAAGCAAAAATAGTTGCATGACTGACTAATTAATTAGAAATTAATCATTTCAAAGTATATATTACATACAAATTACTAAAAAAACCTGACAATAAACCATCACGTTTGAAAGGACTGTGCAACAGATAATACACGGTGAATTCACTTTCATAAAATTAGACAAAGTCCTGCCGTATTCTACAAAGAGGAATCTTTATCCTGGAATGGAATTTTTACAGGCCAGATGCTCTACCAAAAAGGTTCTATAATAAACAGTGTCAAAGAACTTGAGAGTTCTACAATAAAAACGCTATCATAATACACAAACATGTTTATCCGTGATAATAAAAACACAAATACTATTCTTCAGACAGTGCATCATAGCTTCAGAACGAAGTCCTCGTTCGTTTAAAGCTTACAATAATTTGCAGATGCAGCATAATATTATCTTAACGAGGTTAAACACTGATGCGGATGAAACAAACTTTGTGCTGGTACTCACCCCAACTGAGGCACACGTTCACACTGGCCCGACATGCCACAGAGAAGATTTCCATGAGAAATCATCACGCCTACAAGCATCACACAAATGACAACTGACTCACTTCGTTCACAGCAGAGATATCAGGTAATTGTGATACGAAACGACAGCACAGAAACTTGTCGATTAGCGTCGAGCCTCGTCGACAACAACTATTCCCATACTAAATTTACAGCAGTTAGTCGGCCCAAACATGAAAGTCCCATACTTCATGCAGTGGGACCAGAGCTGATCGCAGGCTCTACGCAGCCCGCCCACATATGACTCAGTTATAAACCAGGCTTGGTACTGTCCACTGCATGTACGATTTCTTTTCAAGCCACAGAAAATCACAAATGTTTGGCTGTTAATGAATTATACTGCTCAGTGACACAGTGTGTTAATAAGTTGCCCATTTTGTTACAGAATAGTTATGAGTCATAGGTTTGGCACTATAGCCAATACACCACCAAAAGAGCAATTTTATGAAGATACACCACAGAAATACAGTAAGGCAACCAACCATTGATGAGGTCCTTCACGCACCAGCAGTATTTCAGCCATATATGCGTTACATTTTATCAAGCGTTACATCAGATCTGCATTATTATCAACAAAGCACTGAGTGGGTATGGTCCGGTGAAGTGACCACATTACGTTGGGCCTACACTAATATGCATCCATTTTCTCAGTTTTATCGCCGGCTGTGCTGAATAATATCTAACATGGTATTATAACACTTGCGTAACATTTTAACAAAGTATACCTTTTGGCAGGCCAGTAGAGCCACTGGTGTACATGATCAAAGCCAGGTCGTCTCTGGTTGGACGTCTAGAGGCTTCAAACACTACAACCAAAACAAAACACAACTAAACATGTAAGAAAAACTGCTATTTCTAAGACAGCTCCATCAAGCCCTGCTCACCTTAATCAGGTGTGTGGTGTAATGACTAAACCTGCAATACAGGTAAACTGGTGGCTCTGTTGTAACTGGCCAATTTCCTATGACGAACTTGGCTCTCTTGGCACACTTGTGAAGTATCGGTCTACTGCAGCATCACTTGTTTTACAAGCCGGATACCATTCCTGCTGCCAAACCAGCAGTGTCGAAGCACTAAAAAGTAAAGGGAACATTAGCAATATCAGTAACGGCTTCAAAAATTTCAGATTCAGCAAAAAGCCATCAAGATGCATACCACGACACTTCACAGCTCTCATGTGTAATTGTGTATGTATGAACAGCTGTCCTAGTTTCAAACACCCACGTTATTATTACATCAACTGACATAATCGCAGACTAACAAGAACCTTCGAGACTTTCAGGCTTTGCTCCCAGAGCTTCTAGGTTCGACAGCGAATGTATGGAAACAGACGACGGAAAACCGTCAACACTCAGCCGCTTTCTGCTTTCAAAGTAGATCAGATGCTTGACCTTTGGTAAGTGCTGCATGAGATTCTGCAATCAAATCGTGCAAGGAAGTTAAATATGCTTCTGTGCAACATGTACAATACACAAAGTATGAGTATTTCATTACACAGCCCGACCTCTCTACATCTCCACATGCGTGCCACATAATCCACGTGTTATTTTAAGATTATGAATCTTAATATCATAAGTAAGTGGTGCTCTAAAACCAACAGCAACTAGGCACACAACTAGTCACTAGGTACATCATTAGTCTTCATGGAATGAAGAAATTAAGTGGTGAACTGTAATGCACTGTTAATAGCAATAATATATAACAATATACTCAAATACCCCATAAGGTCATAACTTCAGAAGTGGCAGTCACAGATTAGAGAATGCCATCAAACCCTCTCGACTCTTGAGAAATTAGTATCAAAAATGCGACCAAAAATTTTCCGACAATAATTATTTGGCACATCGGGTGCTGAACCCAGGCCATGACAGTAACTTGATTCAAGTCCAGCATGTATCGTGCTAAAATGTATTAAGTAAAAAAAATCAAGCTACCTACAACCTACACAGCACGAAGTACTGGGTACACTTCCTCCTATGTGAAGGTAGCAATGCTGTCAAATGTCGAACATACCTGAAACTTTGGCAGCAGTTCGCTGGATGTTATCACAATGGAACATTCGGTCTCGAAAATACCATGAACGATCGCCTCATCGCCAAGAGTTGCATACAGTGTCACGACTACAGCACAGAAACATCTGTAGAAACAACATGTATTTATGATCTTAAACAAAGAAATAGCCACAACATGTAGATACTACACGATGCTGTATTCAGACCACATATCCTAACACAAACCTGGCAAATTAGCTTTGAAGCAAGCAAACACGCTGATGATCCATTCGGCACGGGTTTCAGCAAATATGCAGACATTACAATGGTCCAACGAACTGTTAGCTTCACGTAGCTCGGCAGCAAGAACCAGCAGACCACTACAGGTGTTGATAACACGTTCATTGACTTCGGCATACGACTGCCAATAATACTTGCCATAAACTGCCTGCAACATGCAACAGCATTGTAAGATAGACAGATATATCTTTATTAATGACAATTCGACAAAACGCAACTTTCACAAAAGTAGTGTGTACGGTTAACTGTTAAGAATGTCAACAATATGAAGTGTTATTCAGTATGCGTCTACGTATAAGGCATGTAAGAAAACTTGAGTCTGTGAGGTGCCCAGTTCTTTCAGGTGTGTCTCTATTGTGTGCTCTCTGGCTTAGTTGGTAACGTTGTAACACTGTTGATAGGGGAGGTAGCAGCATCAACGATATTCGCCAGTGAAGATTAGCTAGACAATATAAACACTCTATAACTACACAATCATCAAGAGCTAAATATTAATGTTTGAAAAATAAATGCAAATCTGATTACGACAATGGCACTTAAGCTTCATTATCCATCCTCCTGCCAAATTTTGAACATTTTATACACTAACTGATATTTCCAAAAAAATACAGCAACTATCTGTAAACAAGCTAACCTGACAAGATACTGACAATTTCATTGACAAATCTCACAGGACTTCATACAGTACAATTTACAGAGTGCCAATTCTACAAGTAAGTTCAAATGTGCTCGACCTGAGGCCGGTACCATACAACGTCAACAATGTTAGAAGCAGAATTTTTAGCACGTTATTTTCAACTACAGTTTAAATGCACTAGGTTATCACACAACTGCAAGCCTCTGGCGACTCCTTTAACCAGGTGGCCTAGCTCGACGTACTGTACATCTTGTACTAACTAGTCCATGGATTTGAGCTGATTAGATGCCGTTTTAGATGTGTCATTAACGACGGGCCTTACACGTTGAAATAAAATGGAAGGTTTCTTTACATTTATATAATACAATAACTGTCAAAGGCCTTAACACAGAAAGTTCGTTTCTGGCCAGCGGGTACATCTTGACGAAATACAGGTCAAGTTCGTATATGACGGACATCATCAAGGCCACAGGAGCAAAAAAGTGTGAAATTCCCTATTCCCACGATGTAAAACTTCAATGGGCAGTAAGTCCAGTTCTACAGAAGATACAGCTGTCAAGTTTGTATAGGGCATGGGATTTTTTGGTTATGGTGGATCAAATGGTGTGATCACCATCTTCGTCACGCGACTGATACACCCATTCACAGGTGGTCTGCCTTAGATTAGAAGGCAATCTTGTTCTTGATTACAGACTGATTTACTGAAATCGATGACTGGAAAATTTGTGTACAAAATACCCAAGTTTGCCTGTCCCGGCGGCTCATGAGTGTTGGCTGTAAGATAACAGATGGCTGCAGGCTATGCATCGGATTGCCGACGTGCCGACTATGCAGCACTATCTGGCTGAGATGGCAGGTGGAACTTGGGCCATACGGTGTGCCTGCTGGGTGTAGGGCATATAAGCATAGCACCTAGAGAAACTTACGGCCGAGCTGGACACTATAAATAAACAGTTCAAGGTCCTCAATTACACATCATGCACCTGTACTGACCGCAGGGTAGTGTAGCGCACCATTCACTCACACGGACACTAAGCATACATCGACGTTCTGCGCACTGGGCCGCACTTATGCAGATGGACTCAGCGCTGACTGTGGGCTGTCCAGCCTCTGTATCCACAGTCATGCCAGAGGGAGAGGAAAGAAAAGAAAGGATGCAAAAGTTCCATTTATTCAAAGAAAGGTGGTTATCCACAGCAACTACTGACTGATTCTCCAACCACTCAGCCACGTGTTGCGTTATAGGGTATCCACGGGGTGGCTGCAATATCTGCACACTCATATACTTGCCTTATGAAACACTTTGCCACTGGGCTGCAGCTCGTCCTCTTCACTCAGCAATTCTCTCGTTCCCAGGCAATCGGCATTTTCGTATAGATCAACGGCACGCTCATACAGTTCATCAATAGTGTTGTAGCCTGGAAACGGTGACGTAGTCAAATGACCGAAGCTGTCGACACATCTGTACGGTGCGGAACTGTCACCCTCTCTTGTTGGTTTACCCTATCATACAACATTATGCGTTATATCAATACAACTAGCTAACATACTGCATGCAAACTATAATGTACACTGTACACAATATTTAAAAAGACATGTCGAATAACAAAGCCTATCTACCACCAAATGAAGTTTCACTGCAAGAAATCCATGTCATGTGTCATATGAATGAAAGGTAATGTGCTAGTGGTGTGTCACTCAGCTTGAACGACTTTTTTACATTAACCAATGGCCAGAAAAACTTAAATATTACACAGTGACACAATACTGTATTTAGATCGCATAATCTAATGCAAATCTGGCACTGTATTAGTGTATTTGGCATTTAACTACACAGCAATTCTTCACACATCTTTACGGAGCTGAATATCTCTTCACATACAATGCAAACAATACTGCTGCTGATGATAATGTGGTGTGTGTGCACGACAGTCAATACCCCGAACTCTGCAAGTCTGACAGTGACCGTCAGTGGCAATGAAAAATAATGTAGAGGATGCCTTTTCTGTACAACACTCAGTGTAAACAACTAAGTGCTAAGTTTTCCTTTGTCTACAGTATATTTCCTGTCAATGCATGTTCACAGTTCAAATCCTGAATGGTTCTGGTTTAAGAAGCTGTGAATGCTTAACATTGGTAAAGTTAAAGAACGGACTAAAAGGCTACTATGACAGTTCGTGCTGTGGCTACGGCAAAGTCTTTCACTACAGGACCCATTCCATTATTATCAAATAAAGTACTAAGTAATTATACACATGTTAAGTAAATTTGAACGTCAGGAAACAGGAAACATGTGCAATAAAATGTGGAGACAATGCATACCCGCAGTCGACCAGATTCTGCCAGTTTCTTATACGGTTGCTCAATAACATAACGTGGAATGTACGTAACAACATCGTAGAGAAAGACAAATCCTTTGATGACATTAATTGCTATTGATATAAACAAGTCACTCATGTTGCCAGCTCAATTATAAAGCTAAAAAAAATTGAACTTCTCAGTCACTTCGTCCGGCAGAAATCTGTAACGTACACACAACAAATCTGCACACCTAATTTAAAAGTTAAAAACGAACACTTTTCATGCTGCACAATCCAATCTACTACTTCATTATTAATGACAGTACTGCAGTGAATCAATCAATCAATCAATCAAAACAAATGACACAACACCACAAGTCGCAAGCAAATCGGAGGTGCACAGAGGCAACAATGCGTTTTGCTCCTGCAACTGCCATGTGCTGATGTCGAGTCATGCTCCCACATGTAACTGAGTCTCTCTCCTCTCAACTTCACTTTCTTACCCAGAAAGAAACTTATCTTGTGTTATATAAGTAAACCCTGTAAGCCGTAAGCATGCTTATATAAGCCATCAGCATGTAAGCGGAAGCATGCTTACGTGCGCAAGGTCCAGTCCGTGTGGGCTCGGAAACCGCCTTTCTTAACAAATATAGCAGGTGGTAGCAAATAAAATGAAGAAAAGTACAGAGAAAAAAGTAAGATACAGATAGTGAATAAATTTAAGGAAAACTACCTAATATGATATAAAGGAATGCTGATGACGATAATATAAGAAATGAGAATGATTAGGAATGGACCCGGGGCCCTACATACATACACTTTATGTATACACAACACTGCTATGTAATTCGTGCCACAAGTCTGGCAAACTGTCAGATGCAATGGGCCCATTCTTTTAAATTGGTCGGGGTGGGCCTGGCAAGGCCGGTCTCATCGCGTGACAGATCGTTCGGGCCAAATAGGTCTGGCCCGAGGAAAAAGAATGGTTAAAGTCATTGCTTACATGCTATTTCATTCACCTGCGAAAGACTTGTGTTAGGCAGTGATAAACCACATTAGCCAACAATGCACTACAGTTCCGTACTTTGCGAATTTCAGCATTTTCAAATGCACATCCATCAATCTATTTATCATCCAAGAAAACGATACATGACAACAGACTGAAATATATGACATATGGTATTGCGCAGTTGCATTGCTAAAGGCACTGACAATTAACAATAGGGTTAGACCAATACCGGTATCGGGTATCGGGTATCGGCGAGTATCGGCGCCGATACCAGTAGTCCTGTTGTTCATTTATCTGTCTCAGCAGTCAACACTGTTGCACGCACGCCTATAGTTTCAAGCCTATACCGTATTTTCGGCATTTTTCGCGCATATACCCCGCATACATACATAACTTGCACACACCTATA
>Ga0049105_1000303_pt1 | contig 15524 bp, 9 predicted proteins | sample WorMetvaBAHAMAS1_FD_61260 | JGI IMG/M metagenome (GOLD analysis project Ga0049105, IMG submission 61260) | Worm MetaG Olavius vacuus BAHAMAS.1 | ecosystem: Host-associated > Annelida > Digestive system > Unclassified | place: Germany: Marburg | collected 2013-04-09
ACGATTGACGGTGCGGACGATTCGAAAATTTCGAACCGGATCATCAGTACGAATCGAATCCCGAATCGGAAGTTCGATTCGAACTCGAATCGAATCTCGAAGCTTCGCAGGTCACTAATTAACATGTAAAATTGCATCAAAACAGCACCAATTATTTTTAAGTCATAAGCAATTTTCTTATCAAAAAAAAAACGAAAACAGATCCAGTTTAAATGTCACCATGTCACATTATATCAATCTCTGATCTATAGTTTTTTGGACACACACACACATACATAAAGACAGATGCCGCGGAAAAACAATACCTGCTTTGCCAGCATGACTAACATACAGGTAACCAACTTCTATCACACATATGAATCTGTTACCTGCCAATACATGTAATAACGACTACATACCGTGCTCCTCAGTTTGTCCATCAGCAATGCCAACTGTGAGCGAAACTTGCTGCCGACGCTGATAAACGACAATTTTCCGGGAGCACGAGCAGCCGTGCTATTCATCACGGTGGTCTTGGCAGGTTCTTCCGTCTCAAAGATCCGTCGCAGTAAATCACTCTTGCTGCGCAGCACCAGGCTCTCTAATGACGAATGCAGAGCGTCGTTGTTCTTCTCAATAAACTGATCCTACGACATCATCCAACAGTCCACGGTTTTTACATGGCTACTGTCTACTGTCAACGCCATTCTACATGATTCAGAAGCAGATGAGTTCCAAAACTTAATCAATTCCTCCTTGTCAAAAGATATGTCTTTGGTGAAATGAACACGTTTATTCACCAGAACGGTAGAGTGACAGACAGAGAAAGACAATATAAACAACAGACAGATACATACATCATGCAATCACACTCACAGTGATCAAATCATCACAAAGTTCTTATGGACAGAACAACGAAACGCATAGATAGAGGTAATATCAATTCTATGAGGAGTAAAGCCAACCTTGGTACACAAAAGGCGAAACTCATCTGATACAGAAAATAGCTTAGAAATTTTCGTGAAGATTCAATCAGTACTTTTCATGCGAAGTTGCTAGTAGACAAAGAAACAAATGCTTGGTAAACATACCTCCTCGGTGCAGGTAATAATTAGTACAAACGTGGTCCCCCAATTATTACAAACACAGGTCAAGTTGCTACACAACTAATTCATTTCTTAACCATCTCCAAGTTAACACACAGAAGAAGCACCCGGCAATACCGTGTGATAACAAACGGCTCCAGCAAAGTGTCGAATGAGAAAGCCTTCATCATCGCGAATCTCTCGGTGGCTTTTCAGTTTTGATTTGCAAGGTACCTACAGATTATGACAAGACATGCAATAAACACACATGAACAGATAATTTATGCTCTGTTAGACTACGAGCAGAATGTGAAATTCAGAATTACATTCATGACTGTAAGAGGCCACAACATGGCAGTACTAAGTCTAAGAAACATTCCGCTGTATGCAAAATAATGTTGCCTGAGTGCACAATAATGATCCCTCAGAAGGTAACAAGCAAGGAACTGTACACTCTAAGCGCAGCCAAAAAAATGTAAATTCATGAAGTGATACGAAAGAAAGTGCAACTGTACACACACATATGTACTTGTAGAATAAATGACATTTTACAAATATCAAATTGCCAGTTTTTGGCATTACGGACAAACATAATAAAGATGGCCGCATAGAGAACGGGGAGAAAAAATGGTCGCCTGGTGCTAACCTACAAAAACTGAGACAGTTTGCACTAATGACGTGACGAAGCAGGTCAAAATTCACATTTGTTGAATACGAATTTTTACTTTCAAAATTTGTCGACTGCGAATAGAGGCATTTATTGAATCAGTCGGAAGGTAATGCACTGGTTTAGGTCAATTAAATGATTGTAACAATGTTATTTCCTAAAATCATTAAAATCAGTCTTCCTACTTAACACACTACTGAGCAAAAATTATGTTGCACATTCTACAACTGTAGTTTGTGTGATAGGTTGAATTTGAGAAAAAGACAGGTTTGTCTGCACTCTTTCACTCTCAATGCATATGAAATCAGTCGTAGAACAAGGATTTTTCAACAAATTCCCATTCAACAACAAAGCGCTTAAAACATTCGTTGAATTTTGAATCTGTCGAATACGTTCGAAGTTCGAACGTTGTCAAACTCGACACAGCAGAGAGTTTTCAGTTCGAAGAAGGCAACAGTTGTTGCCGAAACGTCACTAGTTTAGGTAAATGTTTCGGTTGTTTTAGGATTAATCGTTAACAGTTAATCAGTAAAAAAATCAGTAACGACTTACACTGAGTCTGAAGTGGTCTTTGTTCTTCTTGTGAACTTCATTCGTAAAGTGCTCAGTCGCAGGCTTCGGCAGTTTATTCTCCTCGTCAAGAATGTCAAATATTCCCGATCCCTTTCCTTCAATCAGGTCTGTTCCCATCACATTCAAAACAAAAACACTGCACTACACTGATGGGCACAATTCCATAAAACTACAGACCATCCACATCCTCATCACCTTTGCCATGACAATCTGTTGTGAGGTAAAATAATGATGCCAGCCACTGACCAAATCTCTTCAGATAACAGTCACATCACCACAAGTCAAGCTGCAGCAGTCAGGAGCTCTAACAGAATGCTGGAAGGACAATTCACAGCTGTCTTGTATCAAGTCCGCTAACAGCAAAGTCCAAGACCGAAGCCGAGTCCGAGTCCACTATGCTTAAGTCTGAGTCCAAGTCCTTCCAGTCGGAGTCCGAGTCCTCCAGTTTAAAAATGATCAGCAGCCAACACCATCAGTTCCATAGCAAAGTAATGGTGTGACGGTGTGACATGGGCCCCGTCAACTACAAACTTCACAGAGTTGTGCCCATTGACCAAACTTGCTGATGATGGTCTTCTGCATTGTGATAATGACAACCCAGGTATCAGGCTGAGAAACACAGCGATGAAAGCATTCAACATATAATAAATGTCAGAACACAACTGTAGCACGAAACAACTACAAGTACTTCACAGCTAAAATTTATTTGTATGTTCTGTGAGTATTAATTGTATGCTCTGTGATGTAATGAACTATGACGATAATGACAAAGTGATAACTGAACTACCGGTACAGTAAACATCGTACCTATGCAATCCTGATTGTCTGTGTAGTGAATCTTCTTCACTTTAAGTCCTTCCTTCTCATACAAAGCTTGTTCCTGCAACAACACCACACTACACACATTACAAACTAAACATCACTAATGTGCAACACTGGGTATGAGTAAGTGACTGCTATAAACAGTTAAATTTATCGATAACTCTGGCACAGAAAGCTTAACTACTGTACGGGCTGAGCTCTGTTAACTCTATATAAAAATAAATGGTATGGCAACAAAGATATAACACAGAAAACCGATGTTACAACAATTTATATCCATCGAGCTGTCGATGAACAGGAATCTTTAACAATCAGATACAAGAAGCTCTGCTACTGCGAAGAGCACAGTGTGTCCATCGTGCTTAGTTGGTGTACTTTATGACATTTCTCAAGAGAAAATCTGTTGATGGCTGATCAACCACTTTTACGTAATTGGCCACGAAAGCTACTGAATTCAGCAAAATAACGCAAAATAATGGCCATTATGCCGTTCAAGGTCATTCAAGGTCACCGATTTTGGTACCAATCGAAAGCCCATATGCGACTTCTTGTTAGTGATTAATACTAACTTACCTCCTATCTTACACCGTGTCCAAGTTATGGCTGATTATATGTCACATTTCCCCTGCGAATATCTCTATAAACTTTACCTCTTCAGAAACTAGAATGATTGTCCTAACTGATGCTGAAGATCACACGATTGTATGTTCATTTGTCTGGATAAAACACCGGAACGTGACGGACGGATGGACAGACATCCTCTGGCTATTATGGCGGTCTGCACTGCGAGCAATACGCACGCGCTTTAAAAACCAGTCTCAGTCTCTATACAGGCTGTGGGTCGGAGATACATGCAACAAACTAAAATGTGGTTTACTGCCTCGTACAACATTCAGCTCTGAAACAAATCCGGTTTTCTTGGGCACGTCTGTATTTTTGGTTTCCGTGTGATAAACTACCCGTAAAAATGTAACTATAATACACACAATTTTTACCAAAAAAACTGCCAAAAGTTGTATCTGCTTATTATAGTAGCAAACTATATTAAGAACTATTATTAAACTGGCACAAAAGTAAATAACACTTGCACGGCAAAGTCATTTCTGCTGTGCGCCCATAACCTGTTTCACATGCCCACACTGGCCTTATAACAGGGCCATGGTACAGCCGGTGTAGTCACCTCAAGTGCTAGCATAACCCGATACTGTATCGAGTCACAGCTTGCATCTGTTAAGTGCGGTAAGCACACTTGCAGAGGCTGCCAGCACAATGTTGAACGTTACTATTTAACTGTTTTCAGTTGAAAATTACGTACTGTAGGCCTAATTAAATAATAATCAACATTAAATACCACTACCATATTGTCTGACTTATACCTGTGTATTATACTTGCCAACTGTAATCTCCCCTGATTGGACCCACATTTCTGCCTGGACATTATACTAAAATGCATAGTATACTTGCATTTTTATGGTAAGCTAACTTCTTAGCCAATTCTTAGGCACATGCTCCTTATGCCAATTCGTTCGTTCCTTCGTTCATTCATTTACTGTTGTACATGTACATACTACATAGTTCATGCTCATCACCAGTTAGGCATGTCCTTCAGAAGGCTTCCTACTACACACATCTGGGGATTACTACAGCGAGTTTTTTTCACAGGACAGATGCTCTTCCTTGAGCACAAACAATGATGTCAAAGCACTATAACAAAAGCAACGTGTACACGCTGCTGTGAAATAATGCAAAAACCTAAACAATATTCACCACTCAGTATAAAGAAATTTTGCAGACTGGCACTGAACATACCTCCTTCAGTATCCGTTCATTGAAAAACTGTTGCAGTTTCTCGTTGCAGTAGTTAATACAGAACTGTTCAAAGCTGTTCATCTGAAAGTATTCTACAACAGTACAACAATCAACTTATGTCAGAATTTATATTAAGAATTTATATTCATCCAGCAACACTCTGTTAAATAATATAAATTTCAAAACATAGAGCAATCTATTTCGTGGACTGAGTGCTGTAGTCACAGTGTTTTCCAGCCAGATGAGTGAATCATCAACATCGTCAAGTGATTGCAATCCACCATGATATTTTGTCAATGGACACTGACACATCAACAGTGCGGTTTATGGTGTGCTGTTGTATGCAATCATAAACAGCTGATTTGGCAATGCCCCATCTGTGCACATTTACAAGAAATGGGCCCTGACCTGCGCATAAGAAATTTAGCCGAAAACATGTGCAATTTGTTTGTATGGAAAATCAGATGCAAACCTAATACTTTTTGAGCCCATGCTGAGTACAGGAGGAGACCCCCGGGTGATTATGCTTCATGTGGCTACAAAAATATTAAAAAGAACTGATCTCTTTTGAAGCAGCAAATACAGCTCAGGACAGATCTTTCTGGAGGCTGTTGGCCTCACATAGTGCTATATACTCATAGTGGTGCACACTGATATTGGATTAGACATATGATGAGATATAGCAGTTAAAAACTGTAATCATAGGTGTGCAGTTTACCAAATCCTGCAATGTCAAGTACGCCAATATATGACTTCGAAGACGAGAACGGCAGAGACTGATTGACTCTGAAGACGATATAATCGAACAGCCTCGCATAGATCGCTTTTGCCAAGGCATCTCGGGCACTCTGTGCTTCAACCACTTTTAATGGCACCCTGAAAAATAATAATAATAATAATGTTACAGTAATCAGTTCAAGCAAACTAGTACTGTTAAAAGACATAAAGCATATACTGAATTGATATAGATAACTCTACTCGTTTACATCAGGCACCCTTCTCTCCAACATCTCCAGTTTGTTTTTTATCACATTTTACGGACTGAGCTTTTTGTTCGACTGACTGATAGACTGGCAACATCAAAGCACTAAAGACACAACATTCGCCACAAAACTGTGGCAAAGCACTTTCATCAGCGACACAGTATCAGCTGTTTTTTTTTATTTCACGACCTATCTAACTTACAACAGTAGTAATACAATAACCATTGCTTATAGACAGCACCATTACTGGACACAGTAAAATTTACAGTTAAATAAACAAGTCATCCCCCACATCACACCATCACAATGTCTCGGCCCATTCACATTGTTAGTTACTAAAAGTTATTTGGTTTCATCTTCATATTGCACTTTACACATTATCTGTGTTAAGTTTTGTTAAATGCCCCGCAACTGTCAGTGATGGTGTCACTTGAATCGTTACCTTTTTAATGATAATAATAATGTACACCCATAATGTGCTATATGTGGTACGTACGCTGTTATGGCCACTCACATCGACATTTTACTTTATTATTACATGATTACTCATACCTTTGATCTTGAAAACCTTTTCAGCAATGTCTATTTACGTGATGAATATTTGTACCAAGTTTCATTCAAATCCCTACAGTTACACTTAGTACAGAGATATCCCGTCACACGAAACAGGTGTTAACAAACAACAGACATCGGCCGGACAGACGGACACCGGACAGACGGCCGAAAACATAATGCCTACTGTTATTGGGGGACGCACAAAACAGCCGAAGCCCAATACATACATGATTGCACTGCCACGCCGTCCACCGACTGGCGTCTGCATCACTCGACTTACAAGCGCAGCATTCAGTTCTGTCTTGTTGCAACCGAGAAACTGTGCTGTTATCTGCAGAGAGCTGTCGGAGCTTGCCGATACTTTACAGCCACCTAATACACACACCAACTAACTTATCTTTGCTGCAAGTATAAAGTAAGTAAAAAGTGTCTTCGCATAGCACATTATCATAAAATGTCTAACATGTTACATGCACTAATACATTATGAACGAGAACGTCTTCAAGTCTTCAATGTATGACTAAAGCTATACCAAACAAAAAAGCACAGTTTTTTAAGTCAGGTAGTAAATTTCAAATCGACAGACCAGCCACAGTGAAAGCCTGACAGCCATATGTGCTGAGCTGCCAGCATACTACGACCAGGAGTCATCGGCTATAAGATGTCAAGCTAACAAGCTACAATGGCTCAATCTAAACTGACATCTGTGAAGTCCTCTGCAGAACATGGCAACTCTGCCTCACACGACACAACTGACTTACCTACAACTGCCGATGCAGCTTTGACATTTCAAGTAGATTTGACAGGATTTCTTAACTCAGGGGTGAAGTATGCCATCTCCCCAATCCAATTAGATCAATATGATGCACCCAGTACCTTAACTCATGGGTGAATCCATCACTGGGGCATACAGGTGAATGCCTGGCTGATGATGTAGATTTTGCAAGTTAAATTGCGCTTTATTGATTTGACTTCGTCTTTAGTTGTCGTTGCTCCCAGGGCAGTGTTCTGGATTATGTCTGCAAAACATGCTCAGTACGTCATAATTTTGAGACTGGGACGTAAACAAATGTCCAAAAATCAGGTAGTTATGTCCATATTTAAAATGGCAGACAGCGGAGAAAGCACTGACAAAGAATATGTGCTATGCTCCACAGACCAGATAAGCAGTCCAACAACACACCTCACTAGCTTGACCTGCCTGCTGTAATCATTGTGAGTCACAATGGAACTTATGTTGAACATTGCCTGTTGTCTGACTACAGACCCTGTAGCCCTAGTTGTGTCTGGAGCCCATAAGGAAGTTTTCTGATGTCTAGTTGCTTTGCGTCACGTGCACACTGCGTGAGTGTTGTTTCGATGGCATTCTCACATATGTGCAATTTTGCCAACATATATCATCACTGATCATCATCATCACTGAAATTTTTATAGTGGCCTAAGCAGCAATGCCACCACGAGGACCACTATATATATAGTAACTACAGTTTTAATGTGACCAACTACTCGCAAATATCACTGAATAGCTTCCATTGTGGTGATTTGTCGTAAAAACAGTCATGTGTTACATTGATGCCCATTGTGTATTTGATATCGATCTCCGTTAATTTCATGCATGTGTTAATTAATCAAGATTCCAAGCTGCAGCGGTGCATTTTGTGACCGTGATGACTTTACACGTAAGTAGTCTTGCAGTACAGGAACTACAGGCCTAATTACTACAGTATGGTATAGTATGCCAGGCAAAGAATGTGATATATCAAAAGTTTTTGGAGTGGATACAGGTAAGTCTGCCTTTTATGGCTACCTGAATCCTTGTCTCAGGGTTGGCCACACTATCCTTCTGCATTCAGTTCTGCTGTCTGTAGCTCATAGCAGCTTTTCTAGATTCAGCTTTGTCCAATCCATGATGCTGTTCAACTATTTCTGATCTTCTTGTCTTCCTGGTTCCTGGTTAAGTCCCCGAATTGTGTTGTTTCCGAGCAACTGCATCCAAATAGTTTTCTGGTCTTTGTTTCAGTCAGTCCCATCATGATGCCAAGAAATCTGTCAGCAGACTTAAAGATCCCAAGCAGCAGGATCTGGAAACGCCTGGTAGTAGTCAAACTACCCCAGATGTCCCTACATCAGCTGTTTTTGTTTTGTGTTGCCTAAAGAAGTTAAGTTAAAGTTAAAAACTAATTCATATAGCGCCATCAAGTCCGAAGATTCAGAGGTGCTTGACGGCAGGACTAGTCAGCTGAGCAGCCAGAGGGAGTATGGTGAAATAAAAATGTTTTAAGGCGGTTTCTAAAAGCAGTTAGTGATGCAGCATTAGTAATGTCAGCAGGCAGACTGTTCCATAAAGATGGCGCAGCGACACTAAAGGCGTGACTGCCATAGACAGTTCGAGTGCGTGTAGAAGCGGCCGAGATGCCGACCGCAATGTCGCCGTGGATCCACTGATGTGGTTCAACAGCAGCGAGTTGCAGATATGCGGGACGAGAAGTAGAGCGTATCTTATACGTCAGAGCTGTGACTTTAAACTCCATTCTTTGGGAGACCGGCAACCAATGGAGTGATCTAAGCAGTGGACAAACTGTGACATTCTCGGCTGTTCAATCAATCAATCAATCAATCGTGGATTTATATAGGGCATAAACGCAAAGCCTCTAATGCGCTGGTATGCTAGTAGAAGGAGAAAAGAAGAGTCTTCAGATAACGACTGAAAGAGCAGGTTGACAGAGCTGTATCTCTGATGCTGTCAGGCAGTGCGTTCCAGGCCATCGGACCCGCAACAGAAAAGGCCCGACGCGAGCCAGCGAATTTTGGACTCGCTAAAGCTTCTGGATGGACGAAGTCGGTGCTCCGTACAAGACTGAATTACAGTAATCCAGCCTTGTGCCGACGATGGAGCAGGCCAGCGTCCACGCCACATCAAGTGGTAGTAGTCGCCAGATGTGCCAAAGTGCCCAGATGTGATAGTTGTTAATTTAATACAAAATATGACAAATCACGAATTTCAAATATACACAAATAATATAAAATACAAAAATGGCTATCAGCATCAAAAACATAAACACAAGTTACTAAATCACAAAAAGTTATTACGACCTGCACTGTCAAAACAAATGAATGTCACAAACTACAACAAATGGCTGTTAGCAGCACAGAACATAACCGTAAGTCGCAAAGGTGGTTCCAACCTGTACTGTCATCCTGGCTGTCTTCAAAACTGACATTGCCTAGATGCAGAACGCCAGCAATGATGGCGTATATTGCCAGCTTGTCGTCATCAGACAGGCCCATGTGTGTCATGGCATCGTCGGTCAGTTTGAAGTCTGCAATGTCGTCCATCTGAATGTCTTTCAGGCTGCCACTCTGCACAAACTACGAACGCAACAAACAAAACTGTGGCAAAGCACTTTCATCAGCAACACAGTCAACCAATCAGAACCTTACTGCTTGCATCATCACACACTTTACAGCTGAGAACGCTATACTCCATTTAAGTTTGGACGGCACAAGAGAACTCAGAAAGTGCAGACTTCCATCAAGTCAAATCCAGTCCAGACGCAGAGTACGCATCTGGGTCCAGATCCGAACTCTGGATTCAGAGGACTTCCAAAATTTAGTGGAGACTTCCTTGTCCCAGAGATACATCTATGATAACATAACATTTTCACGAATATTCTGAGATATGAGCGAAGTTGTGGAAAAATTCCGTATCTAGCAATGTTGAAGAATCCTGCAAAAAATGCACAGATCTGGATCCAGAGGCAGTTTTTGCTTGTCTACGGATAAAATTTTTGCAAAAATGTGATTAGTACTTTTTATGCGAAGTTGCTAACAAACAGACTGACAGACAAACACTGAATAAAACATTACCTCCTTGGCGGAGGTAATAATACTGGAAGCTTCACAAAACATGGATGATTGGGTTCAAATTAAACTCAGCTGGTGACATTAGTGTTATGAGTGAAGAAAACAGCTGTGACAAATGTTCTTAGGCAGTAAATGACAAAGAGCTAACATAAGTGAACAAACCTGCTGACTTTTCTGGTTCTCATTCAGTTTCTGTTCATTCTGTTTACTGCAGAAATACTGCGTACAGCCGCGGCGCAGATACTGACAGAGACACACAAACGCTGATGTTATGCAGAATTATAGAAACACAAACATCAATATATTACAAGCAAGTAAGGCCCGGGAGAGGCAGGGGTTGATGGCACTGCTGACTGGACTGGAATATCCATTTTGTGAATGCTGTAGTCACCATGTTCTCTAGCCAGTAGGCTACATCATCGCCAGCGTCGTGCAAAGATTGTGGGCTGCCTTCAAACTCTGTCAGAGGACACCAGTCGACAGTGTGGTTCACAGTCAGTAGCTGACCACAGGCGCACAGGTCTGATGTGGCCAGATCCTACTTGTGGAGGTCAGCCAGACAGCATTCCTGAATGTCCTTTACCTGTCAGGAAGCTACTGAGCAAGGACCACAAATGACGATGTAGATCGAATCCTGGCTGTCCAATAGTAGGTACACTGCTGACCACAGAAGCCAACATCCAGTCCTGTCTCCACTGCTCAAATTGTAAACAGGTGTCATGTCAGACCAAACTGGATGCCGAGTAGCAAACAGTGGGGCAGGATACTCAAAAACATCGGCATGTACAAGCCAGTCAGGGTGAGCTGAGATTTTGTACATCACACTGTATAATGGCTGCTTTCTGATATAAATGAGAGGAGCTATATTGGCCAGAACTGGTAACCAGCGAATATGAGTGAGCTAAAGGCTTCTTGATATCAGACACATGGAGTTTTGCAGTTCTTGTGTCAACAAGATGTGTGTGACAGGACCTGGACTGAGATGACATTACCACACTGCACAATGGGAAAGAACAGGAAGAACTGGAAAAAGTGGATCCGAAAGCTCCAACTTTCAGCAATAAAAATGGAACTGGATATGGACATCAATATATCAGCATCTGGATCAGCGTTCGACATTCATGTCCTGCAACTACCATAGTGCAGTTATCAGGCACATTTGTCGCCTCCCATCAAAGGCTCTAACATAAGTGTGCAGCCTAATCAAGAGTCGACCTGATTGCTGCAACAAACTATTCTACAAAGCTATACAAACGTGATTATTATTATTATAAATTATCGTCATCATTAGATACAACACATCTGTGAAATGAACAACAGATATCAATCATGAATGATTAAATGAATACACGAACACATGTAACACTGAATGCTTAAAATGCACATTTAGCATAAAGTCAGCAAGCAAGCACAGCAGATCATACATGAAACGAGTCTGGTGATCCAAGCTTCAGCTGATCTCTAAGACTCTGTGATGCACCAGCACACAGTCGGTAGAACACGTGGTAGTTGCGCTCGGCCTCACTCTGAACACAGATGCGAGACTTCTCCAGCAAGTAATGTGATATATAGCCGCCACACACTTGACTCTACAACATACACACAACACTTGCTCACTTATTAGCTGTTTGTAACACACACTTCCTTCCTTACTGTGTTCCCTGGCTGAGCATCTGGACCATAAAAAAATTACACTTCAGCAATACACGTAGGTTTCCCTTTCATGGACATAGCATTCTCCATGATGTCATTAACTCTGATCAGTGACATTTTATTAAGAAAAGTGTAAATAAAAACATCCATTAACGAAAAGTCATACCTTTATTAACAAGTACCTCAGCTATCACGGAGAGAACACACTGCAGGGTGGGTTAGATTTGGCCGAAAATGGAAGACTGTAAGAGAGATACGATATTCTGCGAACATTATAGGTCTATCTTCAAGCACTGCGACGTAATTGGCCAGCAAAGCTATCGAATTTGGTGAAAAAAAGCAAAATAAGGGCTATTACACCGTTCAAGGTCATTCAAGGTCATTGAGGACAGTATCAATCAAAAGCCCGTATGTGACTTCCTACTAGTGATTAACACTAACTAACATCCTATCTTGTATCGTTTCAGAGTTATCGCAGCTTAGTGTTCAAATTTTGGACACTTTGCGTTTTTGAGCCACCCTTTGGCAGCACAAAGGCAATGTATGATGTTCATTAAGGTTCGTTGGATAGCATGTAGTAGACTTCCTATTAGTGTTAACTAAACGTTTTTTGCTAAGTGTTACTGCGTTACGGCTGAGGCACTACGAACGAAAATAGATGAAGAATCAGCGCATTGCAAACTGGTGGGTCATCATCCACCAAATTTATGCATAGAAGGGATCGTCCCCCACCAATCGTTTCTGTACAGATAGTTAGGCCAATGAATGCCTTACAACTTTGTTGCCGACAGTTTTCACACAAAGAAACTTTGTAGCAGACATTTTTCAAGCGAAGTACCATTTTAGACAAAATCGGCCGTTTTGCGTTTTTGAGCCCCCTTTGGGGGCTTAGGGGCTACGTATGATGATCATCTTAGGCTCATTGGAAAGCGCATAGTGGACTTCCTATTAGTGTTAATTGAACTTTTTTCGCTAGGTGTTACGGCTGAGGCACTACGAGCGAGTATCGGTTCAAAATCGGCGATTTCGCTCCAATGGGGGATGGCTGACCCAAAATTTCAGGTAGAAGGCGTGGCCCCCACTAACCATTCTTCTTCTCAGAAAACTAGGCTAAATGAACTTTCGTATGGTATAAAAATCTGGACAGATCTTTCTTCCGTTTTGTCACAATGCACGTGTTTGACAGACAGACAGACAGACGGACGGACGGACGGACACCTTACTTATCGCTAGTCCCTGCTTGCATTCCATGCAGCGCGGAAACAACAACTAAAACGCAAACTCAAGTGAAAACAATAATGAAACAAAAGCTGAAAGTTACGGGTGCAAAAACTAAAAATAACTAAAACTGAAACGGCTGAAACTAAACTTACACAGGCAACAAGCACTTAAAACGTTTCATGTGTATTCACTATAACATACAGGAATAACATCACTGTGATCAGCAAAAAATGTGCATCAGCCTGACAGCCAGGATAACGAGCATTCATTTTCAGTAGCTGGAGACTGACGTCCGACGTTATATGTTCATAAAAGTGATATACAAAAACTGTAACTAATTTCCTCAAAAACAGTACCTATAACTTGCAAGTTTTAATTTCAGTTATCTAAAACTGAAACTATGACCAAATTGGTGAGAAATAATATTGCTAACTGTAACTAAAAATCATGGTAAAAAAACTTTCAAGAATGTGGTTATAGGCATGTGAAACAAAAGCCGAGTGCATGTGTATATTGAAGTTTAATAACTGCATAACAACTTTCAACAAGCCAGGTGTATTCACACTAGCAGTTTCATACCTTTGCATCAAAATGTATTTCAATGAACTTTCCAAAACGACTAGAATTGTTATTGCGCAGTGTCTTGGCATTTCCAAATGCTTCCAACAATGGATTTGCTGCAAAGTGTCACAAGATCACAGATCACAATTACAGTTATTTAAATGAGCAAATACAACAAGTCGTGTTACCATGTTTGAGGCACCTTCAGAACTGAACAAAATTTATACTATCATATTTCACACGTATAATTACAATAATATTCCAATAAACATGAAATCCAGTGTGTACTAATACACTCAATATTGCAACATGTGATAATAATTTCACAAGACATTTAACTTAAAGGACTGTGTTTTATTTTGCAATGTTAAACAGATACACAATGAGATATCAGGCTTGTCACCAAGGTCACCGGCATTACAGTGCTGCTGACATGTAGTGAACAACAGTTTTTAATATAGTACTGTGTTGCATATTAGAAATATGCAAAGAAAGAAAAATATCTGGATCCCGATTAGTAACACACCAAAAATACCTTAAGAATGCAAGTTTAATACGCATAATTTTTACCATAAAAGTTGCCTAAAGTTGCACCTGCATATTATACAAGCAAACTACATTAAGAACTATTTTTAAAATGGCAAAAACTTGAACAAAACTGCCATGGCAAACTTATTTCTGCTGTACACTGCCAATGACCTGTTTCACCCGTCAACACTGGTCGTACTGTGGCCTATAAACAAAGCCATGGTACGGCTCTGTGGTTGCATCACGCATGCGGGTAACTTGATTTGATACTGTATTAAGCATAAGCCAAGTGCAGTAAACACACTTGCAGAGGCTGCTAGCACAACACAGCTGATCCCTATTATTTAACTGTTTCAAGTTTAAAATTGCAACAGACTGCCAGGTACTGTGCTAAAGCTTTTTTGTGTTTTCCAATATCAGTACATAGATGTTACTGTACTTGTTCACACTAAATAGCTCAATAAAGCTGTAATATGACCACAACACAACCGGCATAATGATAACTAGAAGAATGCTTACATTCTACAATGCGCTGTTCAATCGGGCCAGCATGAGTGCCCCAACATTCGGTCAAATACTTGAGAATGTACTTGGTCGACTCCGTCTTCCCAGCCCCAGACTCACCACTCACAATTATTGACTGGCTTTCTTTCAACACCTTCATATCCCGATATGCCTTGTCAGCTACAATGGTAATAATTACAATAATTAGGTGTTAATGACAGTCTTATTCATTTGGTGTAGGACCTTTGGACTGATACTTTTTTTCAAGTGACCCAATGCTGTAAGTTAGATACACAACTACATTTTACATGCAATTGCTCTACTTCTGACTGATTTTCAGTGCCGGTGATACCTCACCAGAAATCCTTGGGCAGGTGTGAGGGACTTGCATCTGTAAAGAGCTCACGTCAGGCAGTAAAGTAATTTTCACTTTAAAAGCCATCATTATGTATTACTATTTTCTTCCATTTTTGCATTATGAGCGTGCTTCCAAACTACAGCCACGGGAGGGGGCAAATCAATGATTAATCGTGTGCTTAATTGTTAAATTGATAACAACTGAAAATTTTAGTCACAAAATTAAAATTCTGATCAAAGTCACATCAGTGAGAAAACACTATAAGGCATATGATTCATCAGTTCAGCTGCACATATCGTCAACAAACAACAATCATCTTTTCTTCCAGAGACTGTCAACATTTCAGTTTTTTTTTGATTGGA
>Ga0049105_1000304_pt1 | contig 15516 bp, 9 predicted proteins | sample WorMetvaBAHAMAS1_FD_61260 | JGI IMG/M metagenome (GOLD analysis project Ga0049105, IMG submission 61260) | Worm MetaG Olavius vacuus BAHAMAS.1 | ecosystem: Host-associated > Annelida > Digestive system > Unclassified | place: Germany: Marburg | collected 2013-04-09
CACAGAGTTGTCAATGCCTTTCTCTGGTAACGCAGACCAAATTAACTAAAGTGCATTTTAAAACTCGGGAACTGGTTTTGGCTTCTGTTGCAGCTTTTGTTAAGACTCTAGCTTTTCCCCCAAACCTGACTATCCAGTGGATTGAGGTTGGGTGAATTTGGGCCACTCATCATTGGCGATGAAGTCAAGGCAATCTAACTTGTTGAAACTCAAAACTTGAAACGGTAAAAACGATATGTACTCCTAGCAAAATTAACGCCATTTTGTTATATATTAAGTTAAATCGACCAAAACTGGTAAGCGTATGTGGATATATACTGGCAACAATTGGCAAAATTTCGTGGAAATATACTTAGCCTAAGTGAAAATATTGCAAAAAGTTATGGGGGGCTACTTTTTTTTGACTCACACTGTACATGATGCGGTCATGGTGAATTTCATTTGATAGTTCTGAAGCTGCGAAGTGGTGAAAGTTGTCTCTGTTAGACAGTTGCCATCATTTGTTTGTTTGATTGTTATACTACTATTAGTTCAAGACAGTTAGCACAAACAAAACATTAATGTGAACCGTTAATGGTGACAAAGTCAAGATAAGTCCGAAGATGTGTGTGGTGTATATTTAAGGTGTTTTTTTTGTTGCATTCGTTTATGTTTTGCCGAAGTCGAACTACTGTTGCAGAATTTCGTACTTGTTGCGCCTTCGCCAGAGGCTAGCCACCGAAAGCATTGTTTTTGTCTTGTACGTGCGTGCATGAGCATACTAAAAGGTAAACCGCTTGGGGAGATTTCACCAAATTAGCACCTTATTTGCAGGTCGGTACAGAGAGGAACTGATTAGATTTCGAGGTTAAAAGGTCAAAGTTCAAGGTTAAAGCGAGACTACATATCATGGTATGGTCATATACGCACTTCAGTAGGCATGTTCTCACGTCTACAGAATGCATGTACAGGTGCATTATATTTCAATGAAACTCATCACAGCTACTCGACAATAGCAGGTTCTAATGACACCGATGGCATTTTCAAGGTCATGACGTCAAAGGTCAAGGTCAGGCAGTGACAGCCATAGAAATCTTATAAACACAATAGCTCCTGAACCACTGAAGGCATTTGAACCGAAACTTATACAAATACTTTACACATCAGGCCATAAACTAATTACGTTTTCAAGGTCTTTGGGGTCAGAGGTCGAGGTTACAGACCAAGTGACGGTCAGAGAAATTCTTGAACTCCGTGGCTAGTGAACCACTGAAGAAATATGAACCAAGATTCATGGAAATACTTTGTACACTTGGACCAGGAATTGATTAGATTTTCAAGGTCATGGGGTCAAAGTCAAGGTTACCGAGCGATGATTAGAGAAATACTGTAAGCACGCTAGCTTCTGAATCACTGAAGGAATTAAGAAGCGAAACTTACACATATGCTTCCCACACTCGGGCTGCAAACTCGTTATGTTGTCGAGGTCACGGGTGCAAAGGGTTGCAGAAACGTGTCTGGCGAAGGCACACCGATCGACAGTTCACCATCAAATACCATCGAGTTTTTAGTTTGTGATACACAAACTTAATTTAATATGCTATGTTACCGTAACTTAACTATGTGTATCTTTTGCAGCTGTTCCATTGATAAATCATTCCATTGAATAAATTTTATACTGTTGTTTAATAGCTGTGAGTGTTGAGAAAACCGGGCAGTTTTTCATTGCCATATTAGTTATTGGCATGGTAATTCTTATATGGACGTGAGCACATAGGATGTTATTCTGTACGTCCGCCCTTTTTGAGAAGTTTCTTAGCAACCTTTCAACTTTTTCTCATTTTTGTTTGGTAAATACAAGATGTGGTCACTGTGCCTTAATTTGATGGTAAAGGTAGGTAACATAAACGTGGATTTGTACAGCGCCTTGTCGTGATCACACCTCTAAGGCGCTGATGGATAGTTCCAAAGCTGCAGTGAAATCTTTGCCAGACATTGACTTGCTGAGATTGGTGATTGTTATAATACTGAATTAGTTTAAACCAGGTGGATCAGTAACGAGTAAAACATTTATGTGAACTGTTAATGGTCGTCGGAATTAGATACACGTAGGTATGAAGATGTGGTTTGTTGCATTTATATTTTGCCAAAGTCAGACTCGTCTGGTTGTCTTTCAGAATTTCATAGTTGTTTTAAATTGATGACACACGTATTGATGTCAGCTTTTTTGCATAAATCTCTTAACAGCAGTTCCGCTGGTGAAACATTCCATTGGTAAAATTGTGCCAGTTTGACTGATAAATTTTGTACTGCGGTTCATGCTGTTAGTGTTGAGGAAAACCTGGCACTTTTTCGCGTGGCATGTTAGATGGTTCTTATGCTGGACATCAGGACATGTAATGTATTAATGCAGAAGCTGGGTTATACAAAATATCGTAAATAACAGCCGTGTGTGATTTTTATGGATTTTTTGGCTTTATCTGTAGTAAACTTTAAGCATAAAGTTAACTGGAATGCATTTTTAGCCACGAAATAATCGTGAATAATGAGCTATGCAACAACTTTCATGTTGTTTGTCCCGTGGTAAATGATGGATTTCATGTTTGCAATGTGCCTTATGCAACCACTGTGCGCAACAGTGAAAATTCGTATGACTTAAAAATTACTTTGCTGAATTAACTGTAGCTGCAAGTTCGTACTCGATTTATCGTGGCATGTGCATTTTTTTATATATGCAATTCTTTCACAGGAGTGTTTTTGTTTGTTGTCTTGTATATAATTCTGTAATCATGTTATTGCATAGTTTGCAAGCAGGTCGTATGGTAGGCAAATTTTATTTTATGCCACAAAATGTCTTGCAAGCAACTCTGATGAATGTACAGGAGTTTTCACTGATTAGCACACTCTGTGGTTGTGAACTGCACTATCAGATTATTGTAAGTTTTACACACAACTGGCTAGTGGACTTAACTTTACGGGCAGTATTTTATATCATTATCAAGAGTGGTTTTCTATACATTCATATCAGGTACACTGTGAGACCGGGCGCAGTTTGAGAAAACGAAATGATAGTACTGTAATTTAATATGCCTGTGGTTGATGCCATGGGATCAGAACAATGCCCAGTGAGAAAAATAACCTGCTGCAGAGCCATTGTGCTTGCTAAGCTTTCCTTTACTTGTCGAGTCACAGATTTTTGCAGGTTTAGTGTGTTTTATACAGTGTTTAAATATTAGTTGTAACGAAATAATTGTATATAGGCAAACTATTTTTTATTTCTGGTTTATGTGGCCGACGAGTGTGTGGCAGACATCAGACGTGAAGAGGTGTGCATAATAGCTATAATTTGTCCTGTTCAAGTGGTGCATTTTTTGAACGGATTTTTTGACTTCGATTTTTCGGTATCTCACATTTGATACCTTATTTGTTTTCCAGTATTACTCGAGTCGTTGGCTGGAAATGTTTCATTTCGAACGATGAGTAATGTTTTCAGCAGAATATATTTTTGTTTGCTATGGATTTAAGATTTACCACTTCATGTTTTGTTACGAAGAATAAGCATACAATTGTTAGTCTGTCATATTGCTGTCGTTTGTACAATAAATAAACGCTATAGTTTGGATTTGCACAGCGTTTTATATGCAGCTTGATGAACACGAGCAAATGTCCACTCGAGTCACATTTGCTAGTGCTACAAAGTTGCACATATCTGAAAGTGGCATAGCTACAGGGTCATATGCCGTGGGTTTAGTGCACGATGACCCATAGCCAGGGGCCAAAGCTGTAGTTGTTCTATTCCTGTAAGATATATTTTGTGAACTTGACCTCAGTTACATTATTACAGATTTGGCATTTGAAACGCCAGACAGAATTCTGTAATGTGGAATTTTTATTGATTCTTCTATATTGTTCCTGTTTTGAGGCTTTGTTTTGGTCAGTTTGTTAGTCTGAGCATCCGATATTGTAGACTCCTCGACCTGGGCGATGTCTGCAAAAGTTCCCTTGTTTACCTGGTGTGATGTGGAAATTTGGCTGTGGGCACAGCTCGTGCAACGTGGAACAGGCAGAAATTTGTGAGGGTTCGATATTGTAATACGAGCAAATGAAACCATTACCAGCAGTGCAATTGCATATGCACTTTTCCTCACCCTGAAACTAGAAAAAGATCGCGACAAACTGTGGCCGTAGACGCAGGGAAACAAAGCGTTATAATGGTGATAAAGGAAGTACGTCGTCGCCTCAGACTCTCAGTTGCCTTCTCGTCCTGGAACTGCTACTGATCTCCGTTTTTATGCCTTCGCTGGCGATTACCCGCCGGAGGCATTCTGTTTTCGGGTTCTACGCGTGTAATTATGCAAAGTTTTACATGCAGTTAGGGACACATATGAACTGGTTATATTTTGAGGTCAGAGGTCAAGGTCACAACGAGACCACATAAGGTCAAATAAGCACTGTTTGAGGCATTCTTCTGCCTCCGCCAACAATATTAGGCAGAAAGCAATATGTTTTGGGGATGTCCCGTCCGTCCGTTTTCCGTTAACACCCGTCTCGCATGACGCGATATCTATACAGTGGAGGACTTCAATGAAACTTTGCACAAATGTTCAACATCTGAGTGGGCACTGCTGAAAAGGTTTTCAGTCAGAGGTTAAGGTTAAACTGAGGTCAAAAAAATTTCTGCGTGATGCGGTATCTTTGCATTAGTGGAGAGACTATGAAACTTGCCACGAGTAATCTTCATGTGTCTGGGAATTAGTTAAGAGGTTTTAAGGTCGCAGGTCGGAAGTGCAAGGTCATAGTAAGGCAAGTTTGGCCAAACGCACTTTTCCAGCTGAGTGATTATCGTCAACTTCCGGCCGCCCGTTCGTCAACACCTAGGCTATTTCACGTGGCACAATGTCTATTTCGTGGAAGGATTTCAGCATACTAAAATCTTGGCACAAATATTTCTTATGTGAGTGAGTATTGTCGAAAAGGTTTCCAAAGTCATAGGGACAAAGGTAAAGGCCAGGCAGCGACGACCATGGAATTCTTCTGAACTTGATTGTTCGTGAACCACTGAAGGGACATGAACCAAATATGACAAACATTTACTACAGCCCACAAACTGATAAAAGTTTTCAAGGTGATGGGTTCAAAGGTCAAGGTCACAAACGTTTGCCGGCGGAGGCATAACGATCGATGGTTGGCCGTCGAAGAACATCTAGTTCTGCATGCAAACACGCAGTAGTTTTATCACAACAACAACAACGGCGACTGTGCGGTGCATATCGTGTAATAATTATGAACACCAGCAAACACTGCTTTCAACTCGAATCTACGTCACACTGTGTAGAGAAAACAAACTGGTTGCTGCCATTACGATAACTCGGCGAACACGGACAGCGTGCAGTCACAAACTAGGCTACGAGCAACGGCGAACTGGTCCAACGTGTGGAATAAATCGTTGCATCAGCAGGCCTCCTGGCTACCACGTCACGTACATGTATTTCTACTTGCAATTTATGCAGTTTTGTGTTGTTCGAATAGAAATTTGTGATAGCATGACGTCCGATACGATTTGACTAGTCGAAGTTATCGCATGCTGCGCTTTTTCTGATGGTGACCACCGAAAAGAATAATTGTGTCCCGTGATGTTTTCTGTCGTGTATTTTTAATCAATATCGGCCAGGAGCCCTGCATCGGCGATGCGACAGTCATATAAAGAACTCTGCATCTGCGATTATGTCAACTAAAGACACTACTATTACTACTATTATCTGACGTGCAGCTGCGAACTTGTGACGTTCGAACTTTCATGGACTTCACCTGTCTAACTTTATTGATGAAGAACAAAGTTAAACAAGACTGCCTTCTAATCTAAAGCCGACCACCCGCGTATGCGTGCATCTTGTTACGCGTGGTCACTTCCGGTCACGTGACTAAAGATGGTGGTCACACCATTCAATCCGCTATATCCAAAACCCCATGCTACATACAAACTTTATGGCTCTGTTTTATAGAACGGGAGTTATTACCGACGGAAGTTCTACATTTCGGGAATAGGGATTTTCGACCTTTTTGCTCCTGTGACCTTGACCCGATGACCTTCATATACGAACCTGACCCGTATTCCTTGTAGATATACCGGATGAACAAGTATGAACTTCCTATGTCAAGGCTTTCTAAAGTTATCGTCTGACAGACAGACACGACCGAAATTATATACCATGCCGCTTCGCGGGTGGTCAAAGAACAACATGTAATGATGCAACATGTAAAATAGTCAACAGGTGAAACGTTCAAAAACACTGTCAAAATTAATTAGTCTACGTCTCGCAATAAAAAGAAATTGGCTATAGTGAACAGCTGAGTGGTGTTATCAGAATTCTGAGCATCTGGGTCTGGAACTTTAAACTAATCACAGACCTGTAAACGAAATTCTTTAACTTGACAACTATACTAACTGCAATACTGGAACTACGCATCAAGTTGATGATTAAACACTTAACTGGAAGAAAGTAAACATTATAGCCTATACAATGTGTTTTCGTGTCAACTGTAATAAGCTACTGGTAGGACTGTGTTAAATCTGTTAGCAATATCAACTATTAAAGGGGTTAAAACTTAAATACACAATACTCGATTCAAATCATTCACTGAAGAGACTGATGTTAAATGTGTTGCAGGCAACTTTGCCTTCTTCAAGTCATGGTCTTGTGTCGACGAAAACGCACACATCGATAATGAAATGAACGAACACGGAAAAAGTACAAGAAAATCGAAACCACTATTCGTCGATGGCGTTAAGAACGACGTAGGCATACACTGCAATTCAAGTCGTAGCAGGCGTCACTGCGAGTCAAACGCACTGACGCAGGACCCAGACGACAACAGAGTATCACAACTCGAACAACAACGATATTAAATAGAACTCAAAAGTCTTTCATTTCGTCTCGCAATAAATAATGTGCACACGTAGTATGAACATAGGCTAACTTCAAAACGAAACCGTATACAACAAAACTCAAGCTGTCGTCAGAACTGGAAAATTAAATAACGTAATAGTCGACTCGAATCCACAGCCGAAACACAAACAGTCTGCGTATATAGACCTACAGGTGTCTGTATTAAATCTAACTGTAGTCATCAATCACGAGAGCTAGAATCATGTTGTCAGAAATCAGATATGGCTTTCGGCATCCTACAGAAGATACAATAAACTAAAATCGAGAAATAGGCTACACCTAAAACGACGGAGCTCAGCGTGTCACTTTTTCGCGTGTGCTTGGTGCTAAACTTTAACTTTCCACTGTAGAATTGTTGCAGGGCGGGTTATGTCCTCAGTCACTCCATCAATCCCCTTCCGTACGTTCCCTCCCCTGCCACTAAGGGCCTCGAGAGGCAGAGCCCGGTCAGGGGCAACGGTCCCACATCCCACCAAATGATTTTACTGCACATTCCGTCAGACGATCACGACAAATACACGCTTTAACTTCATAATTACAGATCATGCAGAGAGCAAGCTTCAAACGCCCTTTAAGCACACAGTCAAAAACGCCACTGCACCTTACTCAAGTGACTATCACTTGAAAGACAAAATACACCATGTAAACGAGCAAATAACTCATCATGAAAGAACACTTTTCTTCATGTTCCTTTCACTCTTTAAACTGTGACAGGTGTGACACGGAAGTAAATACGAACATGTCGTTGGTATCGGCAAGTGCTCCCTCAAGTTTCCACCTGACTCACAGGCGTAGCCAGGGGTGCACCCCCAGGGTGAGAATGCAAAAAAAATTGGGGCTTAATTTAGGGGGTAAGTTGTTAAGTGCACCCCCAAGGGCGAGAACTCAAGTTTTCATTGGGCGGGGAGAATGTGGGGTGGTTAATTAAGACGATGACTGAAAAAGGTCATCAGCATTTAAGGTAACAATAGAGTACAAACAGTGGCGCTGGAAGCAGTATGGCAGCTGCCATACCAATCTGAAATTTAGTATGGCGGCGCCATATCAATCCGATGACATTTGGGCAGTTGATTCTCACGAAAATCATTAAAAATGTTGCTACCATATGTCAGATTTTAAGGCTAAAATGCACCAAAATCGATTTCGGCTGCGGCTCCACCCCAGACCCCACTTAGGGAGCTTACAGCACTCCCCAGATCCTCTAGCTGGAATAAAGGGGACCTACTTCTAATGGAAGGGGATTTGTGCAGGGAATGCGGAGGAGAGAGGGAGAGAAGTGAGGGAAGGGAGAGGAGGGAGGGAGGGAGGGAAAAGGAAGGAAGAGCAGGGAAGAGGGATAAAGGGAGGGGAAAGAGGAGACTCGCCATAACAATCCTAGATTGCTTCCGGCGCCGCTAAGTGCACCCCGCAGGGAAAATCCTGGCTACACCTATGCCCCGATTTTCACACCTCTTTAAAGCTGTATAAGAATTGCTAATGTTCTGGAATAGCGTACATACTGGTCCTCTAATCTTTTGAAAATCTGTACTACTTATTTTTTTGTGGGTCGCTTAAGTGGCGTTAATAGGAAAGCCCCAAAGATGAGGGACGAGGGAGGCGTGAAAGTAAATAATGTGAGAGTGGGAGGGATGCTCCCTCGCCTCATTTCCTGGCGACGCCACTCAGAGTCTGACGTGACAAAACCCAACTGCCAACTGAGAATAAAATGCAGCGTAAACCTACTACATCAAACTTTCTCATTATTGCAAAGATAACACGAAAGAGAACATCTCCGACGACTTCTACCGTGAAACTAGCGCACCGAACAACGGCAACAGAGAGAACATGAACTACAGACCTCTATGACGTCATTCACAGTAGGAAGGTGTTTTACACCTGCAGTGCTCGGTAAAAATGAGACGATCGTTCTGGAGAGCCCCATAATAGCAGTATTCTTTCTAGCACTCGGAAAATGGTGGGCGTGGGCACGACAAATGTAGGGGTAGTCAAGTGTATGCGAGGAGTGAGTATTTGTTCTCACTTTGCTGAGTTGATTTACACAACCTGCCGAAATGATTTTCAACATGTCGGTGAATTCGTACAAACTGCATGCACAGCAAAGTCAAAATATTCGAAACACAAATATGTCTTGGCACAAAAATTACAAAACTGATGAGGAAAGGAACATGTTCATTTTGGCACATTAAAAGTGAGGCCAAACTATGGGCCTGCCAAAATTCAGGAGGGGTCACGACCTCTGTTCCCCCCCAATACAAATGCCACTGCTGTAGAGCGATTTTTCCTGCAAACCTGCAGGGGTGCAAGAGGATCTCTGTCCCTGCAGGCCAAAACCTGTCGGGGCTTTCTTCCCTGCCGCCCACGGCTTCTAGACCTATGACATAATCTCACATTCTGTCACAAGGTGTCTGCTGTTAGTTCAATCCAACGCCCACAAAACAGCAGTAAACAACTGATTCAATACTCGCTGTAATGTACGACGTAGAAAGTTAGAAACTGTACAGTTGGTCAGCTAGACGGTCGTACTTCTACACGCGTCCAGTGCTGCTAGACCGCTGACATCGAGTTCGGAGCCGGTCGACAGCTGTTGGTCGTCAGCGGCGTTGACGTAGTCGGCGGCGGCGCGCCACGACTGGATCTGACGCTGCATCGCGTCGACGACGCTGGAAACGGACTCGACGAGTTGACGGAACGACGGACGCAGCTTGGCGCGTGGATGCCAGCACGACAACATCACGCTGTACCTGTCAGTACCAACCACAGAATGATCCCACACAGTCTGCTGTGCACGCGACGACTGACAATACGTTCAAGAGTCGTCTCGAAAAACACTGGAACACTCAGAGGCAATGGCATGGACAATAAAGGTACTCGCCAATGCGGCAACTCAGCCTGGCTCCCAAGTCAACTAAGCCTGGCCATCCTTTCGTGGGTAGGTGCAATGAACCAGCCAAAGGGCAGTGACGCCTTGCGGCTTCGGAGTAAAGGCAGGTATTGTTCGTGTGTGGGTGGGTGGCAACACTGTACGATCCCCTTGTTACACGGGCCATATCTGAGCGCTGAGACACGGCATTATAAAGTGCTATATAAATTCACCTTTAGTTTTACTTCACTTTTACGTTCATCAACAGTCAACACTTCAACTTGCACACAAATAGCGAAGGAGTAACGATCAGCTACTTACAAACAAATGTACATAATTGCCTTTTGTAAATTTTTTTAAATTTCGCATGTCAAATGGGGGAACTTGCCCCATCCGCCCCTGTGTATTGGCCACCACTGCTAACTATAACCCATGTGGCTGCCCCTTTCGAAACAACAACAGCCTATGACAAATGGAAGAAAGAAACAGAAAACTTAAGAAAATTTCAATTAAGCCGAGCTGCTTCAACGTTAGCTGCACTGAATTCACTCATCAACAGCGTATCAGCATCACCAGTGTAATGCTTGATGCTATCACTAGGAGCAGGCAGAACAGAAACTGTCCAGAAAGACAAACACCAACTGACAGCGCATCTGGACAGTACGGTGGCTGTGACAGTCGGCGTCCGGACTCGAGGAAGTTAATCACGTCCCAGTTGTCAACGTCAGGATACGGATTGATGCCGCGGGTCATCAACTCCCACAACACCACTCCGAACGACCACTGCAAACAGCAGACTTATTACTTTCTCATGGACAATTAACCAAAACACATTCGCTAAACGCCGTCTGTAGAGTGAGAAAGTTCCGAAATGAACTATTATCTGCAGAGTGGGACGCCTGCTCACTCACTCGATGACTCGTCGAAAACACTATGTACTTGTATCACATACCAACAGTTTCATTAGGACACTTAATGTGACAATTTTCTTGTAAGAAAGAAGTGTGCTACATGTAGAACATGGCATCCATTCTGTGTTTTTTGTGTGTGTTGTATTCTATTCACTGTGCTGTATTATTCTGTATCTCTAAATTGTATGCTATCATATATTGGCAAATAAAGTTATATTAACCGGACATAATTTTATCTTTCATCTTATGAAGTTGATTTCATAATCTCAATTTCGATATTATCACGAGGCCTCGGACAGAACGGTGCTGCAATTACTAGGGCGTTGACTTGCGACTTAGAGGTCGCGATTTCGACGCCCGGTCACGCACTGCTGCATAACAACCTTGGGCAAGTTGTTCACACTTGGTGCCTCTGTCACCAAGATGAAGAAGAAGAAGAAGAAGAAGATTTTATTTTCCACAATACATGGAGAAACTAGTATGTATACACATATATATATCGCAAATACAATGTGGAAGGCTGCCAAAAAGCCTTAGCCATCCAAGCTGGCTACCTATACATGTAGTTACTAAAATATGACATAACAAATAACAAACAAGCAGTATAATTCGGTGTCGCTGTAAAAAAAGGGAAGTATTGTCAGGTTACAGACGAGGTGTGGTCTATCTGTAAGACTGCATGGGTGTCAGCTCACTGACCATGAAATCCGTGTGTCACATATGCCAAGTGGGTTTCATTTATCTTTTGCAGGGGCCACTCCCATAGGAATTGGATTATGCAACACACTATATATAATGCAGTACTAACCACGTCACTTTTGGAAGTAAAAACGCCCTTCTCGAGACTCTCAATGGCCATCCACTTGACTGGAAGTCGACTTCGGCGGCCGTCACAGCTGTAGTAGTCACGCTCGTAAATGTTGCGAGACAAACCAAAGTCGGCAACTTTGATAGTCATGCTGTCATCCAGCCTACAGAACAGTCGCATCCTTTGTCACTGTCACCTGCAATAGCTACTCATCACCAAGGTCAGGGTCTGTACAACTGTTGACCTTGCCCACCATTCCTTGCCCCTGACCTTCCACTCCTGCCACCTTTCCCTCTCCTTCACTCCCTCCCCTCCCTTCCATCCCCTACCATTAAGAGGTTCCTCTTTAATCCATCTGCATGGATAGTGTTGCGAGTTCCCAGTCCACCAGCAGGAGCTCGGCCGTGAAATGATTCTGCCTCATTTCAAGGCAAAATCTGCACATTCCAGTATAATATCACTGGCACGGTTAATGTCGCACGTAACTACTCTGTTCTGAAGGCCTGACAAGCCTGTGTGTAAGACCTACGTTCCTTAGTTTATTTATCAACTGAATTACAGCTAACATTAGAAGAACTGATCCAATCCAGTCTGGTCATAGCAGTATCAATGGCAGAGAAGAGGACTGCGTGACAGAAAATAAAACTGAAGCTACTTACATGCAGTTCCTGGCAGCCAGGTCTCGATGTACAAACTTGAGGTCCGCCAGATACGCCATGCCTTCAGCAATCTGCATGCCAAACTCCATCAAGTCTCGTACTGTGGGACTCTACAGACACAATGACGACAGCAATCTCGTTTTTACACATAACGGTCTTCGCAAAATGTGTCAACAAACGTCATTTTATTTTATATGACTAACACTTTGACACAGCAAAATTCTGCAACGACAAAGATGATGATTTATACTCTTGCTCGTACCACTGTTTGGTCTTACGTTATTTCTTGGTGTCGGCCAATGCCAACGCACAAACTTCCATTACAGAATACATCCATATTCAAAACCAGCAAGCCTCGTTGCCAGACCACTGAAACTATACCACCAGTGCAAAAGTCTCGCTGTAAACCTGACTTTTGACCTCTGACCTTGAAAACCTTTTCAGCACTGCCCACTCGCATAATGAATATTTGTGCCAAGTTTCATTAAAATCGCTCTGCTAAATACAGAAATCATGTCACGCAAAATAGGTGTTAACGGATAATACAACAGATGGACGGAAAGACAACGGATAGACAAACACGCGGACGCACAACCGGCAAACGTCCACTCGTCGCCTACTGTTGGCAGAGGAGCCATAAAAATCAGGGCTGGAAAAAACCTAGGTAATTTAGAACAAGTAGCTCAGCTATTGCAGAGAGACCGTGCTGCAGGTAGGTATAGTTTTGGCCAAAAGTGGAAAACTGGAAAGGGGAGACAACAGCGTGCAGACATCATAGGTCTATCATCAACCACTGTGACATAACTGGCCAGCAAAGCTATCGAATTCGGTGAAAAATGCAAAATAAGGGCTATTACGCCGTTCGAGGTCATTGAGGTCGGCATCAATCGAAAGCCCGTATGCAACTTCCTGTTTTTTAGACACTTTGCATCAAAAAACTAAAATTTGGACTGTTGAGGTTTTATTAGTTTTTTTTGTAAAAACCTAAAAAACCTAGGTTTTTAGAACCAATTTCTACAGACCTGATCAAAATATAAATCTGCTCCAGTTACAAGTTTACTATCACCATAGCGACTACAGCAATCGCACAACGAAATAAAATAAACTCACGTTGTGTTCGTCACGTATATACGACAGCAGATCTCCATGCTGCATGAATGGAAGAACAACCATTGGAAGCGAGTTAGCATCAAACGCGATGCCAACGATATGCAGCACGTGTCGGTGGTCAAACTTGGTCATTGTTAATGCTTCATCGACAAACATCTGCACGTCGGCTAAGCTCATTGTCTGCTCTACAACGCATCAACATCTCTCACATAAGCCACACAGTTACAGCGTACACTACAGATCTGTAAGGTAGCTAGGATATTACGTCGATTGGGAAATTAGATCTCAAAGGTGATCGAGGCATCGGGTGCAAGGATCGAGCCACATGGAGAGCCAGTCTTCATTTAGGGGCTACGGTTTACCACTGGCGGGGGGGGAGCAACAGCCCCCAAGCTCATACCTAGCTACATCACTGATGCAGACTTTACATAATTTCATAGCAGAAACATGTGAGCCTCGAGTCGACGCCACGCCGCCGAAATGCATGCCTCTGCCATCACAGCAATCTGTCTGGTCACGACCCTGACCTTTGATCTCTGACCTTCAAAAACCTTTCAGCTCCCACTCAAGTGATGAATATTTGTGGAAAGTTTCACTGAAATCCCTCCACTAATTTGCATCACACGACATAGGTGCTGACGGACAGACAACGGACGGACAGACATCTGGATTGCATACCCAGTAGCATAATGCTTCCGTAGCGTATTGCTGGCGGAAGCATAAAAACACAAAAAATGGCTGCACTCAAAGCCTCAAACCAGTAAAAACAATGGAAGTTGCAGTGGTGACACTTGGAGGGGCGCCCCAGGTGACACCATCCAGGGGGTGACGCCTTAATGAAAGTCTGAATATTTTTGTGAATGAGTTTACAAGAACAATAAACAACCGATCATCTCTGACCACCTGGAAATGCAGAGAGGGTGCGAGTGGTAACAGCAGTTTGAAGGACGATGACTAAAAAAGGTCGTGACACGATCAGTTACCGCACCGGGTGACACCAACCTTAGTGACGAGACTGTGTTGAGTTTCTTATTCACTAACGAAAGTACTCTGCAATCAGCTGCTGATTTTACATCACTTTCTGCAGCTTACAGTACTCATATTTCTCCTTACTTCAGGTAGATTACTTAACTGTTTTATTTTTGCAAATACATGCACTTTTAGTATAAAAAGGGCAGAAGCATGAAAAAGCAAAAAGTGCAACATTTTTCCAACCTCCAGTATACAGTAAAAAGGCAAACTGCAAATAGGCCTACACGATGTACAGAAGTGTGCTGATTTAATGACGTCTTTGAAATGACAACATCAAGGAGAAACATCAATAGTGTCTTGTTACCGTCGACATGTCTGAGCGTTTTCACTGCTATGAGTGAGTGTGACTTCTGCTCGGCTGACGAGAGAAGACCGCGATACACACAACCAAAGTGACCTGTACAAAACACATCACTCTACGTTCACTGCCAGGCATAGCAGGTACTGACAGAATGCATCAAGTTACATATAATGACTGCAGGACATCTAACAAATTCATCACTTAACTGTTAAAATTTCCATTGATTAAATTCCACAAGCAGCTCAACTTCAAGGACAAGATAACTTATGCTACAAAGGGCAGCCATCCATCCACCTGTCATTGTCCTTGTTCTAAGCATTTGCTACACTATGAACTGTCCTTACCATTCAACTCTGTACTGCTGCCTCTCAAGATTCATTTCTCTCGAGTCAGTGATACTGTTTACTTATGTTACTTTTGGTCTTCCTATCCTCCTGGTTCTTCTGTGATGAGGTTCATTAAATTATATCTTTCTAAAAGCAGCTATGTGACAATGACATAACCAAAACATCATAACTGTCAACACTTGCTCCTGACACTCCAGTTTTTTTCCAAAAAAGAGCATTCATTAGTTTTTACCGCGCTGCATGTAATGCAGACGAGGTATAGCGATGAGAATTCTGTCTGTCTGTCTGTCCGTCCGTCCGTCACACGCGTGATCCCTGACAAAACGGCAGAAAGATCTGTCCAGATTTGTATACCATACGAAAGAACATTTATCCTGGTTTTCTGAGAAGAAGAATGGTTGGTGGGGGGCGACCCCTTCTACCTGAAATTTTGGGTCAACCAACCCCCATTGGAGCGAAATCACCGATTTTCAACCAATAATCGCTCGTAGCGCCTCAGCCGTAACACCTAGCGAAAAAAGTTCAATTAACGCTAATAGGAAGTCCACTACGCGCTTTCCAA
>Ga0049105_1000305_pt1 | contig 15511 bp, 10 predicted proteins | sample WorMetvaBAHAMAS1_FD_61260 | JGI IMG/M metagenome (GOLD analysis project Ga0049105, IMG submission 61260) | Worm MetaG Olavius vacuus BAHAMAS.1 | ecosystem: Host-associated > Annelida > Digestive system > Unclassified | place: Germany: Marburg | collected 2013-04-09
ACTCTTATTAACTTTAACTGACTTTTGTGTCTTTTGTGACGTTATTTACTGTCTATTTTAGCTCCATGTACTCTCGTTGCGATTTGTCAACCGGAATTTATTACACGAATATACGATACGATAACTCCGAAACGGTACGAGATAGGATGTCAGTTACTATTAATCACTAATAGGAAATCGCATACGGGCTTTCGATTGGCACCGACCTCGATGACCTTGAATGACCTTGAACGCCATAATAGCCCTTATTTTGCGTCTTTTCACCGAATTTGACAGATTTTCAGGCCGATTATATCACAGTGGTTGAAGATAGACCTAATGTCCGTAAAATAGTGTCTCCCAGTTCCAGTCTTCTACTTTTGGCGTAAACTATAACGCATCCTGCAGCGCGGTCTCTCTGTGCGATAGCTGAGCATCTTGTTATCATCATTTTGATCAGCTACCTGCATTATATAAAGATTATTTTAAATATGACATTACTGTTCAAGTCAGTTCAGTTTAATTGTTTATCAGTCTGCCATTCTGTCATTATTTGTATCATCATAATATTCGTTAATTATATGGCTTCCAAAATACATGAGAAATAGGACTTTACTTTCAAAATGATTGTCAAAGGACAGGAAGGTCATGTCATCTGTCAGCACAGCATTTCAGGTGCATTATAATCAAAAATTGGGCGGACGCATCCGGCCATCTTGGGGGAACGCACCATGGCCTCTGGGGGGATAGACGCCTCTAGCTAATAGACGACATAGAAGATCGGTTTAACTTTTAAAACTAGAAAAGGTGGCAATTGCGAATGCGTTGCAACTTGAAGGCCACCGGACGTCGCGCCAGTCGTTATCGGATGTTCTTGCCAAATTTGTACTGCGCATGCGCAGAAACTGCTAGTTCTGAGTGATCAAATTTCTGATATCGTCATTAGATTCAGTGACCCCGATTTCCCAAAAGAGGACAATAATTTGACCATCAGACGACGTTTTAACGCTGTGGCCTTGACCTTGAACGTTTGTAGTACATCGGATGTTTGTGTCACGTGATCAAACTCTGCAAAAGCGAAATCGAAGGTAAACTCTTTTTCTAGACGGCGTTTGTCTAGTTGCACAGATGAGTATGCGCACACGTACGACATTTCCACTTACTGAGTAAGCAGTGATCCTGTGAGTTAGGGTTAGGGTTAGGGTTCTCCTTAGGTGCTGCTCGTGTGCACACTCACCATATATACAGTCACGCAACATGCAAACGCCATGTAGAAAAAAAGGTTGACCGAAATCGAACGATCCGCGGCTGAGTTATTGACGATTTAGCACATTTTTTTCGCCCGTTGCTTTCAAGGGGAGGGGGCGACTTTGTAGACACAAGATCTCAGAGTTGGGGTTAGCGATGTACATCAAATTTGGAAACAGGTAGAACAAAGATTTGTGCTTCCAATGCGATATTCGAAGTGTAGATTCATTGCTTCATTTCAAAACTACACCGCCTCACAAGTCAAATTTAGGCCAAATTTCGAAATATTTGACCCCCTCAAAAAATTAAGGGAGGGGTGAGCAAAGTGTGAGCGTAAGAACGAAGTTCAATCTTCCGCGTTCCAACTGGAAGTTCTATATTTCCCATGTGTTGCTCCATCTCGAAACCAGAGTGCGTCAAAGCCGACTGGTGTCGAAAATCGACCAAATTTTGCACTTTTGACCACCTGTAAAATTTAGGGGATAGGTGGGCAAAATGTCTGAGTGAATTTTAGTACCAAACCTCTGATGTAGCCTACTTTCGCCGGGTCGCCGCTGCGAGGGCATGGCCAGGGTTTGTCTGATAATGGTTAAAGGACAGAGGCAAAACATAAGTTCGTCCGACTCATGGCGGGCGGACTTAATAAATCGATGACTGCAGTTTCGTTTGCTGTTATTTCGTTGTCTGTGATGTGTGTGAGCAGTGAAATACTGCAAGAACAGCAGCGCCTTCTTCGCTGAACGTTTGTATAACAGCATGAAAGGTGCAGGCACTGATGACTCTACCCTCATTCGACTTGTTGTTACTAGATCCGAGGTAAGCGCAGATTGTCAACGCAATTATAATACTGTCGATAATATATCGGATCGTAAGAGGATCCTCGTTGTTAGGCCTTAGTTATTGGTCGAACGTTTATAATGTGCATGAAAAACCTCATTACAATAGCGTTTACAGAACAAGATAATTATGGGAAAGGAGGCTCCAAATCGCAGAACAATATTACGCGCAAATAATGCATTAACGACGACTCGTCACTCGTCGCACACGTACAATAGTGGGCAACGCTATGCACATTTAGTCAGCCTCACCCCCAGTATAGTCACCTATAGTTATCATGCCATGGAACTGATGTTGTTAACGAGATCGAAACACGTGTGTAAGTTGTTGAGGACACTTGGTATCGGTCGTACGTTGCAGTGCGACCTGGCTATGGTGGCGAACGAGTTCTCGAAGCTGTACGGACAATCACTGAGCGAGTTCATATCATCCGACTGTGACGGCGACTACAAACGTCTGTTGATTGCAATCGTTGGCAACTGCTGAATATCTCCACAACAGACGTCTTCGTCATCATCTAACTAATGCATATATAAATGCTAACATTTTCTGTGCTTCACTGCTGGGCTTCTTTCTAATTTAATGCTAAATCTTCTACAATACCGGTATAAAATGCATAGAGGCTATGGCCTGCGGCCTTGTTTAAAACCTCTTTTGCTTTGCTTTACATTTTCAGACGCCAATGCGTCCAGTATAAAACAAATACTATCCTTAACTGCTGCGTAGTAATAACCAACAATTATAAACATAATAACTATGTTAATTATGCCTACTTTAGGCTACCGTACTTCTTTCAATTTTACGTGTAAAATCCTTAAATTTGGCATATTTTAACTTAAAAGGCACATTTATTTCATAATTATTTGTATTCCAAAGGCTTAAACTGCAGAACTCCATTAAATCGTCAGTGCTTTCGACCAGCTTGTGCTATCGCAGACGTAACTGTAGCAAGAAACGTGCTTCAACTGCTTTGCTGTTGTGTAACGCTGGCTACCAATACAACAACACTAAACATAATGGTTTGTTCATTCTCAATCACACAATAATCTTCAAATAACATATTACATGCTTGTTACTAAACCAGAACTCGCCAACAACTCGGTACAAAAACTACAGGCCTTCACTGCCACACCGGTACTTACAGACTATCGGTACTTAGCGTGATACACTGCTGGGTCAAGTTTTCAACTTTCAATGTTTGTCAATTCGGCATTGTGAGAACCGTTAATATAATGGCAAAACAGTATGCACGTGCCACTTTGGTTCTCAGTAACGCTGTAATCGAGTTTCGACAGAAAGTGAAACATCTATGTACTCGGGTTGTGTCAGCCTAAACTTGCATCTTTTTAATACATTGCTGGCTTAAAGAATCTAGCTTGATTTTCTTGCTGTAAATCTAAGATGAATAGAAATGCTCTGCTGCCTTATATTGTTTCTGTTCAATAATATTCAATTATATTCTAAATGTTGTGCAAAACACTGCCAAAATTACAAATTTATAACAAACTGTCTTCACAGCATTAACTGGTTTCAACTTGCTGACTGACACAGAGATCTGGACTGTCGTGTTCAAAACATTTTAAAATGCAACAGTAAACATCAGAAAATTAACTTCAAATTATCACATTAAATTGCAACTAGTTCATTGACATCTTTATTTCTATTCAGACACTGCATCAGGAAACACCTCAGAAAAGACGTATACAAATGGGGCAATAACATTTCAGAAGCATAACTTATTTCTGGACAACCCTTGAACAGTTCAGTCTCTTCTCCATTTTACACAGAAATGTAAAGAAAGGTTAATGTTATATGCAGTAAATCTACAAACATTAAACTTATCCAACAAACACTGACCCACAGTTACCACAAAATTTAGCAGCTGTCCTGGGTGGCTAAAGCCACAACCTGCAGGAGATCAATTTTTATATATACACATCAAACAGAAGTAACTTCTACATGTTTCAGTGCATTGTGCCCACTCCATGAAACTGCTTTCAAACAACCACATACATCACAATACTCATCACACAGTTGCACACTGCTGCCATTTTCTGGGAGGCATAGCGCCTCCAAAATGACAAAAATTAATTAGATTAAAACATTTAAACTTTCAGGCATCATCAGAGAGGACATTAACATTGTGCAGCACAGGCTTCCATTCTAGACAGCATGAACACTTGTTTATAGCATGCAACAAGACGTCATCACCATATCGACATTAACTGCACATATTCAAGCAACAACTTATAAGACATCAAAATTTGTCACTGTTTGACTGTTTTGCTGGCAACATCATTATTAATTCTTTCCACTGTAAAAATAGTCATTAATACTTATAATATTTCTAATAATATCAACAAGAACAGAAAAAAATGACTCAAATAGTCACTTCAAGCAGCTGTACAAAACGTGATTCTAGAGATACTGGATGAATACCACTGGCACAAAATACAGTACCAGAAACACAATGGTGATGTGTACATATTATGTGTACCACGGTACCACCAGCAAGCTGCACATGATCAAGCATCATTCTTACAATAAGACCACATCACCTCATTGCCTCTGTAGCCCTTAAAACTATCCGATATTGCAGAAAAATACTAAAAAACACGATCTGCCGTCACACTGTAACACATGTGTTGTGGCGAACCTAGCACCGCTGAAATTATCACAACTGACTTGCTACCATCAAATGGCAATCAGTCCACAAATTCAAACCGCTTTACATTAAACTAATTTTAAGTCATGAGGCACCACAACTACCCACCAGCGTAGGTAATAGAAAACAGCTTGGAATAACACGTCAACATCACGGGCCAAACGAATAGGCACATGCCACCTTCCTCATTCATATGGTCCACAAGAGTTGCCAGTAACATCGAAAATGCACAAAATACTGGCCACAGTAAGAAGACAGATCAAAAACACTGTTGTATCGCTCCAATGATTATCAATCACATCAACTCGGTTTACTCAGTTCCGCAACCGATATGCAACAGTTCAGTTCAGTACATAAACTTACTGACAACAGCAAAAGAAACGGTTCCTCACAAAAAAAAGACAGAACATAAATCAAAGCATTTTTAAACACATCTGCAGGATTTGAGCTCGACTGCTGCTGGACCCTTCCATGGATGACCGCACTATTTCTTGCCACAAGGCAAAACATCTATTATGCGACTATTACTGTGACAGGTTTCTACACGACTAATGGCTTGATTTGACACTTGAACTCAACAAAACACTGCCAAATGACTAATGCCCGCCAGTTATGTCAGCAAAACTACATTATGGTGACTACGCAGTTGGCAGTGATGGGACAGTGCTCAGCAGGTCGGGATGGCAAGGGCTGCCGCTATCGCACGAATATCCATTTCCACTGTCGTCATCGAAGCTTGGCGGTACTGTGTCTCCGAGTCTCTGTGCAAAACTGCCATTCCACACCGATGAACTGACAGTCTCGACTGCATCATCAGCCCAGCCTCTGGTACCTCTACCATCGTCATCCTCGATGTCCGACAACTGAAACACCATGTCGTCGTCGTCGTAATCTGACGCCCACCAGCGGCCGTTATCTTCCGTATCTTCATCGGAATGATCTGTACTCCGGCACACGTTGCGGTCGTGGTCACCATTGGCGAGCTTCACATCTCCACTGCTGTGGCGATCAGCAGGATCTTGTTGTGACGAGGCAGTGACCTCCAGCTGGCAACTGAGATCAGCCGCGGGAACTGATGTGGTTCGCGACTCGCACTCCAGCTGCAGCCTCACCAGTCGGTTTATCTCATTCACGCTGTCGACACATGCACTCAGCTGCTGGATTGAATTTCTGCAACACAACGTCAGCAACTGCCGATATCAGCTGGTAACAAAAATGTAAGATGCATAACAATATTCAACACTTAGATGCACTTGCTAAATCTAATCGTGTTTTTAAGAACACACTACAAACACACTTTAATACTGTTCACTGGTGATTAAGACAGGCACATGGTCTGAAAAAAATCTGTTCTAAGCCATTAAGTTGTAACTCTTACAAACCTGAAACTGCTCAGTAAAATGGTCTTCTCTGTGTATGTGCAAACACTCACTAAACTTAAAGTGGGTAGAATGCTTGCATCAACGACACGTTCAGTAGGTTTATGTGGCTGTTCTGCTGTAACTCTAACAGCATTACATTCTTGCTATATTTACTGCGGAGATTATAACATCATCAATTCACTGTTTACATATACAAATTTACAACTAGCATGACATAAACTGCTCAATCAGAAGCGCACAAAACTTTGGTTGCACTCTCCAACAGAAAGCCGTCTTTGCAAATGAAACATGGCACATGTTTGCTGGGCATCAAGCACCCAATTATTCACACTGATGCACCTTCATCTGCCTTACAGATTCATGCTAGCACTCACAAATGTGAGAGTAATTCCACTGCTAACACTGGATGCTGAAACATTTCTCAGCTATCTATGAATGTATCTCATCATCTATGAATGACAAAGATTTCAAAGAGCTACAACATTAGATAGTCAGCAAATGTACCATCATCATCAACAGACTTATACAAAATCTTGCAATAACAGAAACAGTCAAATGTGTGCATTGGACTACTTCTGTTTGCAAGATTTTGTAGACCTATTTGCTATAGGAAGCTATCGGCTCCCCATAGGACTTGTTATGTAACAAAACTGGAATCGCTGCTAAAAACACTGTTGTCTTCAGAACTTACTGTTTGGTGGTAGAGAGTGGCACCTGATCACACTCCTGAGCAGTGTTCTTGATCCATGGGTGATCGAGAACATCTGATGCCGAGAACCTGCTACAGGGATTAGTCACCAACAGGCAAGCCACCAGGTCCTTCGCCTTGTCAGAGATCTTACCCCACTCACGCTCCGGAAATGAGTAGTCACCGTGGCGTATGCATTCAAACAGAGCATTCTGAACACACATACACACAGTCATTCTATACTAATGAGAATTCTAACTATAAAGTACACACAACACGTGTAAATAAGTAAGTAACAAAACTTACGCATGCTGCCTAGACAAAATGTCATTATGCATGATAGCCTCAGCCAAACAGAGCACATAATTACCCACCAAATGCAAAAACAACCAAGGACTGGCAACAGTGAACGAGGCTTGGTCCAAAGCACAATACACGTGAATGTGCCAGATGACTGTAAATTGCGACTGGTGTCAGGAACTAGATGACATTTATCCGACAGATACGGCGGTATCAGTATGTCTAACCTCTCTCTGCTGATTATTTAGTGGTTGATGCTATAGCACCATGAAATGAGTGGATTCTTAAAACCCGCAGACTTGTTGTAATTACAATATCGCTCATCATCACTGCTGAAAAACTGATGATAATTTTACATTTAGTGTAGCACAGATATGCCAAGTTTTGGAATTACTGATATCAGATATCTAAGAAGTGTCACTACCAATCACCCATAGGCCCTACCGATATCTGATACTACGGATCCTGCAGCTACTCTATCTACAGTGTAATGCGTAATAATACGAGTGATGGTGATCATGTTACAGCTCGAGCTATCAGTTGTCATCTTTAGGGCTTGCCTCGATCACTTAACAAAGTAGTAAGTAAATACCGGTAAGTAGCACATTTATATAGCGCATTATGTTATGCCTCTAATATGCTATGTGCTCTAAAACAATGCAAACACGTATGTGTTTAGCGATTGTCTAAAAGTGTTTTCGCTGAGCAATGCATCGTGGAGAGTCTGGCAGCGAGTTTGAGGCTGTCGGGCCTGCAACAGAAAACACCCGACGACTGATAGTGCTCGACGATCTCAACGTCAACAACAGAGATCAATGGCACTACCTAGTGTAGCACAGCTACTTGAGTAGGCCAGAGTGCTGTCAGTATGACACCAGTGTGGATGGATGATTGATTGCCTGCTGGGGTGGATGGAGCTGGCTCTGCTTTAATTACCCTGTAGTCAGGTGTCAGATACTCATCTATGCTCATATACTGTTCTCACTCTCTCCTTCTTATCCAACGTTGGCTCTCATCAACAGGCACTCGGCACTGTCGTCAGGTGACAATTTGTAGGCCACTGTGCAGTAGTAAGTGTAACTCTGTCTAGCAGGTGATGGCAGGAAGGGCTGGCAGCCAATACAACACACCATGGTCTCGGACAGTTTATTAAACGGTTGTTGAAGACCCATCTGTTCGGTGTTAGGGACCGCGGCGCTTTGTGACACCTTAGTTAGGAGCGCCGTTTAGAAATCATCTTACTTACTTACTTACCCCGAGTGTGCTGCTGCTCAACCGACTCACTACTCTCTGCCTTTCCCCCTCTTTCAGTGCTGTGTTTGCACATAAGAGTAAGTACTGTATGGCAGCAGTGACCACTGAGATGGTCAACCAGACTGCTGGCTGCCCAAAAATCAGGGAACAAGTATGCTCCCCACACAGTGGCACCACCATACAGAGGCATTTTATGACCGTCTCGCGAGCACAGAAGGTTATGGTGTCAGGTTGATAGTATGACTGCAGCCACTGCAACATTGTAAACCAGATGCTATGGATTAGACACATCGGACATTGGAGTGCGGTTGCTGTTTTATCCCCGATAGTTCAGATTACAGCCGATATGCCGATATCTGATATCAATATCAGTTTGACACTAATTACATTACAGGTTAGGACTTACCATTCTATATATGCAGCTAGATATTTTAAGATTTTCTGTAAAGCAAATTTTAACAATTCACTTGAGATCACAACAGGTAGTGTTTTTCGGCGATGCTTCTGCTAAGCAAACTAAAGTCTACTCCGCACTAACCTGACAAGCATCACACTTGAGACCGCGGTTCCATCCACAGTTCTGTCCACAACTGTGTTCTTGGAATGGTGTGTACCCACAGAGCAGCACATACCTACGATACATCACACAACCAAACAACACAACATTAACATTCAATATGAAAAACCACTGCAACATCAGCACGACTCACATTTAACATGCAATTGCCAGATATGTAATATACATCGTGACCTAGATCTAGAATATTTTTTATCTACTACCTGTAGCGACCAGCTGTTCATCACTCATAGCATATTTCTTGTATTATGCTTTATAGGGCCTAGTGATCTTGACCTCTGATGAAATCTAACAAATTAATGTTAGCCGAGAATTAAAATAATTAAGTATCATCTTTACAGCTCATCTAGCATGTCCATGCACAAATGGCCAAAAATTTTCACCCCCTCTCGGAGGTCCGCAGTTGTCCCAATAATCCAACACAGCCTCTGTCACCCCCTTGTGTGCTCATTCTTTACCGATGACCTGTTACAGCAACATGTGCCACTTAAGTAAGTAACTGTTTTTCTATAGCGCCGCATATCAGAAGTCACAGAGCACCATGTTTATGCTTCCCGAAAAAGGTGTCCCTTCAGCTGTCATTTGAACAGTCCGTAGATGATGTTTGGATTGCATAGCTGCACTGGAAGAGAGTTTCACAAGCGAGGTCCAGCGACTGCAAAAGTTCTATCGCCGTAACTGCTGAGTGTTCATGGCACCATGCAAGTCGGAATGTCAGCTGACCGCAGAGTGACAAGTGCTGTCGGACACGAGGCAGCAGTCATCTGCCAAGTAGACAGGCGCCTGCCCGAACAGCGACTGGCAAACCAGACATGGCACTTTGAACTTGAACTTAACCACATGCATACATGTTACATAGTTCACACTGTAATTTCAACAACATTATTATAAAAGGTAACATTACGTTCACTTACTGCTCAGTAACAATGTCTATTAATAGTCTCAAAATGTGCCAACAATATTATAATCCAAAGATGAAAGCTGCAATTAATCAGAAGAGAAACAGTTGTTTACAAAATAACTCCGAGACTCCAGAGATCACATCGTTTATCATAGGACCAGCCTTTATCCTGCCAGACGCCAACAACCTCCGGTGCCATGTAGTCAACAGACCCGACCTACACACAACATGCATATTGCATCATTTCAGAACTCCACACAAGCTTCTCAGAGCTCTCGATCAACACCATCACGCATCTTGAGCTAAGTACACGAATAACATCAACTTGTGTCAGAATTACATACAATGCCATTAATTTATCACGGAATTAACTGTTCACAAAGTTGAGTGATAAAATATAATTTCACTAGTTAAAACTCAGAAATTTCATGCCTATCAATGATCATTCATTAGAGAGTTTTCCTCAATTACCTGTGCTGTTATATCTGTTATATGCAGGCTGTGCAGTACATAAATGAAACCACCAAACAAATTCTCCTTGAAAATGCTAACAGTTTGCACCATCTCAAACAAAACTAAAGGAATTACTCAACAGGCCTACTCTGAAATTTAACAAAATACGACAACCCATGCTCGTTTTCAGTGTATTTTTACTTAAGCGTTAAATTTTTGGCAACACCAAACTACTAAAATTTTCAACGGCCATCGGCCATGAACCGGGCTGTATTTAGTAGATAAGTGGCTACTTACAGGCGACCGAAGCCGTGGGGTAGTAACGACATCGGAACCATTGCCGTCCAGCATGAAACTGCTTGCGAGGTCAAAGTCGATCAGTTTGACGGGCACAAGCTGATCGGAATGGACACAAAGAATGTTATCAGGTTTCAAGTCACGATGTGCAATCCCTAGCAACAACACGAACAGTGTGTATCACAGTACTTGGCTTCTGCCACCCAAAAACATGTATGCAGACAGAATTGCCATGACAGTTTACAGGTGTAAACTGTCATGGCAATTCTGTCTGTCACATACACCTCAGTAAGTAAACAGCCACCCTGATCGACTCAGTCTATACCATTCTATTTGGATAGGCACAATGTGTATCAGTGAAAGCTGAGAAGTAAAGAGGCACACTGCATGATACATCTGTTGTCATATAGTATAAGCTGGTGTGTGGCCGAGGGCTACACAAACTGAGATCAGAACTGCTCTCTTGTGGCTTTGCAAAAGAGTAAGGACTACTTTTTACATACAGACCGATTCTGTATCAGTCAAATTGTCAAATATGGGCACAAATCTAGCATGCAGTACCACATCATACCTTTCTGATGAAGGAAAAACAAGCCATCAGCAATATTCTTGACAACTTCGCTCACATCATGTTCACGCAACAATCCATGACGCCAGATGTTATGCAGAAGGGTACCACCATCAAGTTTCTCAAAAATCATAAAAATCCTAGAAAACAAACCAATCCACGCAGCTCTACATCAACTTTCTGCATTTGTAATGTCTACTGCAGCATCTTGACAATCAGATTCTTGCTGAAGATTCCGACACAAAGGATTATCCACTACATTGCTCACAGTGGCTGTGTGACCCAACAATATATCACAACCTGAATGACAGATTATCCATCAGACTCTTTTGTCATATTATCACACAAATGTAATCCCGTCTGTAGGTTTCAGTCATGTTTGCACCATCCTGGTATTTAATCAACCATCCAGGCCAATTCAGCCTGGCCATCATCATTCCTTGGGTAGACAAACGAGTACTGGTGATGTATGACCACCACTGGGGCAGAAAACTGTGAGTTCTGTGTAACAGTAGGCCCTGCTACCAGGACTGCTTGCATACTGAACGAGACAGTTCATGATGCAGGCTGTCAACTGAGACGGCCACCTGACCGACGTGGGGTCAGATGGCTTACTTGAATTTATCCCTTGCATGCTCAAAGCACAAAGGGGATGGGCTCCTATGCAACAGACCGCAGTGTCTATGTAATATCCTCCTGTCATCATCCAATGTTTACTTTAATACATAAATCACTTACATACCATTTATTATATAAATTCAATGAACAACACATGCACAATATTAGATAAAAGCCTGCAACAATAATTGCTTACCGATCGCTGTCTTCAAAGAATTCGCACAAATAGATTATGTTTGGATGTCCACGGCACTGGATCAGAATCTCAATTTCCTTCAGCACTTTCATTCGGCTTCGTTCTTTTGTTTTTAAAATCATCTACATATTACCAGAATCAACAAAATCAGCCACACTATTAAGGATTTCCAACTAACACACACAGAGACAATAACAGATGATAACTGAGAACGCAGTCAACAGCAACAGACAGTAGGATGAAACACACCTGTACCTGTGCCTGTGCATCACATTTCAAATTTATGCATAATAAATGTTACTTCACTAACATCACATGCACTACTGGACCTCAGTATTTTTTACAAATTACATTACAACAATCACAAATTACAAAGCTGGTTATGCCATTTCTCTCCAATACAAGTATATGAAATGTACTACATGCTGCCATCAACAAACACCGAAGCTTCACTTTTTACAGTGTCCGCATTGCTCACAATGTAGACCGCTGAAATAGCTACGGGCTGTCTGTCTGTCCGTCACATTCCAGTGTTTTGTCCAGACGAATAAAAATACGATCGTGCGGTTTTCGGGATCGGGTAGAACAACCCCTCTAGTTTCTGGAGAAGTAAAGTTTATCCGAATATTCGCAGGGAATCACCCCCAGCGAAGGCGTTCTATTGTGGGGCTATTATCATCGGCGAAAAAATATCACAGTGTGCGACATGACGTGCATTTTACTTGGTGACAACCGAGTGAAATGTTTGTTTTGTAACGAGTGTTTATGTTTTCATGTTGCGACTGTGTTGAAAACTTTAACGTGATATCTTTTGCGACAATTACTGCTTCAGATCGGTCATCTGACACTATTAGATATTAGAAAACAATCTGCAAGGTTTGTGCTATTGCGAAAATAGCAACACGTGTAAAATGTGGGTTGAGGGGTGCAGTCTGCGTTGAAGTGCCAATGTGTAAAGTGCTGGGAAAAGTGTGGTTTATCACCCACAATTTACAGACGTGAATATACCTCGGATAACTTCGGCCGCGGGCTTAGGGCAGTGGTCGTAACCATCAAAGGCAATTTTGCAATTTTTGTACCAGGCCACTATTCCAAAGGTCCATTATTCCGAAGGTCCGCTATTCTAACGGTCTCCTATTCAAATTAGGCTTGGGTTAGGTTTAGTGGTTAGGGTTAGCAGTTAAGGTTAGGGTTAGGATAGCAGATGTTCGGAATAGCAGACCTTCAGAATAGCGGACCAGAATCATAATTTTCACGAAGAAGCACCGTCGCATAAACGATTAAAGAATGCTGATCGTTGGGAGCGGTTATACAAGCCTACCACAATGTAGCGCGAATAATGTAATTTTTATTGATATGTCATTTATGGCGATATTTGTAGAGGATCATCCCCAGCAAGAACGTTAAAGTAAACTGTCCCCGTCGGTAGCGAAAATTTGACCAATAATTATCAATATCTCGGAAACAGTGCAAGATAGGAGGTAAATTTGTATTATTCACTAATAGGAAGTCGCATATGGGCTTTTGATTGGTACCAAAATCGGTGACCTTGAATGACCTTAAACGGCGTAATGGCTCTTATTTTGTGTTATTTTGCCAAATTTGGTAGCTTTTGGTACCCATTACGTACAACTAGTTGATTAGCTATCAACAGATTTCTCCTGAGCAATGTCTTAAAGTATACCAAGCACGACGGACGCGCTGTGCTCTTCGCGATGGTAAAGCTTCTTATTACTCTCCAGTACCTCACAACTACTCATGCTACTGATCACTTTGAGTGAGAGTTCACATGAGAATGCTTTCATGGTGCCATTCACGTGTCTTTTCTCCCACTCCTGTCCTGTTCCCGCAGAAGTAGCTCCCCTTCCTGCCCCATTCCCACCAGTGCCATTCCTGCTCCCATAATATTACCGCATGCACTCTTCCTGGTCCCGCTGTTACTGCAGTACTTAATCTAGTTCCAGTTACCGCTCCTGTGGGTTTTCCCGCAGTATTTTAATATTCCCGCAACTTCCCGATCCTATGCAAAACCGTACTTTGTGTAACTGGCCCATTCTTCACTTAGTCTCTCACACCAGTTACATGAATATCACTGAAGTTAAGTAACACTAGTCCAAATTCTCCGGCTGCATTCATTCACATGCAAAATAGCTCCAAGGATTTTCGATAATATTATTCATCAGTATGAAAGTTTACTACATCTCATAAAACACTTGCTGTAATGAGCCAGATACGTGCACTTTACTTTTTCTTGTTCCATTTTATGTGCCGAGTAGGCATGTTATCAGATATTACAGAGAACTATTTACACGTAAGTGTTAGATAACTTCTGAGTGATTCTCATGCAGCCGGCACTAAAGGTCTGAGAAGCATGAACCGACAAACTGTATTACTATATTATTGTTACTGCCATTACAGTCACCTTGACAGCGAATTCTTTGTTGGTGCGATTATGACGATATGTAGTTACATGACCAAATGCTCCTTCACCAAGCAATTCACCCGTGCTTTCATACCAGTCTACAAAAACATTTCTTTTTAGATCAGCATCATGTCCACATCTGACAACTGGAATGAACAAAATAGCGATTGCAACAATGCTATAATTCACGTGTATCTAAATGTACACTTACCTGTAAAGTTTCTTCCACCAGCTTCAGATGCCTTTCGTTTCTTCTTTTTCTTCTTTTCTATTTTCTGACCGAACTTCACATCATCGTTGTCGTGCAATTCACATGTCCTTGTCTCCACTGCATGACCAGGAATGGGTATACCATCTTGACAGATTTCAGCAGCTTCCATCTAAAGCAGAATTCATGAGTCACTGCACTGTCGTAAGACAATTATCTGTGATTCTTAGCAACACCAAAACATATGTGTATACAAGTGCACATATTACAATCTTATTCATTATAATTTACGTTTCAAACTGTCAATTCATCTTCAACTGCATTTCTATTTTGATGTGCTCGCGATGAGATGTGCCTGTGAATGATTGCTGGATGCATCAATCATTACTTATTTACTCAGTACTACTCACTGTAAATTTAGCTGTGCCTTTTGATAAGAAAAAGCTACCATACAACGACTACTAACTGTTCCGCCACACGACACAACGAAACTCTGCACTGCCTTAAAAGGTAGCACAAGACCTATATTCAAGCCAGAAATGTTAAAATTTACCTTAAGGTCCAGGTCAGAGATACAGTTTGATGTGAAGTTCTGTTTCTAGAAGTAAAATTAAATGACTTAAATCATTTTCTGTATCTAGTGGGCAAAAGTTGGAGCGAATTAATTTCTTACTTAATATTTATTTCTTAAAACTGATGTCACAGTAGTCCTGCAGTGCAGCAGACAGACAAGCAGCCTGCAATAATCCAATGCACCAGACTGGTTACAAGCTTTCCAGCCTCAAATGCTGGTATACTCATGCATGCACAGAGAATTGTATTATGTATGTTGTCTACTTTCAATGTATACAGCAAGTGCTGTTGCAGCAGTCAGTCGCGTAACAATAGGGCGTGCAAGGCGTGCAGTGCACGTGGGCC
>Ga0049105_1000306_pt1 | contig 15508 bp, 6 predicted proteins | sample WorMetvaBAHAMAS1_FD_61260 | JGI IMG/M metagenome (GOLD analysis project Ga0049105, IMG submission 61260) | Worm MetaG Olavius vacuus BAHAMAS.1 | ecosystem: Host-associated > Annelida > Digestive system > Unclassified | place: Germany: Marburg | collected 2013-04-09
CCGCCAGGACCTGCTGGGGGAGCTATAGCGCTCCCTTCCCCTAGACTTTCCTAGCCGTTATTATAAGGGAAAGGGGATCGAGGGAGGGAAGTGGAAGGAAAGGTTGGGAATAGTAGGGAAGTGAGGAAGGGGAGGGAAGGAAAGGGGGGGAGAGAATGAGAAGGGGAAGGTAGAGACAGAGAGAGGGATCGGTAGGGGGAAAAGAGGGTAGGGAAAGGGGAGGGAGGGATCGACTTGGATAACTGTCCATGCCCCGAGTTTCTACTTATGCCACTGGATGTAAAGCTTAAATTATATATAAACCTTATCTCAATTTCTTGTTTGAATTATGATTCAGATGGTTTAAATTAAGTTTGTGCAGTATAATTCACAGTTTTCCCAAAGTTTTAACAATAACATTGGGAAATAAAACAAATAAGACAAGAATGCCTTTTAATTAAAGGCATGACCACCGGCGAATGAGCACCTTGACCGGATGACATTTATATGCGAACTTGACCTGTATGCCCTGGAGATATACGGGATGTGCGAAAATGCACTACCTACGTCAAGACTTTCGAAATTTATGGTATTACAGCCTGCGAATACATGCATTTAGTTATGTGTGCCTGGCGTGGTCACTTCACGTCACGTGACAAAGAATGGCGGTCATACCATTAGTTCCGCCAAATCCAAAATAGGCAGAATAGGCATGTTACATCCAAACCTGTCTTTTCTAGAAGCGGAGTTATGGGCGACCAAAGTTTACATTGCGGGAATAGGAATTTTCTACTTTTTTGCTCCTGTGACCTTGACCTTGACCCGATGACCTTCATATACGAACTTGACTCGTACTCCCGGGAGATACACCGGATATGCAAATGATATGAACTTTATACCTCAAGGCTTCGAAAGTTATCGTTTGACAGACAGACAGACAAGTTACGTGTGGTCACTTCCGGTCACGTGACAAAGATGGCGGTCACATCATTCGATCTGCTGTAGTCGAAAATCTCATGCTACACGCAAACCTGGCTCTCTTTTATAGAACCGGAATTATGGGCAATGAATGAATGGATGGATGGATGGATGGATGGATGAATGAAAGTGCAATGATTTTAAGTGCGTTCGAAAACCGACTATAGAGCCGGCTTAGTCTAACACACCGTGCAAACACATAGAGCCGCTGAGCAGGATTATCGTCTGACAGACAGACATACAAAGTTTCAATCAAAGTTTACATTGCAGGAATAGGCATTTTGGATGTTTTCGGCTTCTGTGACCTTGACCGTGACCCGATGACCTTCATATACGAACTTGACCCGTATTGCCTAGAGATATACCTGATATGCAAATACATCAAGGCTTTCGAAAGTTATCGTCTGACAGACACACATACATACATTCTAACAAAGAGACACACAGACAGAATCGACCGAAATAATACCACAACGCTTCGCGGTGGTCACTGGTCACTAATAACGTTTTCCAGTATAAACGCATTTTTCCAGCGCGTCCGTACTGCTCGCAATGCAGAGCGCTGTAGTAGCCTGTCTGTCCATCCGTCACGTTCCAGTATTGTGCTCAGACGAATGAAGATACTATCATGTGGTTTTCAGCGTCTGGTATGACAATCATTCTAGTTTCTAAAGAGATCCGGGTATTCCCAGGGGATCACCCCTAGCGAGGGCGTTAAAGTGAGGCACTCCCTGTCGCTAACGAAAATTTGACCAATAATCGGCCATAACTTGGAAACGGTGCAAGATAGGAGGTAAGTTACTATTAATGACTAGTAGGAAGTCGCAAAATCGGTGACCTTGAATGACCTTGAACGGCGTAATAACCGTGTAGTTGCGTTATTTCGCCTAATTCTGTGGTTTTGGGGCCCTATTACGTAAAAGTGGTGAAAGATACACCGACACATTCTGCGAGTGAAATGTAGGCTAGCCCAAAGAATCTAGTTTTTAGCGGTGTATCACTTACAACGATATTTGCAGGGAATTACCCCCAGCGAGGGCGTTAAAGTGAAGCGACCTTCCTGTCGCTAGCGAAAATCTAACATATAATCAGCCATTAACTTGGAAACGGTGCAAGACAGGAGGTAAGTTAGTATTAGTCACTAATAGGAAGTCGTATGGGCTTTCGATTAGTACCAAAATCGGTGACCATGAATGACCTTGAACGACGTAATGGCCATTATTTTGCGTTATTTCGCTGAATTCGGTAGCTTTCGTGGCCAAATACGTAAAAGTGGTTAATTAACCATCAAGAGATTTTCTCATGAGAAATGTCATAAAGTACACCAACTAAGCACGACGGGCGCGCTGTGCTCTTTGCAGTAGCAGAGCTTCTTGTTCATTTTTATATACAATCGCTTGATTCTCCTGGACGGGCTGTCATCAGTGAACGATAACCATTGGTATTTGGCAGTCAGATATGAATGCTCGATTTTACACAGTTTTGATCGTGTTAATTTATTCGTGAAATCAGTAGTAAATTCAACTGCATACCTTAGTGCCTATTGAACTCTACGAATGCCTCTGATGTTCTCGTTTCCGATGCCTCCTGATGCATTTGTTTCCGTAAACATTGTCGCTACCGAAGCCTTGAGATGACGTCGGAGCCGTCAGCGTTTATCAGCAGCATCATCTATACGTGCGGTACTAGATACTAGGCTATAGATCAGACTGCAGCATGTACAACATACATACATGTATGTAGCCGGTCGCGCATCGACGTGCTTCGGTTTCATAAACCGCCGCAATCTTAGCTCCGCTGTTTTCATCAACCGTGTACCATGTCTGTCGATATGCATCTGCAGTGTAGTCGGCGGTTATAGTGCCGGGTGTCAGCAACTTGCATTATCAGCATCTCGGAGACCAAATAATTGTTCTATAGGATACGTCGTGCTATGCTACGACATCGTACATACGATGCATACGATTTTCGCGTTAATTTTCTGTCGTAGGCATTTCCGATGTCTATGTTCGAGACAGCGTTCTATCGTATGGTGCAAAGCACATTTCGATACAATTGAATCGTTTGAGCTTGACTCACGAGTGTGACAGACAGATGAACAGACGGACGGACAAACAGCAAATGCCGCGCTTAACTACGTTGCGCGGCCAAAAATTGCTAAACTCTTTTTATGTACTCTATCGCTCAGCTGTACTCGTAATAGAGTATATACCAGTGACGCATGTCCGTAAACAGAGAATCATTGTCGTTTATAACTAATTGGTATTCAACGAGGCATCCAGTTGATCAGCTACAGGCCTACTTGCTGTTGGCCTAGAAAGAGCAATGCATTCTGCGAGTCATCGTTCTCCGCCATGGGCGCGGCCATCAAACTCTAGTTGGGGAGATGACTGAATCATATCAAGTACAATGCACATAGCACCCGGATCCGGATTTCGACGACTTTCGAAATTTAATGGGATTTTTTTGCCCGAAGATACAGCTCGGATAACATTTTCATGAAAATCCTATCAATTTTTCCAGAGATATGAGCCGAAGGCCGGCGACAGCGGTTGTAATTTGACATGGAAACATCACATAAGCCTACATGAGTAAATTATTGGCGGTGCCAATTACATTATGACCCACCATTTTAGGGTAGGTGTGTGCGATGGCCCACTAGCTTGGTCTGCCCTGTACAGCCCCATGTAATATCGCTATTCTGGATGCTCGTTAGGCTATTAGTACACTATTTGCTATAATCGTGAGTGATGCTTTGCGGGTAACGGCTTAAGTAATAATCCATCGTTTCGCCTGGGGGCCGTGACACACGTCGGGTCTTATCGATCGTGAGTGTTGGTGACGCGCGCATGAACAAAATAATGCAGTATTATTAGCCATCTGTCTGCTGCTAATTATGCCCACGGTTGCTTGCAACCTGTCCTCATCATCATCATCATCATCATCATTAGTTTATTAAAACAGCTGACAAACCGCAGCCATAAAACACAATACAATGAAATACGGAAAAAAAGAAAATATATACAAAAGAAAAACAAAATGTCAAGCTATGGTGCACACATGTAAATCATAGTTTGAATAGTCAGAGTGGCTTTATGAGTTGGTGAATATATATTGAGATGGTTAGAATACATGCAATGATTATTACAGTGTGTAGTAATAAATTGGAACTGTATTGTCCTGCTGTATTTTATCAGACTATAGAGAAAAGAAACAAGCGATCGAGCCTCGACGTCACACCGTCGAAATGTATGCCTCCACCGTAACATTCACACACAGTGATGTACAGATACATTATATTAAACAGGAGTGCTGAAGGCCTTAAACTTAGATGCAGACAAGTAAGAAGATATATCGCATTAACAAGATTTCAGTAAGTGATTTCAGCTCACATGAAGAATAATTTGGCGCACAACAAAATATTTATTATTCGCATATTTTTTCCTTCCTATTTGTGGCAAGTTTCACCGAACCCCCCCCCCCCACTTTAAATAGATACCGCATCACAACAACTCCGGTAATAGACGGACTGATGGATGGACAACCCGAAAACATAATACCTGCACCACACTTTGGCCTAAGTATAAAAATAAAGCAATCATATATTTATATAGTTATTCGAAATGCAAATATCGGATTTGCGCCTTGCTGCTAGATAACAGTCAGCCTCGACGTCACGTACCCTGTCAATCAGGAGGTCTATATGCCTCCGACGCACGGACAAGGGACGGCCGGACGGCCGTAAGACGACGCGGGTATCCCTCAGCCGGAAAAGTACACTTGGCCTCGCTAATATCTATTACCTTGGAAACGTTTTTAAGAATATTTGTAGCAAGTTTCATTAAAATCGCTCCACTAATACAGAGATATCGCGTAACGCGCGAAATTTTTCTTGACCTCGCTATGACCTTAACGTTTGACCTCTGACTTTAACAACCTTTTCAGCAATGTCCACCCACACGACAAATTTTGTGCCCGTATACAAGTTTCATTAAAATACCTCCACTGACTACGGAGATACCGCGTCACAAGTAATAGGCACATGTTAACGGACAATGGCCGGACGGACGGACGGACAGCCGGCTCACATAATGCCTCTTGTCGCCAATTATTGGTGTCGGAAGCATAAATACTGGCGGGATTGAGTAGAGCTTGTTTTCCAGGAATTACGGTCCGGACTTGCCGAGCCTTTTGCGGATGTTGCTTTGTCGTTATACAGTAGACCCATAATTACTATACTTGTCACGGTTGCCAAGGCAATTTATCTGGATTTCCTGCTTGCGCTGAGATTGGCTGCCAATTGAATGTTGTATTGATGCCGTATACGTCGTTAATCTGTCACCGATATCGGCGACACTCTAGTCCAGTCGGTCACTGCATCTCTCATTGCTGTTAGCGACTATCGACCATGCAGCCTTTCTTCAGGGCCTTCAGGCCAATAGCGTCGCCTTCTGTTGCCATTTATTAGGCAATGATTTCTTACATTAACTTTACCGCTCTAGTTAGGCAAAACTGTGCAGCAAGATCATGTCAGAATAACAATCTATCGTAACCGTATGGTGAATAAAATAGGGGCGTATTAAGGATTTCAAGGGGACGTGGATCGAGTGGCCGAAAGCCACAGGGGAATGAGTCTGGGAAGAGGCATAGCCCCCTCGCAGAATTTTTTTTACATTTTGTCATTAGAAATGTTACGTCAAGGAGGTGGGTAATGGGACAGGAAATTGAGGAAAAGGAGGTGATTCCCTCCCAAACGAATCGACTGAGGAGCGTCGTAAGCTCCCCAGCATGGTCCGAGCGTATAGCCACAGCCGAAAACGGATTTCAGTGTTTTCAAGCGTCACAGGATGTTGCAGTCTAGCACTTGACGGTCCGCTGACAATGTGTATAGGTTAGTCAAATTGCAGGGGTGCCAATGCTGTCATTTGACGGCAGTACGGCGAGCGATGTCTGACATTCGGTCTGTAACTGCTGGCCTGCTGAGTTTTGTTGGTGACTGCCTGTAATACTGATCGAACGCCAGCTAGAACTACATAGGCCTACAATGATGTTTACTGTCTGCAGCGAAGATCCAGGATTACTGAAATGAGACGCTACCAGTGCAACGTAGGCCTACCTGGCCAAGGCCAACTCAGCCTTCCATCCCTCCGCGGTCAGTAAATGAGTACCAGCTTCTTCTGGGAAGGCAAAGGCAGGTATGGATCATTCCGTTAGCGGATGAACGCGGGGTGTGCAGGTAAAACTGTGAGATCCCTTGAGAACGCGTGCCATGAGCGTATGTGTTGACGACAAGGCGCAATACAAATCCACGTTTACCTATGCCACCTGATAGGCTAGCTAAGAGGTAAATGTGGATTTGTATAGCGCGCCTTGTCATGAATAAATCTCTAAGGCGCTCAGGTATGGCACGCGTTCTTAAGGGATCTCACAGTTTTTTTACCTGCACAGTGCACAGTGTTCCCGCGTTCATGCGCAACGGAATGAACCATACCTGCCTTTGCCTTCCCAGCCGAAGCTGGTACTCATTTACCCACCTCGGAGTCAGAGGGGTGGAAGGCTGAGTTGGCCTTGGTCACAAGTGTAATATCTGTCGGTAAAACGTGTCGTACGTGTGATTATGGCATTAAGGAACACAGACGTAGGGTACACTGCGTCATCGATCGTACCGTTATCGGACTTACAACACTCATCGCGTTGTTTCACTTTCATTCGGTAGATGGCACTACGATCTACACAGTACACACTGCTTCTATCTTGAACATTTGCTATGCACATCCAAAAGTTCGCGCCGGCAGTTTTACGAAGGTCTACTTCGTGTTTAGTTATTACTAGCCCGGGTCATGCGATCGCGCTATTGCTAACGCCGGTTCTGTCCGCCCATCTGTCTGTCCGTCTGTCGTCTGTCACACTCCTGATCCACGTCTAAACGGTTCAAGATATTGAAACACATTTGCACCATATACGATAGGGCGAATTTTCTAGTTTCCTGAGGCCAAATTTCGTGGTCCTGAGTTTAGGGTTTCACTCCGAACGACTATGTTAAAATGAGTTCCGCCTACCCCCTGTCGAAAACACAACTTTGAGAAATAACTTAGACTAACTTGGAAACGGTGAGAGATAAGATGTAAGTTTGTATTGATCATTATGGGCTACAGTCGCATATGGGCTTTCGATTGGTATCAAGGTCAATGACCTTGAATAATCTTCAACGGCGTAATTGGCCGTTACTTTGCGTTATTCTGCCGAATTCGGCGACTTGGGGCCAATTACGTCAAAGTGGTAGAAAATAGACCCTTATTATCTGCGACAAAAAATCTAATTGTCAGCAATGTATGATGTGGTGATATTCTCAGAGGTTTCTGAGAACGAATTCGTTGAAGATGGTCACCGCCTGTCAAAAGCGATCTGATCGATAGGTTACTGCGCGATGGCAAACGGTGCGAGATAGGATGTAAGTTAATAGCCTATCGTTCACTAATAGGAAGTCGTATATACGGGCTTTCGATTGGTACCTTGAATGACCTTGAACGGCGTACGACCGCCGACCCGCGCTATCTCTGCGGTAGCTGAGCTTCTTGTAGTCACTGCAGTACATAGGCTAAACAAGTCCGCCTCGACGCTACACCGACAGCCGGTGTCTCTGCCTGGGATCGGATGGACAGCCGTAAGTTGATTGATGGCTATCCTCCTGCCGCGGAAAAGTTCACTGGCCTAGCTTTGACCTTGACCTCTGACCTCTGACCTTAAAACCTTTTAGTAACTTACACTCACATGATGAATATGTGTGTTAAGTTTCGTTGAAACCCCGCCACTGAGTAAAACAAGAAGCTCGATCAGCTATCGCAGAGAGACCGCGCTGCAGGGTGCGAATTAGTTTTGGCCAGAATGGGACTGGGAGACATCTTGCGGACATTTTCAACCACTGTGACATAATCGGCCTGCAAAGCTATCGAATTCGGTGAAAAAAAACTCAAAATAAGGGCTGTTATGCCGTGCAAGGTCATTCAAGGTCACCGCGCGGTCGGTACCAATCGAAAGCCCGTTGTGACGCAACAAGTAGTAATTCTTATTTTCAGTGTTAAATGACTTTAATATGAAAAACAAGTAACATATGTAATGTAAACAAAAACAAACATGTGTAGTGAAACAAAACAAATAACCAAATATGTGCCTGCGCAGACAAAGAAAATGTTCAACAAGTGCTAATAAAACGAATGTTGGTTAACCGTAAAACGAGAGATGTGTATACTTCAGAATCGACGGCCTGTGATACACTGTGGCATGATATTGCAGACGTTGTCGTTGCATCCAGATTGAATATTATAATCAGTTTCGGCAGGTTCCACAATATCAGTTGTATTCAAGCATGTGTACAGTGAATATATATGACAGTATGCAATGCATGCAGCGCGGTAAAAATCGTGTCGCGCGAAATAGGTGTTAACGGACGGACGGACAATGGCCGGCCAGCCGGATGACTCGAAAACAAATCATGGATCATGGTCCTAATGTTGTAGCAGACGCATAAAAAGTACTGTTAACAGCGGCTGTTACTGTCTCTTAGTAGCCGGAAAACATGCCCTCTTAGTATGTTAGTTAGGCTTACTATTTGAGCGACTGTTAACAATTACACGTCTTTTCACTCAGATTTGCCTCATGCCGTAAGCGCCTCTGCATCTCCGAGAGATGGTGCTATACGAATATTGATTTCGTTTTACTGCGGTTAACACTGCTATTTAATGTAGAGAAAAAAACAGTAGTGAAGTGATAGAGTGTAGGCCTAATCCCGATTCCACAATGTCGTCTATCTTTAAGAAACGCGCATCACGTCAGACTGTAGCATTAGCGCACTTGCGCGTTGACGAATACGTTTTGAGTTGATGCGGGATGTACAGCAGCATCAGCAGCAACCTGTCGGCGACCGTCAAGCACGGCCGAGTGGTTCTGCAGTAATGCGGCTAGTCCAGTGCAATACGTTCGGCAGATCTTACCTACACGCTTTAGTCCGGTCTGCGGGTCCGCGGTCAAGTCTCATAGTACAACAAACAGGCGCCAGCTGCTCGCTCAGCATCATTTGTTCCCGCATCCTCTCGGCGCCCCGCACCGCGCCGATGCCCACCAGTCCACGACCACCATCGGCCGGCCGTCGGCACACGCTGTTGTTGTTATCCATTGTCGCTATTTTTTGCTGTTGTCGGATGAGCGCGGTGAGGCTGGATTACTGTATAGGCACTAGGCGACCACGTGTGTAAATGAACGCACGGTGAATAGCCTATGCGCGCCGCCTGTGCGTGCAATGTCATTAACTAACGGATTGTTTAAATTGTTTCGACATCCTCGCTCGTCATCAGCTTTCGTTCGTCAACAGGACTTTACTTACTATAAGGTAATTCTCGGATCCTATATCTTTCCGTCGCAGTTACTGCAGGCAGCGAAGCCCCCTGGGCCCTGCAGTGGGCTGAGAGGGGACGTGCCTCGCCAGTTTGGGCTGTGCAACGTATCGAAGCGCGATATTTGGTATCTGTCCGTCCGTCCGTCGCTGCAAAACGGGTACATGGGACATTCTTACAAACTGAGAAAAATTGGTCGGTGTGCAAGGAATATTACCAAGTATTTTTCTTAGCAAAGTGATAAATCGTTGAAATATGTCGGATCAGGTAGGCCTAACGCTTGACAGAGCATCTAAACGTATAAATCTAGGCTGACAAAGATTAGGGATAACCGGATGGGCTTTTTTGTGGTCTGGTAGCTGAACCCAACGCTTCTCTGCATGGTGGATATGATCTGCCGGTGAGGCGCGCATAAGTAACTGAGCAGATACATCACGTATTTTTGCTGACTTCGTTGCGTCGAATGACGTATGGAGATTGGAGAACTCGGACTCAAGCTCTCGTCACACGTATGACTATAGGCCTACAATGCAATACTATTACAGGTAGATTCAGTGGTATAACTAGGTCACAAGTGCCCGGAGGCAAGCTGCATTATAATGTCGGCGCAATGTTCTACACGTAGCTGTGTATTGCTGCGTATACCGAGAGCTTTTGAGTTTGTGTCTATAAAAAGTGATTAATGACTTTGGCTACAGTTATTACGTTGTCCGTTGGATCGTGCGTGGTGAGGCGTGAACGGTGAATGGCCGACATTTTGACATTCGAGACAGCAATAACTATATAGCTAGGGCCTCTGCGTACTGCTGGCCCCACGCAACGACGACGCAGTGCGATATAGGCGACATGCAAATCACGTTAGTCGTGCGTGCGTAATGCTGTTGAAATTGAACGATTAAACGAATAAAACTGTTACACAAATTAACCACTTATAGCGCTTTCCTTAAAGGACCAGTATAAGACATGGTGAACTGTATGGTGTCCATGACGAGACAGCTGTCACAACGGTACACGTCGCAAAGGCCAAAAGCAGTTTATGGACGTTATTATAAGTTCATCCTGGGTGTACTTTTTCATCCTTTTTGCAACGGTCACACAGTTTCTGCCACGCCATTATTGTGGTGCTTACCGTCTGAGAACGCAAAACACAGACCTAAACTCATCCTTTATTCCGGAAAATAAAATCAACTCCATGTCTACGCCACCAGGAGACATGATGAAGACAACCTTTGAAAGTGGGTCTAGAATCTAGATGAGGGGTTTTGTTTTTGTTCATTTCCCAAGACTTTATTCGTGCCGTTGCTACAGGCAAGGAGGCACACTGCCCAGGCCATGCTATCAAGGCCTTGTGTACCAACGCTGTTGCTAAGTTATAGAGCAAAAATTTCGCGGCAGTTAAATCCGATTTTATCACCGAAATGACTGTCCCAGTTGATTGCCGATGCTGTACAAAGTGAAAGCACCGAATTCATAAACTTTTGCTAGAATTCCGTAGACAAGTAGTACCATATCACGAGATTTCCGCTGAGAAAAGGTTAACGCGAGTGGGCGTGACCGCGCGACCTCGAGTGACCCGACGCTGCATTCCAGTCTATTGAGGCATCGGTGCCTCGGAGTGAATTGCAGGTGGTGGTTGACATTAGGCCTGCTAGTCCTCCTACCAGTCGCTAGAATACAATACATTGTTGTGTCGCCGGCGTCGCTTCGCTGCGTACAACTACACACGCTGACAGTCACTCGTCAACTGGCTAGCCGGCATCAACTTGCTCGCCGGCGGCGTACTGTACTTTTATTCAACTCGCTCATTCATTCATTCATTCATTGCCAGCATGGCATATCGCAGTCCGTTTAAAACTCTCGCCGCTCGCATGCACTCGCTGCGTGGGCCTAATTATAGCTGCCGGCCACCACGCCGAGCACGCCCGTCGACTGACAAAATAATTTATATTCTTGTCCAGTCGGCAACGCCGTAGGAATTTCTCAATAGCCAGTCAACTTGGCTTACTTCTAGGTCTATACGCTGTCTCGGCGGGAGGTAGTAAGCTACGAAGTGGAGATTTGCCAGATTTTAACAAAGTCTCAATTCTCAAAGCCAAGACCAAGAGTCGATATAGTCCTTAACGACATCTTTCGCTGTCGATAGGTGGTGCCTATCTTAACGCTGTCGTTCGGATGAACCCCTAAATTAGGATGACAAAATTCGGCTTCAAGAAACTAGAAGTAGGCCTACCCCTCTATCGTATGATGTGAAGTGTATTTTTACCGCGCTGCATTGAATGCAGGGTGGTCTTTGCCACGAGTGAAATGTCCGTGCGTCCGTCTGTCTGTCCGTCCGTCTGTCACACGCGTGCATTGTGACAAAACAGAAGAAAGTTCTGCCCATATTTTTACACCATATGAAAGAACATTTATCCTAGTTTTCTGAGAAGAGTGATTGGTGGGAGTGACCCCTCCTACCTGAAATTTTTGGTCAACCGGCCCCCGTTGGAGCGAAATCGCCGATTTTGAACCGATATTCGCTTGTAGCGCCTCAGACGTAACACCAATTAATACTAATAGGAAATCCACTGCGCGCTTTCCAATGAGCCTAACATGAACATCGTACGTTGCCCCTAAGCCCCCCCCCTTTGAGGGCTCAAAACGCCTCAAGTAACTGGAAACATCCCTCTGTACAGAGCAGAAAAGTATTTCGATACCTTAAACAATTTATAGCGTGACTCACGAGTGTGACTGACAGACGGACAGACTGCCCTATAGCATATGCCGTGCTTCACTATTATATGTTGCGCGACCAAAAACGCCAGTGAGGAGAGATAATTGCTAAATGGTTACCTGGCACAATGTTTGTGTTTAGCCGGACGACCTACGCCGCCACAGTTTCGAGCTGTTTGACCGACGGTTAGTGTCGGCGAATATCCTTACCGCCGCTGAACCGCTGCAGTGTAGCGTCTGTCGTCTGCTTGTTACCGCTCATCAACCCGTCTGTATCTGTCAAGGTACGACTTGACTTGACCTACCTAATTGGCTTCTAGGCCTGCTTCAGCTTAATATACGTCCGTATAATAATATATACAGATAGCCCGGCTGTTTAGGCTTTAATGCAGCAAAAATCACCATGATACTGTAAAATTACCAGTTTCTATCTGTGATTTGTATTTATGTGCTTAAACGCTTGTTTTGTAAAAAGATAGAAAGAATGTTAAGCTACGAAAAGATCAAACAAACTGCGAGCAGCTAGACATGCTTCAATAGGCTATACTCGAGAAATAATTATGGGACTCTATATACAAACTGTAGCGTCGTGTCTTGTCGGTAGCACCCACAATGCGTCATGCATGCAGGTTCTGACGGGCAAGAGGGATCGACGGTGTCATTCTGTTGCTGTCAATAATGCTATTAATAAGCATATGACTCAACTGACCAAAGACTCTAATTTTATGTCCCCGACACTGTTAGAACAGTACCAGAGGCATTCTCTTTTTTGGCTCTCTGTGCGACGTGCGTCCGTGATCACAATACTAAAAGTTTGTTAACATTATCTGGTGACAGCCAGAAGCATAGAAAAGAAGCTCACCAGGAGATGAGATAGCGAACGTGAACTTTCTTTACGACGACATCGTACACGCACTACAAAATACAATAGACTGGTGCATAAATTCTGCCACAGTTCACGTTCGCTAAAAATGCACGGACGACTGATAGACAGACGTCGGTCGACGAGAATTCACAATCCAGACGACGAACGGTGTCACGAAATCCACAATCCTCCGAAAGCCACGTGCGTAGATTTGATAACTCCGAAAACGCTTACTAGCATCATGCTCAGTAAGATATAGGGTGCTGCTGTGCAGAGCTTTTATACTAAGTCGATTTATACTGCGCAATTAATTTTGCGTGGGCGAAGGGGGAGAGGGTGGGGGAAATTTAAAAAATGCGAGATCTGCAAAGATCTGCAATAAAAAATTGGGGGTAAGAAAATGAGGGATTAAAATGATTTTAGAGTGTTTTAAAGGTATTAAAAACTTATTATAAAAATAACGAAACGAAATATAAGAAAATATTGAAGAACAGTGCTGCAGAGAAAATATAGATGGACGGGAAAATAATAAATAAGTAAATGTAAATTGGAAACGATAAGTATATTGAGTGAATGGAAAATGTATAATATGATTGGAATGAATGTGGAATTGGAAATATTTGAGTGGAAAATGTGTGGAAATGATCTGAATGACTGGAAATAATCGGAATTGTGTGAGAATGTGTTAAAGGTATAAAAATCAGGACAGATCTTTCTTCTGTTTTATCAGAAATCACGCGTTTGACAGACGGACAGACAGAGACAGACAGACAGAGAGACAGAATTCTTATCGCTAGATCGCGCCTGCATTCCATGCAGCGCGGTAAAAAGGTCATCAGTTTTGAGGACGATGAGGTAAAAAACCGCACCGCGGGTGACATCAACCTTAGTGACGCCATTGGTCGCATCTCAGAGCATGACAAGACGTTCGTCATCACGAACTGCTGCTGTAGGCCTAGCCGTTGCCACGGCAACCGCACGGTGACTGCAGCAGCGCCTGTATTGATGTTTATATCACGTGATCACAACACGGCCGGCCGCTCGGCGCGGCCCGTCTCTGCCGCAGGGTGTAGCTCTCTCAGCTGCTTTGTTCGCATATTTATCCACGCTCAGCTGCGTTTCTCTATTACATATAGGCCTACTGGCCTGTACTACCTGTGATCGCGGCGTGCTTGTTGTTGTAGTGTGTGGATACGCTTGCCACGACAAATGCCTGTCGCAGGTATGTACGCCTACATTATCGGAGCCTGCTGCCGCTACGGTACACTGGCGGAAAGAGAAACGTTAACTGCAGCATGAATAATAGGCCTACCCAGTACGCACTGGAAGCACGTGTAACATTCTGCTATAGACCAGGGGTTCTTAACCAGGGATGACTTACCCTGGCCAAGGGGGTGCCGGGAGAGGTCAAAAAGAGTGCGAAAAGATTATTACAGCACGGGGCAGTTTATTGAAAGTTCTGAAATGCAGTTAAGAAGTCTTTTTTTCTGTTTAATATACTAAGCAGTTTTGAGCAGTTTTTAATTTTAAAAGTAATTAGGACATCCATTTGTTTATAAGTCGCCCCTGATACACATGGCTGGCTACGAACCTCTGCTTCAGCTAGTGGCGTATCTAGAAAACTATTAGCAAAGGAGCAACGAGCCTCTGTATAGTGCAATAGTGCTGTGCCAGGCGGCTCCTAGTCCACAAGAATAGATGCCATTTTCCCCGGGGACAAAATTTTAAAAAGTCAACATATCAGGGGACAGTCGCCTCTTCCCGTCTCTGGCCCTCCCGTATGAATTGGCCAGTGCTTTACTTCCGCAAATACATTCTGTACACGGCATGCATGATGCTGTTTGTGTTTATATTTCGTCATGTGGCGTAACGTCACGTGACGTAGCATGTGCGCGGAGTATTGATTGACTGACAGGCTCTGAGACGGCGAGATTAGCAACTACATGTACGTGTATCGATTGAGACACAACATGCAGCGTCGCAGCCCAGCTGTTGCAGCAGCGTGACGAGTCATCTTTTGTTTACACCTGCTGTTGCGCTGTTTGTGTCATCTGTTAGTATTACGACGCATGCTTAACAGCAATCATGCAGCGTCTTAAATGCCCGTGACATACTTACCAGAAACCGGTACCAGAATAATTCTGGTACCGGTTTCTGCTATGTATGTCATGGGCATTAGGACATAGACTGTAAGTCGTTACAGTGATCACCGGTGGACGTTGCGGCGATAAGTAGGCTATTTCGTTTTACCGCGCTGCATGGAATGCAGACGCGATCTAGCAATGAGAATTCTGTCTGTCTGTCTGTCCGTCTGTCCGTCCGTCCGTCCGTCACACGCGTGAATTGTGACAAAACGGTGGAAAGATCTGTCCAGATTTTTATACCATACGAAAGACCATTTAACCTAGTTTTTTGAAACGAAGAATGGTTGGTGGGGGCGACCCCTTCTACCTGAAATTTTGGATCAACCGGCCCCCGTTGGAGCAAAATTCGCCGATTTTGAACCGATAATCGCTCGTAGCGCCTCAGTCGTAACACCTAGCGAAAAAAGTTCAATTAATGCTAATAGGAAGTCCACTACGCG
>Ga0049105_1000307_pt1 | contig 15507 bp, 17 predicted proteins | sample WorMetvaBAHAMAS1_FD_61260 | JGI IMG/M metagenome (GOLD analysis project Ga0049105, IMG submission 61260) | Worm MetaG Olavius vacuus BAHAMAS.1 | ecosystem: Host-associated > Annelida > Digestive system > Unclassified | place: Germany: Marburg | collected 2013-04-09
AAAAATTCAAGGTGTCTTTGCAGAACAAGGAAGCCCCGTTATGTCCGTGTGCGTAACTCCATGATAATCAAGGTATTCGAAAAGCGCGATTTATGAGCATCACCATGAAAAGTATTGAGCATGGGATTTTTCAAGGTCCCCGTCAAATGGCCGCTTCGCCCGGAAGGTCCGCACAGCCGGCTCTATAGCCGATCAAATGGTTGGCTGGTAGTGGTGATTTTTTAAGTGGTTGCGTAGAAGCGTTCATTCTAAATGTTGACGTACCTGGTGCGGATGTCTTCGACTACCGATAATATGGAGCGGACAAGATCTTCATGACAGGGCCGAACCGATGTTATCGGTACTTCGACACCCTTGTACTCGGATATTTGTGAACGGGCCATAAGATGCGCCAGATTGTACTGGATACCGAAACCACGGGCCTGGAGCCGGCGGAAGGGCACCGCATTATCGAAATCGGCTGTGTCGAGCTCGTCGACCGCCGCTTGACCCGCAATAATTTTCATCAGTACCTACAGCCGGATCGGGAAATCGAGCCGGGGGCCGTGCAGGTTCACGGCATCACGGACGAGTTCCTGCACGACAAGCCGCGCTTTGCCGACATCGCGGAGGATTTCATCGGCTATGTTCGGGGTACCGAGCTCATTATCCACAATGCGCCCTTCGATGTCGGCTTTCTGAACCACGAGCTGGGGCTGTGGCGGGAGGACGCGGAGCCCATCGACAAGCTGTGTCGAATCACGGACACGCTGGTCATGGCCAGGTCCTTACACCCTGGGCAGCGCAACAGTCTCGACGCCCTGTGTAAACGCTACGAGGTGGACAACTCGCAGCGAGACCTGCATGGCGCTCTGCTGGACGCGGAGATCCTGGCCGACCTTTACCTCACCATGTCGGGAGGACAAGTCAGCCTGGCCCTCGGTGCCCAGGATAGGTCGGAGACGGGTGGGGTACGGGCAGGGCCACACCGGCTTACGGCGCAACGACCGCCCCTGGCGGTGGTGCGGGCGGATGTGGAGGAGCTGGCGGCCCACCAGGCCCGGCTCGCCGCGATCGACGAGGCGAGCGGCGGGGAATGCCTGTGGCTCAAGACCTGGACGGATTGAGGCTAGTACCTCGTTTCACATGATTTTGTGGTAGGGAACGCCCTCCGTGGCGTTCCGAACGGCCTGCGGAACGGCACGGAGGCCGTCCCCTAAAAATGTAAAATAGAGTGAAACGGCGTACTAGGGGCTGTCGGCATAATCCTCGTGCCAGCCGCTGATAGGACAAGATTAACAGGATTATTTTTCTTAAATAACAATGGTAACATCCTGTTAATCCTGGAAATGTGGATTATTTCGCGCGCTGCTGACGGTCGCTCGCCGCGGCGCGGGTAGTAAGGACGGCCTCCATGCCCTCCGGGTCGCGTAGCTCGATGTGTTTACGATCGACCTTCAACAGACCGTCGTCCTGGAACCTGGTGAACAATCTGCTGACGGTTTCCACCGCCAGACCCAGATAGTTGCCGATCTCGTAGCGCGACATACTCAGATAAAAATCGGTGGGACTCAGGCCACGTTTGCGCAGACGCCTCGATATGCTCAAGATAAATGCGGCGAGGCGCTCTTCGGCGCTCTTCTTGCCAAGCAAGAGCAGCATCTCCGTATCATGGCCGATTTCCTTGCTGAGCAACCGATACAGATGGTGTTGCAGGGAGGGAATCGTGCTGCTCAGTGTCTCCAGGCGGGAGAAGGGGACCTCGCAGATCGCAGAGGTCTCCAGGACCTTTGCCGAGCAGACATGCACCTCCTTCTCGATGGCATCCAGGCCGATGAGCTCGCCGGGGAGGTGAAACCCGAGTACGTGTTCACCGCCCTCGGGACTCGGCGCATAGGTCTTGACCGATCCCGTCTTGACGACATACAGAGCGTGAAAACGCTCGCCGTTGCGAAAGACATAATCGCCTCGGTGCAACGGGCGGGCGCGTTTGACAATACCGTCCAGCCGTTCGACGTCGTCCAACGTCAGGCCCATCGGCAGGCAAAGCGTAGCGAGGCCACAATTCTTGCAGGCTACCCGCAACGCCTCGAACGAAATCACTTTGGATGTAGTCAATCGCCGGATCCCCACTCAAACCTGCCGCTATTTTGCAGATTCATTTGACCTGGATCAAGCGACCTTGTTCCGTCGACTGCCGATAGGACGACAGGGTACTAGTGTCCACCGACGGCTTATCCGGCCTTGTGCAAGGTTGTGGTTAAGGACATAAGATGGGCTCTTTATGGATTCCAGACTGATCGAAGGGGACGGCGGTCCGTAGCACTCTGACCGATGACAGAATAGGCAATCTTTTCTCAACAATAACAGCAGGTTATACGATTCCCCTCTGGCTTTCTGAGAAGGCGAATTTACGCAAAATATCCTACCAGTCTGGAATCCATAAAGAGCCAAGGGTTTTTGCCGGATTAGACGCCACTTCAGGGTAGGTCGTTTGACGGAAATCGCCTTGGCACTGGATATTCAGAACGCATCCGCAACGCCGGATCTCCCCGGATACGAGCAGTTCCATCGTTGGGCGGCGGCGGTCCTGACCAGACGGCGCGCCAGCGCGCAGCTGAGCATCCGGGTGGTGGATGAGCCCGAGGGGGCCGAGCTCAATCGGCGCTTCCGCGGCAAGCCTGGGGCGACAAATGTGCTGTCCTTCCCCTACGAGCCCTTACCGGGGGTGGTGGACTGTGATCTGCTCGGGGACCTGGTGATCTGTGCCCCGCTGGTGGTCTGTGAGGCCCAGGCGCAAGGCATACTGATCGAAGCCCATTGGGCCCACCTGGTGGTGCACGGGGTGCTGCACCTGCTCGGTTATGACCATGCGGATGCCACCGAGGCGATGGAGATGGAGAGACTGGAAAGGGATCTCCTGTTAGGGTTAGGATTCCCCGCACCCTATGAGGAGCAGTAGGACTTTATGACGAGCGTTCGGACAAGACTCGGAGCCCAGGTCAGGGTATGGCTGAAGAAGCTCGGTCGGCTGATCGGCAGCGAGCCCCAGGACAAAGAGCAGCTCGTCGAATTATTGCAGGACGCCGGAAGCCGGGCCCTGTTCGACGCCGAAGCGCTGAGCATGATGGAAGGCGTGTTGCAGGTCGCCGACCTGCGCGTGCGTGACATCATGATCCCCCGGGCGGACGTGGTCTGTGTGCGCCGTGACGACCCTCTCGAGGAGATCCTCAAGATCGCGGCCGAATCCGCCCACTCCCGGTTCCCCGTTATCGGCGACGACAAGGGGGAAGTCGTGGGCATGTTGCTCGCCAAGGATATGCTGCCGTTATGCGTAAAGGGTAAGGAGCGGCGCGTTTTCAATATCCGCGATCTGCTGCGCTCGGCGGTATTCGTACCCGAGAGCAAGCGCCTCAATGTGCTGCTCAAAGAATTTCGTACCAGCCGCAACCACATGGCCATTGTGGTGGACGAGTACGGCAATGCGGCCGGGGTGGTGACCATCGAGGATGTGCTCGAACAGATCGTCGGCGAGATCGAGAACGAACACGATTTCGACGAGGGTCCGCCGATCTTCAAAGGCAGCGCGCGCGAATATACGGCAAAGGCCCGCACCACCATTGAGGAATTTAACGACTACTTCGGCAGCGACCTTCCCGACGAGGCCTTCGATACCATGGGCGGGCTGGTCGTGAATGCGTTCGGCCGTTTACCGAAACGCGGCGAACGGGTCCAGGTTTCCCGGTTTCGCTTCACCGTGATGCGGGCGGACAGCCGCCGGATCCACCTACTCGGTGTTCAGCCGCTGAAGAGTGAGGATTCCCAAGTCGAGAAGCAGGCCGATTTGCCTATTTGATGCCCTGGGCCAGATGCGTTTTGAACCGCGGAGGGAGTGCACCTAATTGGTAACGCCCCCCTTATTGTCGGGTTACCTGTGTGCCCTGCCCAGTGCATCTTAAGGTATAGGGATTGGCTACGGCAGGTGACGCATGGTTGAAGAATATGGGATTTGATACGGAGCCGACCGGCTACGAGAAGACTATCCTGTCAGATCTCCAGGGTGCGTGGCAGTGCTTGCGCGGGGAAGTGGCTGAGAATCCGGGTTTCAACGGTTAGGAGCGGGCACTTTATTCACATCGACGAAGCCATGAGTTGGGAATCCGTACGCAACCTTCGCCATATGCAGAGGAGTCTGATACTCGTGCGCAACATCCTTCAGCAGGCCAACGTACCGGATGGCGTGGCTGAATGCCTGAGACAGTCAGTGAGGTTATGGGTGAGACACTCGAAGCACTTTCAAATGGTCAAATCTGACCATTCAAAAGATTTATGCGCCTTCGGTCTCGAACGGGGAAGCCTCTATTTTGGAACAACGCTATGACTATCCATATGACGGCAGAGAGACGGATCGGTGTTTACGGTGGGGAGCAGCTTGCTCGCTACGGCTTCGGCGACGGGCACCCCTTCGGCCCGGACCGCCACGACGCCTTCTGGGACGCCCTCGCGGAGTCGGGCCTGAAGGTGAAAATTCGGAGTCTGCCGCCGGTCCGGGCGCGGGACGAGGATGTCCTGCGCTTTCACACCGGTTCTTACCTGGAACAGGTGCGGAAGCAGTCCATAACGGGCCAGGGTTATCTGGACTATGGCGATACGCCGGCCGTGGTGGGTATCTACGAGTCGGCCCTGTTCGTCGTCGGGAGTACCCTGGATGCGGTGGCGCGGATCCTGGCCGGGGATCTGACCCGCGCCATGGTGCCCATCGCCGGGCTCCACCACGCGCGGCGCGATGGGGCGGCCGGCTTCTGTGTCTTCAACGATTGCGGCGTCGCCATCGAGACCCTGCGACAAGTGCATGGTATTCCACGTATCGCCTATGTGGACATCGATGCCCACCACGGCGATGGGGTCTTCTATGCCTTTGACGATGACCCCGAGCTCGCCGTGGTCGACTTCCACGAGGATGGGCATTACCTGTATCCGGGCACTGGCCATGTCGACGAGACCGGAACCGGCCCGGCCCGTGGTACCAAGTTGAATGTGCCCCTGCCCCCGTTCACCGAGGACGAGCAATTCCTGAGCCTGTGGTCCAAGGCCGAGCGCTTCATCGAAAACTATAGGCCCCAGTTCATTCTGCTGCAGTGCGGGGCGGATGCCCTGGCCGGCGATCCCATCACCCATCTGCATCTGAGTACGGCGGTGCACCGGCAGGTAACCGCCTCCCTGTGCCGGATCGCCGACGAGATTTGTGAGGGTCGTCTCCTCGCCATGGGCGGTGGCGGTTATGAGCGTGACCACACGGCGCGGGCCTGGACCGAGGTGGTGGCCGCCATGGTCGAAACCACCGAGTAGGGAATCGAACCATGAGGTCACTCCAAGCCAAATTTCATATCGGGCAGGTGATTCACCTTCTGACGGCCTTTTTCACCGACCACGCCACCGGCTACCGGCTGCGTTTTCGGTGCAATTGAGACCAATCCTGAGAGGTTTGGCACAACCTAATGATCTGACTTGCATCGGGAATGCTTTTTTCCACCCCCGTCGTGCTGATTTGCGTTGATTTGCGGCTGACTTTTCCATCGAGATTCTGCCCGCTCGATGTTATCCATCATTGAGAGCATCCGTACCAGGTGGCCATGGGCGTCCAACCGAGTCGTCATCCGACCCGCTACTGGCACCGGCTGGAAGACGGTCGCATTCAGTGCGATGTCTGCCCGCGGACCTGTAGGCTCAAGGCCGGGCAGCAGGGGTTGTGCTTCGTGCGCACCTGTGCGGATGATCGGATTTTACTCACCAGCTACGGGCGTTCGAGCGGTTTCTGCGTGGATCCGATCGAGAAGAAGCCGCTTAACCACTTTCTGCCCGGCACTCCGGTATTGTCCTTCGGGACGGCCGGTTGCAACCTCGCCTGTAGGTTCTGCCAGAACTGGGATATGAGTAAATCCCGGCAGGTCGATACCCTGGCCGCTGGTGCCACGCCTGCGGCCATCGCCCGCAAGGCCGAGGCGCTGGGGTGCCGCGGCGTCGCCTATACCTACAACGACCCGGTCATCTTTCTCGAATATGCACGGGATACGGCCCTGGCCTGCCGGGAGCGGGGCATCCTCAATCTGGCGGTGACCGCCGGCTACGTCAGCCCCGGAGCGCGGGAGGACCTCTTCTCCGCCATGGATGCGGCCAACGTGGATCTGAAGGCCTTTACCGATGACTTCTACCGGCGCCTCTGCGGTGGCCGGCTGGCGCCGGTATTGGAGACCCTGGAATACCTCAAGCAGGAGACCCGGGTCTGGCTTGAGCTCACTACCCTGCTGATTCCGGGCCACAATGATTCCGAGGCCGAATTGGAGCCTATGTGCGCCTGGGTCCGGGAGCACCTGGGGCCTGAAACCCCCATGCACTTCACCGCCTTTCATCCCGACTGGAAACTGCGGGACCTGCCGCCGACGCCGCTCGAAACCCTGACCCGGGCGCGGGCAATCGCCCGCCGCACCGGGATACGCTACGCCTATACCGGCAATGTCCGGGACGCCGTAGGGGGAAGTACCTGGTGCCACAGGTGCGGGGCGCTGCTTATCGAACGCGATTGGTACCGGCTCGGGACCTGGGGACTGACGCCGGAAGGCAAATGCATGGCCTGCGGTACCGCCTGCGCCGGTCGCTTTGAATCCAAGCCCGTTAGCTGGGGCGCCAGGCGTGTGCCGGTAAGCATGCCGGTATGATCCGAAGCCTCGGATGCCGCCCCGATGCGTTCGGCCAGGCGCCGGTCGGGGGCTACTGTCCCCTCGTCGGTGGGGGAGCCTCGAATGCCGAACGGGCAGGTCGCAAGGATTGGCTCCCGCCCCGGAATCGGATGGGACGGTAGTGATTTCAGTTTGCGAGAAATCGGAATGGATTCCAGACTGATCGAAGGGAACGGCGGTCCGTAGCACTCTGACCGATGACAGAACAGGCGGTCTTTTCTCAACAACAACAGTAAGTTATACGACGCCCCTCTGGTTTGCTGAGAAGGCGAATTTGCGCAAAATATCCTACCAGTCTGGAATCCATAAAGAGCCTTTTTGAAAATGGTGTTCGCGTATGAGCGAATCCTTGATGGCGACCTATAATCGACTTCCGGTCACCTTCGCCCGTGGCGAGGGTGTCTGGCTTTGGGATGTCGCCGGCAAGCGCTATCTCGACGCCTTGTCGGGCATCGCCGTATGCGGTCTGGGACATGCCCACCCCGCCGTACACCAGGCCCTGTGCGAGCAGGCCAAGGACCTCGTCCACACCTCGAACCTGTATCGGATCGGCAGGCAGGAGACCTTGGGGGAGACGCTGACCGCGCTCTCAGGCATGGACAAGGTGTTCTTCTGCAACTCGGGCGCGGAAGCCAACGAAGCGGCCATCAAGATCGCCCGCCTCCACGCCCATAACCGAGGCATCGAGCACCCCGCCATCCTGGTGATGGAGGCGAGCTTCCACGGTCGTACCCTGGCGACCCTGAGTGCCACCGGAAACCGTAAGGTACAGGCGGGTTTCGAGCCCCTGGTACAGGGGTTCGTCCGGGTCCCCTACGATGCCCCGGAAGCGGTGGAGGCCGCGGCTGTCAATCGTCCCGATATCGTCGCCGTCCTGGTAGAGCCGATCCAGGGCGAGGGCGGAATCAACATCCCCGCCGGGGACTATCTCGACCGATTGCGGGAGCTGTGCGACCGCCACGGCTGGTTGCTCATGCTGGACGAGGTGCAGACCGGCATGGGGCGCACCGGGCACTTCTTCTCTTTTCAGGCCAACGCCGTCCAACCCGATGTGGTCACCCTTGCCAAGGGGCTCGGCAATGGCTTCCCGGTGGGCGCCTGCCTGGCCCGAGGCGCGGCGGCGCGGGTCTTGGAACCGGGCACCCATGCAACCACCTTCGGCGGAAGCCCGTTGGCTTGTCGGGTCGCCCAAACCGTAATCGAGGTCATTCAGCGTGACCGATTGACGGATCGTGCCTCCCGCATGGGTGACTATTTACGCGTCGGTTTCGATCGCACGCTGGGCGGCGTCGCGGGCGTACTCGATATCCGCGGTCGCGGGCTCATGATCGGTATAGCGCTCGACAGGCCCTGCGGCGACCTGGTCCCCCAGGCCCTCGCAGCGGGATTGCTCATCAATGTGACCGCCGGGCGTGTCGTGCGTCTGCTGCCGCCGCTGATCCTCGAGCAAAGCGAGGCGGATCTGTTGCTGCGGGAGCTCTCGTCGTTGATCCGGCGCTTTTTACAGTCGCCAGTGGATTCGAATGCCACGGCAGGTTGACGCCTATGGATGCGATCGGCAGACCGTTACGACACTTCCTTACCCTGCCGGATCTCTCCTTGGATGAGGCCCGGGCCCTGCTGCAGCGGGCCGTCGAGCTCAAGCGTCTGGTCCGCAAGGGTGAGCGTTTCGAGCCCTTGAAGAACCGGACCCTGGGCATGATCTTCGAGAAGTCATCGACCAGAACCCGCGTCTCCTTCGAGGTCGGCATGACCCAACTCGGTGGTCACGCCCTGTTTCTATCGTCGCAGGACACGCAGCTGGGCCGTGGTGAGCCGATCGAGGACAGCGCGCGCGTGCTGTCCCGCATGGTCGATGCGGTGATGATCCGCACCTTCGAGCAACGCACGCTGGAGCGCTTTGCGGAATATTCCCGGGTGCCTGTAATCAACGGCCTCACCGACCGTTTCCACCCCTGCCAACTGTTGGCGGACATGCTAACCTACCAGGAGCAGCGGGGGAGCATCCGCAGGCGGACGGTGGCTTGGATCGGCGACGGCAACAATATGTGCCACTCCTACATAAACGCGGCCCGACTGTTCGATTTCGAGTTGCGCATCGCCTGCCCGGAGGGGTTCCATCCGGATCCCGAGATCCTCGCGGGTACCGGAAACCACTGTACCCTTATGCAGAGCGCAACGCAGGCAGCGAAAAACGCGGATCTCGTGGTCACCGACGTGTGGGCCAGCATGGGGAAAGAGCAGGAACAGAAACAGCGTCGGCGGGCCTTCGCCCGCTTCAAGGTGGACGAGGCTCTGATGGAGAATGCCGCCCGTGACGCCTTATTCATGCATTGCCTTCCCGCCCATCGCGGCGAGGAGGTAGCGGCCGCGGTCATCGATGGTCCCCGGTCGGTGGTGTGGGACGAGGCGGAGAATCGGCTACACGCCCAGAAGGCCTTGCTGGAGTTCTTGCTTGCGACCTGACTTTTCCACGTGAATCCGCATAAAGGCGCGCCGCGATTATTATCCGTTACCAGAGGTCCTTCATGACACGTTTTCTTCTCCTATTGCTCTGCCTGTGCGGCCTTGGTCAGGCCCTGGCCGAGACCCGCTATATAACCGACATAGCCCAGATCGAATTACGAAAGGGCGAGAGCACCAGGTACAAGATCCTCCGCTACCTGACGAGTGGTGAGGCGGTGGAGGAATTGAGCACGAACAGAAAGACCGGTTACTCGCGGATCCGGACCAAAGACGGAACCTCCGGTTACGTATTGACCCGCCAGCTGCAAGACGAACCGGGAGCACGTGACCGACTGGCCGCGATGGAGGTCCGCCTGGCGGAACTCCAGCAGGCGCCGGACCAACTGGCCGTGAAGCTCTCTCAGCTGCGATCGGCACATGAAAGGCTCGCAGCCGATCATGAAGACCTGGGGCAGGAAAAGGAACAACTGGAGGAAGAGCTCGCCGCTATCCGATACGCCTCCACCAACCTGGTGGCCATCACCCAGGAACGCTCGGATCTGCGCAAGCGGGTGGTAGATCTGACAGGACAGGTCGCCGATTTACAGCAAAAGAACCGGGACCTGAAAAACGAAACGAATCAGCGCTGGTTTCTGATCGGTGCCGGTATGGTTACCGGCGCGATCCTCATCGGTCTTGTCCTGCCCCACTTACGCTTCCGCCGCCGCAAGAGCGATTGGGGGGCACTCTGACCCAATGCCGTTGAGTTAGCGGTTAGCCGCTAGCCGTGGTGGGTTGGAATTACGAAAGAAAAAACGACGAATCACGCGAATCCGTTCGTGAGGATTCGCGTGATTCGTCGTTTTTTCTTACTTTGCCGACCGGTAATGCTTAACTGTGGGGTCCCGGTAACTTGCAGAACAAGGAAGCCCCGTTATGTCCGTGTACGTAACTCCATGATAATCAAGGCATTCGAAAAGCGCGATTTATGAGCATCACCATGAAAAGTATTGAGCATGGGATTTTTCAAGGTCCCCTTAACCAACCCGTTGGGTCCAGCGGATCGGGAAAAATCTTCCGATGGGATTCTTCGACAGGATCCTCGATGAAGTTTCGGTTTGAAGCCTCACGTAGGAGAAGAACGGGCTCGTCAATCGCCGATGACCTGTTCGATGTCAGCGGCGGTCAATACCCGCTCCGACCACACCAACAATGTCTGTGAGTCGGCGTGCTCGATTTTCCGGCGCGCCATCTCGGGCGCGCCCCCGAATTTCAGCTGTAGTTGCCGCAGCAGGATTGTAGCCTCACCCTCCTGTTTGCCTTCCAACTTGCCTTCCTGCCTGCCCTGCTCGATGAAGCGTTCAGCAAAACCCGTCATGATCTCGGCCTCTTGGGGATGTTCCTGCTCGTATCTGGCTCGTTCATTGTCGTCCAGATCCGCATAGATTGAGCATAGACATCGATCTTACGCCCTGGTGCATAGTGCATGTTGGGCAGATTGAGCCGCGCGACGATGTTGTCGCTGTCGCGAAAGTGTTCGTAGGCAATGGCGGTCAGCTCACAGGCGATAAAATTGAAGCTCAGATAGGTGCGCCGCTCGGTGCCGAGTACCAGCTCCCGCTGCGGCGCCTGTCCGTGCAGAAAGATCACCACCGGCACCACCCGATCGGTTTTGAACAGCTCTCCGAGATTCAGGCAATAGTACGCCAGCCGGTGTATAGAGAAACGCCGTAGGTCGCTTTCTTCTTCGAGGACAAACAACAGGGCCTCGCGCCGACCATCGGGCCATCGGACCAGCAGGGGAACATCGAGCTCCCGGAAGCGATCACCGAGCCGATTCTTGAGTTGCTCCTGCCGTACCGGCAGTATCTCGGCGCCGGACAGCTGGTCTGCGACCTCTTCGGCCGCGAAGAAGGCCAAGGCCTGGTACGGATAATCCAGGATAAGGTTCTTGAAGTTCTGATCGTGACTCATGGGCTAAGCTTAACCGATTCGCTGGCGAGTGCATGTACAATCATCAAGCATTGAAAGGACCGGGGCATAAGCGGTCCGGCAATGAAACAGATCCCGAAAACCGTATGGATTTCTGAAAGACACGACATAAAGGCAACCGATGTCCGATCCCAACCTCGATAACGAAACCGGGTGCGCCTGGCGCGAGCCCTTCGCCCTGCAGGTCCTCGGCGACAGCATGGAGCCCGAGTTCCCGGATAAATGCGTCGTCATCATCGAACAGGCCGAACGGTGCGGCCACGGCATGTATGTCTTCGTGGAGGTGGAGGGCGTGCGCTGGTTCAGGCAGTACCAGGTGGACAAACAGGGCAGGGAGTGGTTGGTCGCCCTGAACCGGCGGCGGTATCCTGAGATCGATCTCAGGGGCCGCGAATGGAAGGTCATGGGGATCATCATCCAGCGTAACATCCAACGCCGGGTCAAGCATTACCGATATGAGGCCGAGCCCAGGGCCTGTTGACATTCGACTCGAACCGACTGTTTCCATAAGTGAACCACGAATAGACACGAATCCACACTAATTCGTGTCTATTCGTGTGAATTCGTGGTTTTCCGCTAACCTGGACGGATAGGGTAAGCTGAATGTCAACATACCCTTGTACCTTGGAGATCAGGCTCGCCGATCTCACTTGGGATCACCTGGTAACCCTCTATATGGCCGAGCGTGCCCCGGTCGCCGCCTGTCACGAGCACCCCGGCCCGCTGCGTTTTCGCCGCCTGGTGCGTATCCACAGTCAGGAGGAGGGACGCATTACTGAGCTCGAGGTCTTCGAGGGTGATCCGGTCGCCCAGGGCAACCTCCTGGTTCGGCTCGAAGATGATCTGCTGCGCGCCCGGCCCGATAAGGCCCGCGCCACCAAGCAGCAAAAGCAGCTGGATCTGCGGTGCCAGGAGGGCCTGCAGTCGCGGCGCGCCGTCTCCGAAGACGATCTCGCCCAGGCCCGCACCGCCCTCACCGTGGCCCAGGCAGAGGAACGATTGCTGGAGACACGCTACCGAGCGTCAGAGAGCCCGGGGATTTTGTCATCAAGAACAGTCACCTGTTGACCCTGGCCGATCCGGCATCCCTGGTTGCCGAGGTCTACGCCTCGGAGCTGATACTGCCCCGGCTCGAGCGGGGGATCCGGTGGAGCTACGCATCGATGCCCTGGGCCCGGAGCGCTTCGAGGGCCGGATCCTGCGTATCCATCCCGCCCTGGTCCGGACCAGCCGCCAGACTGTCGTCGAAGTAGCCATGGACCCCATCCCGGCGGGGGCCCGAGCCGGCCAGTTCGGTATATAATCACACGGGGCCTGACAGTGGCGATGTACCATTCACCTGTGGGCTTCAAGCCGGCCTGTTTCCAGAGAGCCATTTCCCTTTGGCTCTTTATGGATTCCAGACTGATCGAAGGGGACGGCGGTCCGTAGCACTCTGACCGATGACAGAACAGGCAGTCTTTTCTCAAAAATAACAGCAAGTTATACGATTCACCTCTGGCTTTCTGAGAAGGCAAATTTGCGCAAAATATCCTAACCAGTCTGGAATCCATAAAGAGCCTAAATTTTTATCGCATCGGAATTCTGTCGGTAAAGTCCCGTATGGAGCGGCGTAATGAGACGAATGGCGAGGCCTGAGTTGTGACGACACAGTCTGATTTCGATTTCTGGCGGTATGTGATGCTGCTGACCTTACGACCGCAGTATGCTGACCCCCCTTGCGGCGCTGTGGCTCGCCTTCTCTTTCATCATCATCTTGCTGATGTCGCTGGTGGAGGGCACGGTCTGGGCGACTGTGAGTCAGTATTTCGTGCCGCAAAGCACACGCTGGTTGGCGGTAATTCTGGCCCCGCTGTTCTTCGTCGGCATTTTTGTCGTCATCTGGGTCGTCGATGCCTCCTTCATCACCTCCGAAAAACCTTTTCGGTCTGTCCGCTCGGGTGATTCCAATGTAAAAGGACTTGCAGCCTGGGTCTCCGATGCCCAGCTGCTCGAAACCCTGCGCTGGTGGTTTGGTGTCGTCGTGCGCCTCGCCATCGTATTCGTTTCCTTGCTCATCACGGCACCCTTCCTCACCCAGGTGATCCGTTCCGACGAGATCCGGGAGGTCTACCGCGCCGAGGTCACCGCCAAGCGCGCGGCCAAGGAGCAAGCGTTGGTCCGACTCCAGGGCCAGGCTATCGAAGAAGCCAGATCACGGCGTGAACAATTGGACAAAGAGCGCCAGGCGCTCGAAGAAGAGGCGGATACGATCAGGAAAGACAGTGCCCCGACCATCAGAGACTACGAGCGTGAAGCCGCGGCCTATCAGCAGGAATTCGAGGACGAACAGGCCGGAACAGGTGGACGCCGCCCCGGCATCGGACCCAAGGCGCGGGAGGCCCTGGCCGCTGTCGAGGCGGCGCGTGCGCAAGCGAGACGCCTCCGTGATGAACGCGACCGACAGCTGGAGCCGATCCTGAAGAATCTAGCCGGGAAACGCGAATCCCTGGACGCGATCGACTGGCAGATCGCCGACCTCACAGTGAGACGCCGGGAGATCCAGGCCGAATCCACCGCACTGTCTTTACCCGAATTTGCGCAACGTTACGACCTGGATATCCCTGCGGACACCATCGGCACCCGCGTGCGCATCCTGGAGGTCTTGCGCCGGGAGGATCGCAAGCTCGCCCAAGGCGCCTTGGACCATTTCAAGATCGTCGAGGGTCTGTCGCAGGCCCTGCTCGGTATCCTTTTCCTGTCCCTGATCGCGCTCAAGCTATTCGAGCCCAGGGCGGTCCGCTTTTATTTCAACGATACCCTCCAGCAGCAGTGGCGGAATTACCGGAACGGGTATTACAGCGATATCCCGGGGTTTGCATCCAAGACTGGCGAGAAGCTGCTCGATCCCGTGAGCTTTGCCGAAACCTATCTGATCTGTGGCCCCGACCTGTTGGCCCAGCGCCGCGAGGCGCAGATCGACTACCTGAAACAGGAACAAGAAATCCGGAAGCTGGAGCTGGAGGAGCGGCGGGTAAAGGGCCAGGTCGACCTCGATCACTATAAGCGGTCATTGGAGCATGAGTTAGAGGAGGAAAAGGACCGGCGGTTCCATAAGCTGGAACAGGAAAAACAGGCAGTCGAAAGCGAGTATCGGGAGAAGATTCGCCGCGACGAGGCCGAGACCGACCGGATGCGCAGAGAGGCTGAGGCCACGGTCACGGCGAAAATCGCCGAGATCGAATCTACCAAGGCCGCGGCGCAGCAACGCCTCGAGCTGGAAAGGCAGGAAACGCAGGTAAAAATCCTCGGTATGGAGCAGCGCAACCAGAGGCTTCAGAAACGCATCGACCTACTGATCGCTGAACAGGATGCCAAGATCGGTGCGAGTAAAAGCGGGATCAAGCGCCGATGGTGGTAAATCTTTAGAGACTGTCTGAAAATCGAATAGGGATTTCCCAAGCTCCCTGTGCATGATCCGATGGGTGGTCACCAACAAAGGACCTCGCATGAACACACGAGGGGACGACAAGCGCACGCTCACGGGTGCCGCGGCCTTATGGAAGGCCTCACCGACATCCTGGAGCGGCTGTAGCAGACCTGGGGGCAGGGCGGTGAGATTAGAGGGGCCGGTGAGACCGGCAGGGGTCTGCAAGGGGTCTTCGGCTTTTCGGTCAAGGTAGGGCTCGGTAAGGACACACATCCGGAGGCGCAGCCCTTCGGCGACATCCGCCCGAACGCCGAGACGGGGGAGACCCGCGTACACGAGATCCATGAGCCGGTTGTGGACATCTTCAAAGAATCGGACCATACCCTGGTCGTGATCGAGATGCCCGGCATCGGCGTCGGGGATTTCCACCTGGATATCCGTGACGACCTGCTCGAAATCCGCGCCGAGTCCGGCACCAAAGGCTACCGAAAAGAGATACTGCTGCCGCGTAGCTACCGCCCGGAACAATTGGAAAGCAAATGTAACAACGGCGTTCTGGAGATACGTTGTCATAACCGCGAGCGGCCTGCGGTTTAATACCTGGTTTCGATTGATACTGCTGGCTTTGACGTCAATGCCATTGAGTTAGCTGCTGACCGCTTATCGTGGTCGGTCAGGATGCGGAAGAGAAAACCACGAATCGCGCGAATCCTCGCGAATGGATTCGCGCTGAACCCCAGCTTACCGATTTAAAATCAATGGGTTAGTTTTTAGGGCACCTTGAAAAAGAGCGTTGTTGCTGGGCGGTCGAGTTAAAATTGTGCCCATCCGATCCGCCCCCAAGTGAGTATCGCCATGGGCCAGTACAGTTTCTTCGACCACGAAAACCGGTTGCACAGTATCAGCAAGTTGGGTGACCCCCTGGAGCGGTTGGTTGCGGCGATC
>Ga0049105_1000309_pt1 | contig 15495 bp, 10 predicted proteins | sample WorMetvaBAHAMAS1_FD_61260 | JGI IMG/M metagenome (GOLD analysis project Ga0049105, IMG submission 61260) | Worm MetaG Olavius vacuus BAHAMAS.1 | ecosystem: Host-associated > Annelida > Digestive system > Unclassified | place: Germany: Marburg | collected 2013-04-09
CGTCACGAGACCTACTTCAGCCAATGAGAACGCACGTAACATCTTTGACGTCATTAGTCTATTTTTAGCCCTCTGTCAGCTGACTGAGATTTAACTTAACCGGACATACGTTGGTGAAACAGAAACTAGAACTTAACCTGTAGTTAATTTGACGCTCGGTTAGTTGACGGCCGAGTTAACTTAACTTTGGTGAAACGGGCCCCAAGTCTACTAAGTCGACTTAACGGCGGCGACTCTCAGGTCTAGTAATAACTCAGCCATGGATTGAGATATCTCATCGAAATTTGGTGTGCAGATACAGTTGGACATTCCTAGAACGAGTGTGTTCACTAAAACCGAAGCTGGAAGTAGATTTCCGAATCTACGGCTGCCATTTTGCAAAACTGACGTAATAACTTTGTTGGGGTGGTCCTACTTGGATGAAATTTAGTAGGCAGATACAAAATCATGTAGAAAAAAGCAAATATTAATGCAAAAACTTAGCAGTCACAATGTCTTTTAATGATGACATCTGCAAACTCGCAGATCTAAAGCAGCAAATATCACACAAGATGATATTCCTTCGAAGCACTGTGACATTTTTGGCGATGTGCTGCACAAAGTAATATCATCTTTTGTGATATTTGCCATTTTAGATCTGCGAGTTTGTGGATGTCATCATTAAAAGGCATCGTAAACTGCTAAGTATTTTTACATTAATATGAATTGTAATATAAAGTCAAAGATACATACTGCAAGAAACATTTGCCCAGAACAGACAGGGGAGAAGAGAGAGATAAATGGCCTTTGGCAATAAACAAAAGCCCTGACTGCATCTGATGCCGATTTAGTACATTACGTTGGCAAGATAAAAAAAACAGTACAGATCTGTGAAGAGCTGAAATCCAACATTCATTTGATCTGTTTTTATATTTAAACATTTTCTGTTGTACACTTTAAAAAATCTGCATGCAGTAAAAAATGAAGTGAAACAATAATGGAACCTTTCAGAATATAATTTAAGTGCGATAAGTAACATTCACTAGACACATGCACTGCAGTTATACAGATGATGTTCTCACCTTCGTACTGGAATCTTGCCACTGGGATTCACCATGAAGCTGAGCATCATCCAACTGTAAGCATCATCACAACCACATTTCAACAATAGTGATCTACTCCCACCAGGCTGCCAACAATAAACTGACGAACCGCTAGTATGGACTGGTTTTCCACCACCATCGCTCCAGCTCATAGACTCTCATATTGGTACTCAATTCCAGAGACATCTGATAACATACTTGTTCAAACTAGTATTTGACTGTTAACATTTTTAGACTATGTTGCGCACCAAAGTTTGGTTTTTATAACTTTTACATGTTTAACTGTGCACTACTAAATGTATCTGGTGACTAAAAAGGAAACAGTTGTCACAATGTGCATGATAATACTACCTGTAAATGTACATCATCAGGCTGATTTATGAAGAATTACAAATAACAATAATAAAAATAATAAAAATAAAGAATAACTTAAAAGCAAATGCAACCAATTTGCAATGCAAAACAGGCAGGAAGCTGTAGTGCCTAATACTTTCCCAAATCTGGATTATTTCACATGTCGCTACGGAGTGTGCCAAAAACCACAAAACAAGTAGCTCAGCTATCACAGAGAGAACCCGCTGCAGGGTGGGTTAGTTATCGCCGAAAGTGGAAGACTGGATCTGGAAGGCAACATTTACAGGTCAAATTCGAATTTGGTGAAAAAAACCCAAAATAAGGGCTATTACGCCGCTTAAGGTCATTCAAGGTCACCAAAGTTGGTATCAATTGAAAGCCCATATGCGACTTCCTATTAGTGACTAATACCAACTGACATCCTATCTCGTACCACTTCGGAGTTATCTCAGTTCAAATTTTGGAGACTGCGTTTTTCAGCCCTCCCTTTGGGGGCTTAGGGACAACGTATGATGTTCATTTTGTGCTCACTGGAAAGCATGTAGAGGATTTCCTCTTAGCATTAACTGAACTTTTTTCACTAGGTGTTACGGTTGAGGCGCTATGGGGAAAATAGATCGAAAATCGGCATTTTGAAAGCTGGTGGGTCAGTATGCGCCAAATTTCCATGCAGTAGAGGACGTCACCCACCGATCATTTTTGCACAAATAGTTAGGCCAACGAATGCCTTACAACTCTGTCGCTGAGTTTTCACACAAAGAAACTTTGTAGAAGACTATCTTCAAGCAAAGTGCGATTTTACATGGAAAACGGCCATTTTGCGTTTTTGAGCTTCCTTTGGGGGCTTAGGGGCAACGTATGATGTTCATCTTATGCTCACTGTAAAGCACACTGTCGATTTCCTATTAGTGTTAACTGAACTTTTTTTCGCCAGCTGTTACAGCTGAGGTGCTATCAGGGACTATCGGTTCAAAATCAGCGATTTCGCTCCAATGGGGGCCGGCTGACCAGATAGAATTTCAGGTAGAAGGGGCCGCCCCCACCAACCAAAACTGCAGTGTCCAAAATTCGAACAATAAGCTGAGATAACTCCTAAACAGTACGAGATAGGATGTCAGTTACTATTAATCACTAATAGGAAGTTGCACATGGGCTTTCAATTGATACCGACCTCGATGACCTTGAACGGTGTAATAGCTTTTATTTTGTGTTTTTTTTCACCGAATTCTGTTGCTTTGCAGGCCAATTACATCACAGTGGTTGAAGGTAGACCTATGTCCGTAAAATATTGTCTCCCAGTTCCAGTCCTCAACTTTTGGCATAAATAACCCACCCTGCAGCGCAGTCTCTCTGCAATAGCTGAGCTACTTGTTTGTCTTTTGTTGTCATGCATCCACCGATCCCCACCAAACTTTGGAAGCAGATACAGGATGTCTGTACCAGTTTTACATCTCAAATTTTTTTTGGATCCAACCAACCCATAGCTTCTGCATTAGGAGCCCCTTTTTTTTGGGGGGGGGAATGCCTCAATGCAGTTTTTTGTATTGATAAATGTATTATTCATGTGCCAAACTGCACCAAATTTGAAACATTTAAGTAGACCGAGTCGTCGAGCCGTCGGCGCATGCCGACGTCAGCGATGAACTGACTGTCGTCTGCCAGATACGTAGGTGTATTGCTGGATAGACTCTGGAAGACCAGGACAGTGATCTTAAATTGGACTCGTCGCACGGGCAACCAGTGCAGTTGCTGCAGAATCAGCGTGATGTGATCACGGCGCCACGCACCAGTTACAAGTCGGGCGGCGGCGTTCTGAATGGATTGTATGCGACGCAGCAGCCCTTCAGACACGCCATACAGTAGTGCATTGCAATAGTCCAGCCGTCGGGACACAAAGGCGTGAACTAGTGTCTTGGCAGCATCAGCAGACAGTGACCATGCTACTGGACAAAGTTGTTGTAGCTGATAGTAGCCACTGAAGCAGAGAGCAGCAACAAGTGCATCAAGTGACAGCTGACAGTCCATGATAACACCGAAGTTGCACGCTGAATTGACAATTGTTACGATAGTTGATAGCAGCGGCACATTTCCGATGGTTATCTTGTCCAGCTGCTGACTGGTGCCCAACCACATAACCTCTGTCCTGGATGGGTTCAGTCGCAGACAGTAAATGTACTGTCGATCACTTAAAGATAAAATTTTTCAGGGGCTTTTAATTGTTTGTACTCTAGGATTAAAGCAGCAAACTTAGAACTTGTTACTGTACAGATGATGAAGTCATATTGTCTTCCTTTTATTCTGTATGCCTCTGAAGCTATTCCTTTATCTGCTACTAAATGTTCAGATAGTTGCATTAATAGAGCAATGTATAGAATTTTTGGTGTTCAGGATGCTGAATGTATGCTATTCTTGAGGAATTCTCTGGGATTACCAAATTTATCTCGTTTAATTGACGGTACGGCCGAAAATTCATGGACAAGCTGACTGATAACGCGCCCACGAATAACATTTTAGTTACATATGGCGCGTTATAAGTTTTATATTGTATTGTATTGTACTGATAACTGTGATTGCACGGTTGTGCTTAATGTGTTTCTTTGCAATCTGTCATAGTCGTCTGTGCGTGCATGTGTGTGCATATCAGTGATACACTGCATTTTGTGTGTTTTTCTTATCGTTTCCTACGTTTCTTCGTTTGCCACACTTGATGCGAAATAAAGTATATATTGAAGCTGTATTGGTCATTTAGTTATACTCGGTGTTTCAATAAAAACACTCTGTTGTCTTCTTCTATATCTCCTAGGAAAATGATCAGATTTGCACAAAAATTGCAATGTAGTTAATGTAGCTAACTTTTTATTGAAACACAGTTCTTCATGAGTAGTATAAATTATTGTGAACTAAAACTAAAATTAAAGGGCCAAATTGAAACAGCAGTGTAGTAATGGTATGGTGACGTGGGAGGGGATGGTGTCATCCACATTTTCCATTGAAGTGATGCATCATGCAATGTGCATCCCCCAGTAGCATTTTGCTTAAATCCACGTTAAATGACAGCTTGTTCTAACTGTTGCGATATTTGCACTCGGCATGTATGTAAGTTATGTTCAAATTCTTCTGACGAGTTTCAGTTTCAGACATTCCCCCGTTTTCTTCCAAAACTACATTCTAAAGTGAAATAGTATTTAAGGTAGGCTAAAGGGGGGCCAGGACGGGAACGTCTTCAGCCTGCTAAGCTGGGCCGGTCTGGGCCAAATAAACACAGGCCGGGCCAGGCTGGGCCTGAACGAGGACGGGCCAGGCAGGGCCAAAAAAAGCAGGCCTGTGCAGCCCTCATGTGCACTTCCAAGTTCTGGGCTCACATGTTATTGTACAATTAGAGCAATGCACATCAAGCCACCAATGATACACAGGTCTCCAAATGAGGCTTGGGATTGCATGGGTGAGAGCCTCTCATAATAGAAGTGTGAAAACAACAAATACAACCAGATATTTACAAAGAACACTGTAAATATGTGAGATGTGACAATAATAGAACGTCTTTTCCAGATTAAAGCAGCCACAATGATACTTTGCTTTCTCAGTCGCCAGAGCTATGATGTGCAATAGCTGCATGTTTATACTGGAGACATATAGGCATGTACAGCTGAAAACATTTATTTGCTTAGTATTATATACATTTAACTTTACTTTTGTATGCAACTCCTATGTATTGTAATGTGCAGCCAAGCTTCAGCTGGGCACACCATAGCAGATTTATGTGATGACGATCATGACAATACCTAGTAATAACGGCAACATCACAAACTACAAAGCAATACTGGACAAATGTGAAATCAGATAGATAGATAAAGCAAGGTTTAACGTCCCACCAAACACTTCGAACAGTGTACGTATCTTACTGTTTCTTGAGGCACGTCATAGGACAGATATTGTTCGCTTTGTAGTGGTGCGTTATTCTTCTCAAGCTCTCCATCCACTCCTGATATGTAGAAGTAAATATTATATGTCGAAAACAATCTTCAAATACATGATGTTCCATAATTACGAGACCCCTAGCTTTTAGCGGTACAACTCAGTCAATATGGGGTTTATATACAAAAATTTCCGGACCAGAGCCAAAGATAATACTTTGTTGAATACTTTGTTGAGTGCTATCAGAATTACCATAACATGTACTGCCTTTACGGTAACCTTGTAATGTGACATCCGAATGTCGTCATGGTGACAGCGTCAGTCAGTCTCAATGGCCGGATCCCCCAATAAATGAATAAATGGATAAAACTGGCAAAATTTATGCATAAATGGAGGTTCTATGTTAGGCTGTGCTGTGATATGATTTTCTTCTTGAATAAGTGTCTGTCAGCTGCTCAAGGAGTTCAATGCTTTCATTGCAGCGCACCAACCGCAGCCGACCGGGACCTTTCAGTCGTTCGATGTCTTGTCGATTTGCTTCAGAAATTTGTTTAGTCCTCTAAGTGACCAATACTTTGTTGGAAATTCCTTCCGAAGATGCTTATCACCATAATGTCTGTTAACTCACGAAAATCTACTAGGCCTAGTAGCTTTATCTTCGTCTGTAAAAACCATTTTAGTATGCTGACACAATGACGTCACACTCACTGATGTAGAGGCTTTGCGTTTATGCGCTATATAAATCCACGACTGATTGATTGATACAAGGTAAAGGGAGTACAGATTGTAAAAATTCTGATAGCACCTCACACAGCATTATCTCCCACTCTGGTCTGGAAATTTTTGTGTATATAAACCATATATTGACCAAGTTATGCTACTAAAAGCTAGGGGGTCCCGTAATAATAGAACACCACGTATATAACAAAAATACAGTGTTACATGCAACAGTTAACCAAAATAGCTGCAAATAAACAGTACTAGCACTTCTCTGGGTTTACCACGATACGCAGTACAAATTAACAAGTTACCAGTACACTGAAGTACATGACAAAATATACAGGGTGGCTCAAAAAAAGTAAGCTGTTGACACAGTACAAGAGCTTACTTTTTTTTGAGCCACCCTGTAGTAGAAATAAGTGCACAACTGCAAGATAGATGAATACAACGTCCAGAAGTAAGAAACGACATACGCTAAAAATGACAATTCACCGTTCACGTGTCGCCAGTTTTCCCACGAGCACAGTATTGTTTTACTGCACTTGTGAGAAGAATAGCTAATTGCAGTAAAATTAAAACCAGTTCTTACTTCTGATAAAGCACTGGACCTTTTTACATGGATCACTCCACTTTGATGAAATCGAGTACATTGGAGACATTACAAAGTGGCTGTAACACATGAATGGTGAATAACATGTAAATCATTATTTTTGGTGTAGTATTGTTTTACCAGATTAGTGCGGACTCTGACAAATTTAACACGTTGGTTGCGATGGAAAATTTGTATAGCAGAGTAGTGTTGCGATGTTGTGGGAAGTTGAGAGGTCAAACAAGTTGCAAGGTGCGGTTTTCTACTTCCTCGCAACCTGATAAAAACCTGTGTGTGTGCATGCGTGTGTGAGTGTCTGGCAATCTCCAGACATGAAACCACTCACATTGCCCTGAGACTGACCATCGACACGCATCCAGGCCCCAAACCGGACAAAACAACACAGTGGAGGCGACCTCGTGGGCAGCCATGCCACACCTGGGTGCAATGACTATAAGCTGACACACTGGACTTCTTACTGACAATGTGGAACATTGCAAGTGACTGTGATGCTTGGACTGTGCCGGTGTAGGTGGCCCAGTGTTAGACAAGCAGTTCAGTGAACGAGTGTGAGTGATCACAGCCACAGGCTACTTGTTATATACTTGTTATATACAGTCATATACAGTGGCCCAGAAAAAAACTGTACAGAGTTTAAGGCACCAACGTTTTGCAACCATTCGCTGAAGATGCAAGCATATGCACACAGTTATCACCAAAATTCTCAGCAAAGATCACAGTGTCTACCAGCCAATGCCAAATTTATGTCAGTGGTTTAACTATTCTTTAATAAACAGCTGGAATTGGATACATCATCAGTGACGTCACCCTGCATGTAAACACGACAACTGCTAATAAAGACTTTGCAAACTGAATAACGTTGGACCGTTGACAAAATGACTTGGTTTTCCAGGAAGACAGTGGAAAATGGCACAAACACTTGATTCTACTGGTAAAGCTGAAAGGCTGAGTGGTAGAGACTTAAGTCGTTCGGAGCGAACTGATTCAAATATCAAGTCAATTAATGACTTACACTGCAATGAAGATGGACAGCCACGTCACTCAAAAGGACACATTTCCATTAAATGTGTGACATTGGCTTTCTGCAGACATTTCTTCTAACATGACAGCCTGGAATATGTTGGCGGTATGATGCTTCTTAAGCAGTTCCCTTACCAGCTGCCAAACAAAGAATATTTAATTACAATATCAAAAATCTGCCCTTTCTTCATGTTATCAGTTAATTTCTGAGCATTTTGGTGTGAAACACGTGATTCTGCGGCAAATTGTTGCAAGATAATGGTGCATTAAACTATGTATAGCTTTTTCTGGGCCATTCTGTAGTTAAACAGAAGAAATGACTGTAAATAGTATCTGAAGCTTTGAAAGTTTGACGGCATTTTTCTCAAACTGAATCTTTGGTACTTACTTAGTCCTTGCTAGCAACCACTTGATTTAATTTCAAAGTTGCGAATAACAACCATTCTAAACAAGCAGCTCAGCTATCACAGAGAGACCATGCCGCAGGGTGGGTTGGTTATGGTCAAAAGTGGAAGACTGGAATTGGGAGACAATATTTTTACAGACATAGGTCTACCTTCAACCAGTGTGACGTAATTGGCCTGCAAAGCAATAAAATTCAGTGAAAAAATGCAAAGTAATAGCTATTACGTCGTTCAAGGTCATTCACGGTCATCGAGGTCGGTACCAATTGAAAGGCCGTTTGTGACTTCCTATTAGTGATTAATAGTAACTGACATCCTATCTCTTAGCGTTTCGGAGTTACCGCAGCTTATTGTTCGAATTTTGCACGCTTTGCATTTTTGAGCCCCCCTTCGGGAGTCAGGGACAACGTACAAGGCTCACTGGAAAGTGCGTAGTGAATTTCCTATTAGCGTTAATTGAACTCTTTTCGCTAGGTGTTACAGCTGAGGCGCTACGGACAAAAATAGATAAAAGAAATATAAGTGCGAAAAGTGTGCATCTAGCATCGCTCTGTCCTACGGCGTCGACGTCGACAAATGATCATTTGACTGTTTTACGTCACTATGTTTGTACTTAATGAAAAAATTATGCAGCATTTAGGCGTTAATTTTGGAGGTATTTGGAGGTTTTAACTTGGTTTTGTTAACTGGGTCTTTTTGGTTTTTTTGCTTAAGAAATCTGGGCTGATTTTTTAAAGTCCAGTGGCAACACTGCCACCCAATCCGCAGCCAGCTTAAGCCATTGTGGTCTAAACGCATATCGTGCAATGGAATTATTTATCTGTTTTAATCTGCCATCATTAATGCATCCACACACCTCAGTTAGTTCAGTTAATTAACATTGTTAGTAATTTGATATTCCATTGTAATAATTGCGATGCAGATACAGCATTCGTCACAATTCGTGAAAGCATGGCAGTCGCGCCAAGTAGTGGTACTGATATACTTAATACAAAATTTATGTTTAAGGGGACGTACCCACCAATCATTTTCGCACGGCTAGTTAGGCTAACAAATGCCCTACAACTTTGTTGCTACAGTTTTGACATAAAGAAACTTAGTAGCAGACTTTCTTCAAGTGAAGTGCGATTTTAAAGGGATAACAGCCATTTTGCGTTTTTGAGCCACCCTTTGGGGACTTTGGGGCAATGTACAATGATCATCTTAGGCTCACTGGAAAGCGCATAGTGGACTTCATATTAGTTTTTTTCGCTAGGTGATACGGATGAGGCGCTACGAGCAAAAATAGACAAAAAATTGGCGATTTCGCTCCAACGCGGTCAGTTTGACCCAAAATTTCAGATAGAAGGAGTCGCCCCCACCAATCATTTTTGCATGCATAGTTAAGCCAATTAATGCCTTTGTCTCCGACAGTTTTCACATAAAAAACTTTGTAGCAGACTTTCTTCAAGCAAAGTACGATTTTACCCGGAAAATGGCCGTTTTGCGTTTTTGAGCTCCCCCTTTGGGGGCTTAGGGGCAACGTACGATGATCATCTTAGGCTCATTGGAAAGCACACCATAAACTTTCTATTAGTGTTAACTGACCTTTTTTCGCTAGGTGTTATGGGTGAGGTGCTATGAGCAAATATCTGTTCCAAATCAGCAATTTCTCTCCAACGGGGGCCGGCTGACCAAAAATTTCAGGTAGAAGGGGTTGCTCCCCACCACCCATTCTTCTTCTCAGAAAACTAGGCATAATGATCTTTTGCATGGTATAACAATCCGCACAGATCTTTCTTGCATTTATGTACAATCCACGCGTGTGTACAGACAGATGGACTGACGAACAGACAAAATTCTCATTGCTAGACTGCGTCTGCATTCCATGCAGATGATGCAGTGCGGTAAAAAGTACCTCTTCCTAGGATACTGGTCTAGTAAACAAGCTGAATATGGATTATATATTCATCTTTATTCACCATTTCTGGTACATGTAGTAATATAAGAAAAAACAAACAGAGATAAACAATTAAACAGATATACTGTACAGACAGACAGACAGACAGACAGACAGACAAAGACAGAGAAGACAAGATGCAAACAAATTCTAGGTCTCTCTGGAACGTTACTACAAAACTGCACACATGCCAATTATGAAACTAGCAGGTACATGTACCTCAGAACCATGTTTTTCAACTTAGGTCCATATTTTTTGCAATAGATGCCTCAAAATTTAGCAAAAATGGCAATATGAGGTCCTGGAAGCACAAACCATTAGCCACATCTGAGACCAAGTTGTTTCTTATTCCTTTTATGTGCAAATGTACCTACATTTTTGATGACGTTGCAACCATTTTACACTGACAATAACAACAAAGGTGATAACGATGAAGCAAATGTCATACATACAGTGGCACTCTTCTCATCAGCCGCCACAAAGTTGTTGTAAGTGATGTTAACAAGGTCGAGGCCAGAACAGACAGTCACAGTCCGCTGCTCAACTGAACCACTTCCACGTGATTCCAACTCCATTAGTAATTTTGGGTCCTGAACCAAACGTATATCTTTAACCTTCCACATAATCTTTCAACTAATTCATAGTCTCCTTCAACATTCAAAGTTCCACGAATGATAAAGGCTCTAATTTATTTCAATAACTCAAGTAACATAACTACAATCCACTGGACGCCTATAGAAACTTACCACTTCTCAGGAATATCCGTAACTTAAATTATAACATCATCTGATTTTATGACTCTTATACCTTTAAGAATACTCCGTCCACCTCATATAGAGTAATGCTGCCAGACATAAGCCCACTAAAGCTATCATCAATAACTCAGCTGCACATTTCCCATATGTCTTAAAATCTGGCATACTGGTGCACTATGGACTGTGGAGATTAACAAATCTTGAAAATCCACTTCCTATGAAATCCAAGATGGCCACCAGTGGATCAAAGTGCAAAAGTATGTTGGTTTTCAACCCCACTCACATTTTAGCCATTACAGTTTCAACAGGAAGATAGGTGAAATCGAAAACAATGGCCTTACAAAGTGACGAATGTCCTGTCATCCGCAAATTTGGTTTAGTTTGGTCCACTCCCCTCTGAGTTTTTGTGGGTCGGTAACTCGGTGTTGAAAAAAACTAAAAACTGAAGAAAAACCAACCACAAAAATTTGCTAAATCATCAATAATATTGCCTGACTGTGTTGAAATTTGATACACTAGTGCAATATGTGTTCCCAGAAGCTGTGAAATTGTGAAAATCCACTTCTGGTCAAATCCAAGATGGCGGACGACCCTCAAATTTGACATTGCTGAAATTGTTGTAACTGCACCTAATATTGTTCAGTTTGCTCAAATTCGGTATGTGGGTGCATTATCAGTCCACAGAGGTCATGCAATGATTGAAATCCACTATCATAAAATATAAGGTGGGGTTAGTCTCCTAATTTTCGATATTTAAATTGCTACATCTCATGGATTCATCGATTTCACTGAAATTTTGTAAGTGCTTGCAATATGGGTCTGCAGAAGCTGCACAATGATTGAAAGCCACCTACTATGAAATACACGGTAAGGGTTGGCCCCACATTTTCAATCTTAAATTGCTTTAACTCCACTGTGGATTAATCAATTCTGCTGCAATTTTGTACTTGGGTGCACTATGAGTCTGCAGAGGTTGTGCAGTGAATCCACTTACTGTGAAGTCGAAAGTGAGTACAGCCCATTGATTTTCAATATTTAAATCGCTGTTAACTGACTTCAAAGTTGGTATCCACATTGTACTTGAACGGAAGAACGACTGGTGTGAAATCAGGCAGCCTCAAGTTTCACTGCATCGCAACTGCCACCTTTTCTAGTATAAATTGCAAAAAACGTGAAGTATATATTGATTCTTGCAGAGAATCTCTTTAACTTCAGTTCAAATCTAGAGCAGAAAATGTGAGCAATTTTTCCCCAATCTGTTGAACTGCATTAATACCATAATGCTTTGATAAATACCTTTAACCTGCCAATAGTCATTAATTTGACTCAGATTTTTTTGCCTCTTTTGCTTTGCTTATGCACTCCGCAATATTACTATTAGTATTAGTATTAGTATTAGAACCGCTGTTAGACTGTGGTTCCTGCACAATAACCTACAGCTCAATGCAGACAAGTCTGAGGTTGTAATTCTTGGCACTGCACCTCAGCTCCGGTCGGCTGCTAATATCCAAGAAGTCGAGGTCACCGGCAGCAGGCTGCAGGTTGCGCCAAAGCTGAAGTCACTCGACGTAACGATCGACTCACACCTGCGATTCGACTGTCACGCCAAGGAGGTAGCTAGGGCGTGCAACTACCATATACGCGCCCTGCATCACGTGCGTACTCTGCTAACGACAACTTGGCTCAGATAGTAGCGTGCAGTATCATCGCTTCCAGGTTGGACTACTGTAATGCCATGCTCTACGGTGCACCAGCTGCGACTTCTGATGCACTGCAGCCAGTGCAGAACAACCTAGCCAAGGTCGTCTGCCAGCGAGGAGGTCGAACCGATGCCAGACCACTTCTCAGGTCACTCCACTGGTTGCCAGTCAAGCATTGAGTGACATACAAGATAGCGGCGTTGACGTTCAAGACGATGTCCTCCTCAACGCTAGCGTATTTGAACGACCTGATCCAGAGAGCTGTTCCAGTTCATCCTCTGCGGCCATCCAACGCCCCGCTGATCAACATCCCAAGAACGTGAACTGAGTTTGCACGTTGGTCTTTTACGGTCGCAGCTCCGCACACATGGAACTCACTACCATCCGACGTTAGATCCTGCCGTACTGTGGATACCTTCAAACGACACCAAGACCCATCTATTCAGAGAGTCTTAACCAGATGCCACCAGCGTCTCTGTATCTTCGGACTTTATGGCGCTATACAAATGCTGTTATTATTATTATTATTATTAGTAGTAGTAGTAGTAGTAGTAGTAGTAGTAGTAGTAGTATATCTGTCTCCCAAAATACACTGAATTACTGCACACAGTAGCAAACTCTCCACTGTCAATATCTTTTCTCCAGAAAGTACATTTTCACAGGTCATTCACAGTACAAACATTGAACAGTCAGACATTTTTGCACATCAATTATTTTACACTACAAAAAGGACATGTGACCTTTGGAGCAGCACCAACACGTACGTCACTGACTTGTGAGCATTCTATCACTTGGCCTTCCTGCATCCACAGACACCAGCATCACAGTGACAGCAGCAGCAGCAGCAGCAGCACTAAAATAGATTAACACGAGCAACAAAGTCTGCTGCCATACAGAGACATTATTAAGGAGGATCAGGCAGTAGCAGCCAACACACTCTGAGCAGAGTGCAGGCCTGTGGAGTGCACAGTAAAGTACAGTGCCTCTGCAGTCATAATCTTATCGCAACATTACGGCAATGCACAGACTTAATGACTGACACACGAGTGCAAATGACACACCAGTCAATAGTGTAAAAATTGCCATCTACAACAAGCAAGTCAACATTAAGTAGCAGTACATCATGTTGACTGTATTGCCAACCACATCATCAGCTAGCTCAGTGTGACTGACAGATCTTCTAAGCAGCATTCATCACAGTAGTGTTGCTAAAAGCACTCCACCGACAGTGACAGTGACAATGACGATGACATATAACAAATACACTGGTAGCGTGTACACTGTGTATAGCGTGTGTACTGGCATAAAGAACAGGCTGTGATCAAATGCCACTCTTATTTGTACAGCACAGAGTCATTCCATGGTCAATTCAACAAATGCTCCCTAGGTCACCATCTCAGAAAGCGATAATATTTGGCCCGCTAGTAGGTGACCATAAAAGAACATCATATGTCACATGCATTACGTTCCTGCATTAATTAAGTAACTCAAATTTTCTCTAATATTGTCATAGTATCATACAAGAATACCACAACTATGAGCAATCTAGCTTGAACAGTGTCTGAGCAGTTATTACTCATGTAATGACAGGTAGCCTAGTATGGGCAAAATCACAGCCTGACATGAAATAGTCCACCAGTTGATAGCTGCCATGGTTACTACTTGAATACTCAGTGAGACAGTGAATTGAGTACTCAAGGAGCAAACTACTTCATAGCAGCAACCAACACCATGACAATCCATCTTCAGATCTTAGTATCTTCACAACTGAGGAGACTCGTGGATATACAGTTACTGTTCTGTCAAACACTCAACTCTATCTGTCGCAAGATCCAAAAACGGACTGTCTCGCAAGCTATTTTCTGACAGTCTTTATATCAGGATGCACTATTCACGATATGATGCTCATAGTTAGTGTACAGTTTCTTATATAGCCACCTACTAGCTCGTAAAACATTATCACTTCCTGGGGAAGTTTCTGGATTTTGGCTGAGTTGACATGGAATTACCAAAAACTAAATCTAGAAAACCTAAACACAAACACAGAAGCAACTTTATTCAGCAAATCAAACTAACACAATATGCAGCTGGAAACAGACATCTTACACATACTGACCCGAATGGCAACCGAACTGGCAACAGTCACAGCTAAATTGACATGCAAAATTACGAGCATATGATATAAATGTGACAAGAGTGCTGTTTAATTCATTTTGTAGTTTTACTTTCCAAAATTTAAACAAACTGACATTCACTGCATCTAACATCGATATCATTATGGCTTCCACTGACATCAACACTATTATGAGGTGTCTGGGCAAAGGCAATTAATAACTGTCAGTCAAATCAATTGCACTGACTGGTTCACTGATTGACTGACGAGTGGTCCAAATAGAGTTCGCTTACCACAGCAAGAGACACAGAGACGTATCCAGTTTTATTACTGCGCTGCATGGAATGCCAGCGCAGACTAGCTACGTAAAGGTGTCTGTCTGTCGGTCGGTCCGTCCATCCGTCCGTCAAACGTGTGGATTGTGACAATACAGAAGAAAGATTTGTCTAGGTTTTTATACCATATGAAAGATCACTTAGCCTAGTTTTCTGAGAAGAATGGTTGGTGGGGGAGGACCCCGTCTACCTGAGATTTTGGGTCAGGTTGCCGACCGACCTTGACTCTCCGCGATGGTCCAGCAGTGCCCCGTCAAAAGTATATAAATGTTTCTCTCCCTCTTGCACGAAACATTTACTCAGACATTTTCCCAACCTCTCCCCTAATTCCTCCAGGAGTAAATAGTAAGAATTGGTTCGTTACAGTTCCCCAGTAGCTTCTATCGTTAATGATAATTAATGTAACGTACTTGTTGACTTTTTTTTGACTGTCCTGTCCTGTCCTGTCCTGTCTTTTTTTTTCTCGGGAACGCGCCCAGGTCGAACCGCTGAACCGATTTTCACGCTTTATGGCTCAAACGACGTGTTTTCGCGCAAGGAAGTGCCTT
>Ga0049105_1000310_pt1 | contig 15446 bp, 11 predicted proteins | sample WorMetvaBAHAMAS1_FD_61260 | JGI IMG/M metagenome (GOLD analysis project Ga0049105, IMG submission 61260) | Worm MetaG Olavius vacuus BAHAMAS.1 | ecosystem: Host-associated > Annelida > Digestive system > Unclassified | place: Germany: Marburg | collected 2013-04-09
GTCGTTTCTCTGTTGCTGCTCCGAGACTTTGGAACTCTCTTCCACTGAACTGTCGAACTGCTCCATCCGTTAATACATTTAAGATCCGTCTTAAGACATTTCTCTTTGATTCGGCATAACTGCACTTTAGCATGCGCCTCTGTACTATGGCACGATATAAATTGATTGATTGATTGATTGATTGATTTGTATTCTGCATAAGGTAGTGTAATATTACCTGTAGTTAAATGTAGTTTCAGGAGTTTCCCAAGTGTTTCATCTTTGGACGATTGTTATTTGCTATGTATGTTACCGATTGACGACGGCGTCGTGTACAATATGAGCAATATGCTGATGATCTGATGCTGTATGCTGCGCTCGTGAGTCAAGCTGTCCTTGTTCAGTGACCTTTCATCAATTGCAGATTGCACTGATGTCATATGTCATATGGAGAATGCTCTGTTGCTGAATCCCAGTAAGACTGCGGTGGTGATCTGTGGAACATGACAACGTTTGGTGGGTTTAGACTTCACGGGTGGCATCAGTGTTACTGGCAGCACAGTGCAGTTCAATGGTGCACTCAAACTGCATGATGTCACGCCCAATGCTTCGCTGTCATTTGACAAGCTTGATAACAACATTGTCTGCACATGCACTGCCACACACATTCATTACGGCACATTCGTCCACTTCTAGCCTTAGAGGTGGCTAATAGGGCAATTGCTGTGTCCATCATGGGGAGCAGACTCGACTACTGCAACAGCCTCCTCCGTGGTATGACAGAATGGAACTCTGACATCTTCAGCTGGTGCAGGATACTCTGGCACGTGTTGTCTTTCGCTGTTGTAGGTGGTATGGTTTAACATCCCACTCGACACATTTTAGGTCATTTCGGAGACAGCGTTGTCTTTCGAGCTTCGTAATGGGCCAGTGCACCTGATCTCTTCATCATTGACAGTGTTTTGGTGAAAATCGAAAACACATCTATTTCGGCAGTGATATCCGGACATTACTATGTAATGTAATGTAATCTCTTACAGCAATTATGCTGGCTGCCTATAAGACTGCGATTCAAGTTGACGGCAGTCACTTTCAGCTGGTCTGCTGGCTTATCTTCGTGATAATCTACATGACTACCAACCTACTTGAATGTTCCACTCTTTCGCTGGAGCATTCACTGAAGCACACCTGCTTCAATGACCGCTAGTACTCACTTCTATTGCATCTCGTGCCTTTACTGTTGCTGCACTGACTGTGTGGAACTCGCTGCTGACAGCTGTGCTAGTTTTAAACGTAGACTCAAGTCTGAACTGTTTGCATCTACTTATGCGACTTAGGACGGTTCAGCACCATCGCAGTGCTCCGATTCGTGTTTTTAATGGACGGTGTTTTATAAATCATGCAGTGGTAGTAGTAGTTGTGGTTTACATTCAAGATGTGAGTAGTATTAACAAGTCTGTCTATTTCTTCTGACATAAGTCGATGTCTCATTGTTCGAAGAATCAGAACTGTACTCGGAACATGCAACTTTGTGGTCGCTGGTCCTGTGGTGACGCTTAGTGGCCTGTGTGTCTCATCTGCCACTGGCTGAAACTCGTAAGTTGCTGACAGTTCAGACACTTCTTGTCAGCAGCTTGTTCGGCGACGGCTCCAGCTGCATGGCTTGCAGCGGCCAAGTATGAATCAGCCACTGTGATGCAGACTGTGACGCTATTATTATTATTATTATAAGTGAGTTGTGATCTTGACATGCAGTTTAGCATTGATATGGTGTGCTTTTTTGTTTTGATGGTGTAGAGACCTACATGATTTTGAACGGTGTTTATCTGATACGCCTAAAGTCTGCATTCTGGATTCTCCGTTTACACGAGTTGGCGACGATGGAATTTTAACTGTCAGAATTAATGGCTCAAACCCCGTTGGTCAGAAATCTGCCGAATTTCTGCTGCATTTGCATGAGATAGGTTAGTAGTGTGTTGTTCATTTCCTATGGAATATTGTGTCAGAAAACGCAAACTTTTCAGCACTCACTCTACTAAAATTGATTGCAGCTGTGTTTCTTCATGAACTACACAATAGTTTTGATTTAGTTACACATACTGCCCACTGCATAAGGTAGTGTAATGTGCCAGACTGATTTTCCTGAATTTTTAATGGTTTCATTTTGCTACGTGGTTTTTTTATTGGTTCTTTTATTTAGCTTTCTATTTTGATGTTGTGTGTCAAGCCAGGTTTCCAGCCTTACTCACGCAATGCGAGCAACACGAGGTTTTACACAAGGTTTACGCATGCAACGTACGCAATGTAAGGAAAATTGCTTGTGTAAAATCTTACACTGTGCATGCAACGCAAGCGACACAAGGTTAAAAACATGCCTCACAAGAGAAATAGAACATGTTCTAATTTGACGTAAGCAATGCAAGAAGTGGCCAATTACATTGCTGGAATTTGTCACGTGATACAAGATAATGGCGGGGGTGTATGCCACATAGTCATTCGATAAGTCGAGACATTTAGACAGTTTCAGTGTTTATTATACAACTGCTGATTGGAGGAATTTAAGGACAACAGAATTAAGGTAAAAATTTAATGCCGACTTTACTGAGCAGAAAGTCAAACTTAGAAAAACTCATGTGGAAGCAATGACTGCTGGTCGTGGTGGTACAGCTCCAGGAATTCACCTTTGTGTTTAATGCGCTCAAGTAAAATTAAATGTCTCTTATCCAAAAACGATAATTTTTGTTTGATGCCTTTTTCATAACAGGATAAGATTCATATACTTGCATATTCTTGTTAAATATTTCAATCATGTGTGTGTGTCGGCGCATTGCATACGTTGCATAAAACATTGCATTGCATGCATAAGGCTGGAAACCGGGCTTTAGACTTTAGACTTTAAACCATCTTCGGTGAGCTTTTGAAAGCATGTTAGACTCGTATATCATTATATCCTATAATAGACTGTTAGTCAGAAAAACCTAATATTATTATTAGAGGTGGGATGGGTAAGGAATTCTGCTGGGTACCGGATCTGGGTACATGGCAGTTACTACTCGGCTGGATCTGGGTAATTGCTGTGTGGGGTTATTCATGCAGCCCAAACTGGTCTGTATTTGCTACACATTTCCGCAGGGCCCTAGCTCTCTGATTCCCTGTCCTGTTTTTCACTTTTCAGTGACAATGCTGATTTTAAGTACAAGTCTTTGTTATACACAAACGGTCAACAATACGAAATGTGTTAGCACAGGCCAATAAAACATAACAATATGACAAGTTTTCGTACGATCTTATAGTGATTATAGAATGTGAACTCATTCGAGGGTGGTTTTGCATTAGATTACAAGGCAGTCTTGTTGATACTAGTATTATAATAACTTGGAGTGATCAGTTTTTATCTTTTATTTTGTTGTCGTCCAATGGATTTTTCATTCTAGTTATAGTCACAGTTCACAAAAACTTAATTTGTCATTGACAGAGGTTTTCGTTAACGTTTTGAAACATCACTACCATGTATGCGTGTGTTGACAGTGAGACCGGGACCTGTACATGAACTTGATGTTTTCAGTAATGCTTCAGCAGTGTACGTAACTTTTAACTCGCCCAAAGTCGGAAAAACTCTCAAGTATAATGTGACTGCTGATTGTGCTGAAGACGGTTCACGTAAGGTAAACTGCCCGTGTATTGGACGTAATGCATAATCATTTGAGGGGTTTAATTCCGCTGTTTTGTTAGCTAGAGTTGGGTTTTTTGGATACCTAGAAGAATACAATACATTACAATTTATATGATGCTATATATTCTGCAAGAGATGATTGATGATGATGCTGATGCAACAACAACAACGATGTGTGAAACTGAAGAAGACCTTAGTGTTTGGTTGTTGTCCAGTTTCCGTTACATGTCAGACACACTCTGACACCAAACAGTAAGAATTTGTCTTATTGTCCACTGCGCCAATAATGTAACAATCTGTGCTGTACCGATGATGAGGATGAAGTTTGGGGAGATAGCATTCTGTGTTCCTGGACTTTCCAATCGGAACTGTCATCTGAGCATCACATGCTCGCTTAAATCCCACTTTTAACGTCTATTTTAGCTCCACTTTGTTCCGACTCTTTATGGTCAGTGACACTGCAAGGCCATGATGTACTTGATCAGCCTTGCAGTGTGAAAGTCTTGCCATGGAATAAGGAGCATAAGATGATCTTGAGTGGTTAGGATGTATTGTTGGGGTACTGTTGTCATTTTGTGAGATGTCTGATGTAGTTGATACATGTCGACAACAAGTCTGCAGTCATGGTAGAGATGCACAATGTTCCAGCGTACTCCAACTGTATAGTGTCTGTCAGCAGCAAACCATCACACACACGTGGCTATTGGAGCCAACTCACAATGTCTGAAAGGTTTCAGACATTGCAGAGAGGTACGTTATTCATAGCACAACGACTACAACTACAACTATGACTGCCACCACGGCTGCTGCTGCTGTTACTATTATTATTAAAAATGTACTAATCAGAAAACGCTGCAGGATCACCTTATGCAGCAAGAGTGATAAATGCATCATTAAGCTGTTGACAAAGAGCTTGATTAACTTAGTTATCTTGAAGTCCATATTGTTACAGACGTGTCTGCGTGGCCATCTAATTGCTAGTTGGTTGCTGTAGATTGCCTTAATAAAGTACATTTATAGCGAAACTGCAGGATCCATTGAGATACCACCTGGGCATAAAGGTTGGCCTTGACTGAGGTCACATTGGGTTGGGGTCCACTAAAATTAGTGCATGTGTCATCTGTGCCTTTTTAAATTCTTGTGCTTGTGGCCAGAGCTAAAAAACTACAGAAGATGTCCAAGCAATATTGTCGGATTTTTCTTCACATCAGGCATTATCACGTTGAATGGTGTACACTTCACTCCTCCGTGAACTACACTGGCTGAAAGTTCACAAGAGGATTCAGTCCCGGTTATGTGTTCTCGCATATCGTTGCCTTAATGGCACGGTGTCATCATACCTCGCTGAGACCCTCCACCTGACTGCCGACGTAGGTTCATGTCGGTGTCTTCGGAGTGTTCAACGTCGGTGCTGGTTATACCATCCATGCGACACACCACGCTGGGTGATCGGGCCTTCCCGGTGGCTGCTGCTCGAGCGTGTAATGTTCTTCCGCCGTCTGTTCGTTTTGCGCCATCGCTGTTGCAGTTCCGTCGCAACCTGAAGAAGACAGCACTGTTCCAGTCTATGTACTCTTCACCATAGTGACTAGCTGTGTGACAGACTGTAACTTTAATATTGTAAGGTGCCCCTGTAACGGACCTGTTCATGAAGTGTCACCTTAAAGCTCACATTGATATTACATTACATTACATCACGTCTTTCTGTGACAGCACTGGTTTTTTTACCATGCTTTATAGATTTGCTGGCCAATTATGTCACAGTGGTTGAAGATAGACCTATAATGTCTGCAGAATATTGTCTCGCCGTTCCAGTCTTCCACTTTTGGCCAAAACTAACCCACCCTGCAGCGCAGTCTTTCAGCGCATTAGAGGTTCTTACGACAATGCGCTATATAAATCGACATTTTACTTACTTACTTTACTTACTCTCTGCGATAGCTGAGCTACTTGTTACATTACCTTTGGCATCTGTAACTTTGTAAATAAACTGCTGAGTATGATTACCACAACGTATTGCAGTATTTTCTGCATAATTTGCTGCAGTTCCCGATGCGGCGCCCGAAATCTGTGCGTGCTGTTTTGAGTTGCTGCATTCCAATGCCAGTCGTATGGTTACTTTACACTTTAAGGTTCGTACTGCTCATTTATAGCAACATAATCTTGATTTTTAAACTAGTCATTTTTTGTCACATCATCGTGTCAGTCCATATTTTGGTCTAAATATACAGACTGTTCAAACAGTTGTAATTATTTGAGTTCTCACTACTTCTTACAGTATTGTTCTGCTGTACTGCTTCTTTGTGCTGTCTCATGGCAAAGAACTGATCACTGTGTGTGTTCAGTATTGCTCTGCACTGTTGCTGTCATGAAGCAGTGTAATGTTCTGGTCCAGTTGTGTATGTTGTGTGTGTTGGTGTGTGTACCCTGCAATTGTCTTCAATATTGTTGTGTATATACAAAGCAGAACTGGCGTTGTTTAAAGTGCAAAAACTCTTAACAAGTTTTTAAACCTTCTGTCATGTTCTGGTCAGTGCCGTACTGTATTCTTGTGATGCTGATACATATTGCTGCTGCAGTCACTCGCAAAGGCGCACGCCAGAGGTAAAGTGGTTACTTATCGTGTGAATATCACGTGTCCTGCATACTCTGATGAACGTGAAATTCCTGCTGGAAACAAGACGACATCGTTACAGCTGGATTTACCAATCAACTCGAGTTGTGTTATTCGTCTCGATGCAGGCACTGAGCGTGGATTTAATGACAGTTTGCATTTGGCATCAGTTGCCGTACCATCTCATTACAATGGTAAGTTGTATCAGTTTTATCAGCAGTTTTATGCTTTCACCACCATTAGAACATTTCTGGAGGCATTCCGGTTTTGGGCTGTCCGTACTACCATCTGTGCATCCATTGTTACATGGTCATATAGTGAAAGTTTGTTAACGTGATATCAACTGCTTGTGGGAATTTTACCAAATTTATAACTTTTTTGCAGTTTCTTCCTTTGTTCCATCTCTCCTTCGTTCCTTCTCTTTATCCCTCTGTCTCTCTTCTTCTCTCGCTCTCGTACTTCATCTCTTCCTCCGTCCCTCTGTGCCACCCTTCCTTCCTTCCTTCCTTCTTCCTTCCTTGCTTTCTTCTGCTTATTTGCACATAATCTCTTTTTTTCTGTTTGGTTTGTGGTTTAGTGCTGAATAAACATACGTGCAATAGCAGGTCATAATTTCTGTCATTTCTAGACAGCATTAGTTACAGAGTTGTCACTATAGAAACCTTTGAAGATTGTCAAAGACAGCCCCAGAGTCAACATGTCATGTTCTGGCGTCATGCCATCATGATAAATGCAGCGCTCGAGTCATAATGAATTTGTCGTTGCACGACCACGCGAAACCAGCGTTGAAGCAGCTACATTGGCTGCCAGTTGAGCAAAGAATTACATACAAGCTGTGTCTGTTTATGCACTCCAACCACATCGGACTAGCACCAATGTACTTGTCAGACTGTATATCCACAGTTTCTGCAGCCAGTGGCAGATACTGGCTGAGGTCTGCTGGCTCAGCGTTTTACGTTCTTCCAAGAACAAGAACTAGATTTGGAGAACGTGGATTCTTCTACTCTGGTCCAGCCGCCTGGAACACTCTTCTGTCTGACCTTCACAACATTACTGACACCAGTACATTCAGAAACGACTCAAGAGCGTACTTTTTGATCGAGCTTGTAACTGACTATTGTTGGTGCTCCTGGATGTGTCATATAGCGGCACCCTACAAATCATGCGTTGATTGATCGATTGATGGCTACCTTTGTGGTCAAAGGGTCAAGATTACATTGTGCTGGGACACAAAATGTGCCATAACTTCCGAATGGAAGGTGATACAAATGTAAAATTCTGTGCATTTGGAGCACTCAGAATGCTATCAGTATTCAACATTCTAAAGCAAAGGTCGACTTTCAAGGTCACTAGGTCATTTCATCACATTGCTGTCCTTTTGTTTGTGTGTGATTATTCAGTTACTGCCAGACATTTCATGGTTATGGTGTATATTGTATAGTATTACATGTATATGCAGAGCCAGAACACGTGCAGAACTTCACTGCAATCATTGTCAGCGAGTCTCACGTGCAGTTGTTTTGGATTGACGACGGCCGAGAAAAGCAGTACACTGTGTTCTGGCGTCGTCGTAGCAAGGTTTGTATTGAATGACTGCAATCACAGTCACAAGTGTTATTGCCGTACACATTGTGCTCTTCAGAAATTTTGAGAAAAAATGTCATGGAATGTTAGGTTTATCGAAATCGTAGATAGTACCGTGATGCTGTTGTAGGATCAGACTTGCAACTTAATATGGGCAAGTTTTTTGGTCTTTTGTGCCTTTGTCAGCAAGTGTTATAATTGAATTAATTTATGATTTGGTGCCAGTAGGTGTAAAATAGGAAATGTAATGCTGGGTGTAAACTCACAGGTAGCTCAAGACTGTGACATGAAGATGAGTGCCGCACTCTTATATCAGAGAGCTGTGAAACAACAACACTGACTTTTACCTTTTTTATTGGAATTATGCAAAATATCTGGAGTAAAAATATGTAAAATATGGCCCAATAATATGTTGTTGAGTTACCTGAATGCCATGGAATCCATTTGTCATTTACTGTTGTTTTATTGTATGTGACAGGAAATAATTCAGTGGGAGCTGGTGCCCAGTAATTTGTCGCAGCATGACATTGTGCTGCCACCTGGTGAAGACAGTGATCACTATAGATTTGGAATTGCTCTTCTGTCTCATGAAGGCTGGAGCAGTGGAATCTCATGGTCCAGTTGTGTGTACCGTGCTAATTCCAGTAAGTAAATATAGTCAGAATTTTTCTCCTGCACTGTGTGCAAAAGGTGGTATGGCGTGGACTGTGTTAAAATTGCCCCATCAGATTTCTTTAAAACAGTATAGGTTGAGCAGCTTTGTAACATTTGTGTCGATATTGCAATGAATACTTATGGACGAGACTGTTCTACGCCTTTGTTGCAAGGTTTTATGTAGATTATAACACAGTGATGGTAGAGGCACAGCTGGCCTAATGTGATGCTCATTTTTTGTGCTTAGGAAGAAACGGTGATAGCAAAGCAGTTCATTCTGATATATGTGTATATAGTTTGTTTTTATTGTGTGTATTTTGAATCGAATTATTGTTTTTATTATTATTATTACAAACAAACTTCATAGTGCCATGAGTTTTTAAAAAAAACCTTTACAGCACTTAACAGTGAAAAGAAAAAAGTGTATGACATTGTTATGCGAAATAAAAACAATATTTTGTGTAGATTATATGTGTTGTTAGTTAGTGCTGTGATTGTTTAAAGTATTTTGTGTGGTTTCTGATAGCGATAAGGCCAACGCAGATCCATCATGTTGTCAATAACTCATCATCGGCTGTGATTCACCTTGAACATCGGAGTTGTGTGAGAAACGCAGCGTACGTGTATGCGTACAGAGTCAACTGTTGCACGGGCCATAGTTGCATTGGTAAATAGCAGTGAGCTGTATGCATACATGCAAGCACACCTGTTGTTAGTGATTTAGATGTGTCCACTTCTGATAGTTAAGTGTTATGCAAAACTGTCATGTATGTTTGAACTGTTGTCAAAATTTGCAGTTATAGTAGGACTTCTTTTCTTTCGTTTTTCTTTCCTTCCTTACTGGTGGACAAATGTCAGCCAGGTATGCCGAGCTAAGGATGTGTTTAGTTCAGACCAGATGCATTGTATTGCCCTGAGGTCGGGTTTGCTTTTAAGTATTGCATTACTGTCTTAATTACTACTGGGCTTTTGTATTATTAGAGAAGCATGTGTGTGTACTGAAGATGATGTGGAGTGGTGCAGGGATGTGAATGTCATTGATGGAGTATTTGGTTGGTTCCTATATGGTACCTCTGTATGGCTCGAGACATCCACTCTGTCTCCTACAGCTCCCAACTGCCCCTATCGTTTATTCTGACTCCACAGAGGTGTTAAACATACTAGTCGATTTGAACAAGAATAGCAGCGATAAATATGTGGTATTTAATCTCATCATTTCAGTGCCAGCCAGTGAATCGGATCATAACACTATTGTATGACTCGTACCACGTTGGCACTCCCATTAACATTACTGCATTGTCTCGATAATACCTTTCACTATAATTCCATTAGTAGTTGAAGTTGACGTATCTAGCTACTGGTTTAACATAATGCTTGTTTGTTTTATTTCAGTGAAAGTGGTCAGCTCATCAGAAAGCACTATACCGATAGGGGGTCTTGCAGCCGGAAATCATTACCAAGTCCATGTCGAAAGTATTTCACTGTCTGGTGTGGCAAACAGTAAATTAGTATCTTTTGAGACCCAGTCGGCGGAACCTGGTGATTGGAAAATGCTAATACTTTTAGCAGTTCCATTACTCATTATTGCATTGATAGCAGCAGCACTTATCTTCTTCTACAGGCGAGTCATTACCTGAACTGGTGTGATTGTTTCATTTGTGTCTGTAAAATGACATTTAAAGTTACTGACAATTAGCCGAGTGTAATTATTTCATTGTTTACGGGTCATCTTAGTGTGGTTAAGCACATTATTTATTAATGTAATAGTAGATTACTGATCAGTTGAAAGTAACCCTTTGCCCCTGTGAACTACTAGGCCCTTTCAAGTAGAACTGTTCTGTGTTGCATTGTGTACTGCAGTAGTGCACATTCGTAAGGAAAAATACTCATATGAACAGTTCTTACAGGTGAGACTGGCGTCTGTTGGTTTAGGTTTCTCTGTGTATTTTTGCCTTGTTCAGTTGAATTCGATTACAGGTGGCAACTGATCTGTGTTTCTCGTAGATGCATTAATAACATACTGCGTGTTCATTACAAACTCGTCATCAAACTCAGCAGTAGCATTTTGCACTCTCGTTATTTGTGACTTTCGTAATAACAACATCGACTGTCATAGCTCTATCCCATACAAGATCGTAACTCCACAGTTAGTATCACCAGTGTGCCATAATTCATAGTCAGTGTCTTGCCAGCAGTACGATGACAGTCATTATTGTAATGACATTAATGTTTGTTGTTGATGTTATAGAAATAGATTGAAGAAATGTTATCACAACTGCTACAACACAAAGATAATTGTTCCATCTGCTGTAAGGTTTAGTTTTGTTACCTTTGGTATTTGTAGTTTATGTCTATACGTCGCATCATTAAGTGCAGCTGCAATTAATAACATGATAATAATATTATATTAATATAATAATATAATATAGCAATAATAATAATATTACTTTATATATATGTTATTATGCTGCAGCGGGTTCGACACTGTGTCGTTAAAATATGGAATAGTCTCATGGCCAATACAGTAGATTTTGATAATGTAAAGTGTTTTTAGTCCTTAGTACCGATAAAAATTTGAATATAATATGTGCAATTTTTACCAACCATAGAGGTATAGTAACCAGAGTGCGTATAATACATGTAACCAAAAAACACAGTGTGTGTGAAGCTGCCGTTGAAATCAGCGTGCTCGATTACAGTGTCGCCGTGTGAACAGGGTTTTAGTCTAGTTAGTAGTCACCAGCATTGTCGCATCCGCTGCAGCATTAACACTGATACGTGCCTCGACACCTGTGCATACGGGCGTGAGAGCAGCGACCAGTTCTTGGAAGCCCAGGTCATTAGCAGTAGTGTGGATGGACGTCTGGTGTGGTCACAACGTCTGACGCCCAGCCCCGTGGGTTGGCTGGAGCTCTGCTTTAATCACCCTGTCGTCTGCTGTTCTCCCTCTCTCCCTTACTACTCCCACGTTCTCCCTCCCCTTGCTGTGTTTGTATATAGGAACGAGCCCTGTGTGGCAGCGGCGGCAGCATTTTATATACGCCAGTGAACAAGTTTGTATCGGGTGGCATAGAACAGGTGCATATTATACAGATAAACTAACATTTTCCCACAGTACTTCCGTCAAATTTTGGGGTGCATATTATACAAATGTGCGTATTATATTCGAATTTTTACGGTACTGTGACTGTGTAAAATATTTTTGATTTGGATATTTTATATAAGCAGCGAAGCACTTCTGCATTTTGTTGTAATGTTTGTATGAGTTTACATGTTGAATTATTTCTGCTGTGGTAATTGCTGTTGCAGGCTGCTGGATTTCCTAATGACAAATATGCCGACCGTCGTCATATAGTTTATGGCAATCCGGTCTATTATGATGCAGTGGATAATAGACAGGTGTTCATTAGCTTACTAATCATCGGTTTTGGTTATTTGATCATTATGTTTTTGTCATAATTCCTTTATTGAATCCAAATGTCAGGCTTTAGAGAGTGGTTTGGTGTTGACTGAAGGCGTGGTGACCAGATTTGTTGTGAGGCTGCTCAGTCCCAGAATTTGTGGTCTCTGGTCTGCTGTAGCAGCAGTGACTGGAAAAGAATTTGGCTTACTGACTCGGGCCTAATGGGTGTCTATTTATAGAAATACCTCTCACATTTCACCAGAAACAATGATGTTAGTTTCATATCTTGAATTTGCCGATGTCGATTTGTTTAAGGTACGGAACAATGGAGTTCCCGTCATACATGTGAATCGCACTTTCGTACCAAATCCTGATCCACCAGGTATGATCAGAAATTAGTTCGAGTGTTGTCTGTGGAGTGATTGTGTCTTTTTTCACAGTTGCGTAAACCTTTTCTTGTTCTTCTTTGTGCCACGGCATGATAATCTGGTATAGCAGTGTTACTGAATTTAATTTAAAAGCTATCATGTAGTTAATATTTCCTGTTATCACTCAGAGAGGATCCTTCAACTAATTTTTTTGGGAAAATTCAGACCGTTTACATTTCATAGAATGCATTAATTATGTCGCCGTAACGTCTTAAAATATCCTATGCTAAAAACAAACTTGCTATATGACTTCTGTGCATGACATTATTTGATCTTTCATGTTGTCATTTCTGTGCATAAAAAATAGTTAAAAGAGGTTATGATGTAGATGTTTTAAACTGAATAATGCTTCCTATATATTCACTCTGTGTAGATGTATCTTGTACGTGTTACAATTCAGTTCATTTTGTGAGTAGTCACTTTAGTCAGTTGCATGCATTCTGGTATTGTGAAGTCGTTACAAACCAGTTTGAAATTTTATTAAGGGCATGTGTCAACTGTATGCTTTGTGGTCTCTTGGTTTGCTTTGGTGATTTCTTCTGATGTAGCAGACGGTGCTGTGTTTACTGTCAGATGAATCGGAAGTGTCTTTGCTGGATTACCGCAGTGACCGAGCCAATGACGATAGTTCATCAGCAGCAGCAGCAGCAGTGACAGTGGTGTTTTCGTCCGGCACAGACAGACCACAAACTACATCAGTGCCACTGAACCCTTCATCATCAGCTGATCACAGAAGCACCTCGTCAGATGCAGTGGCCGCTGCTGAGGACGTCAGCATTGAGTGCTCCAACTGTTCTACAAGTCAGTCTGATGTCGACGTAAGCTCCTGTCCATTGTCACCCGACAGCAGTACGGACTACTTCAGAGCTGCCGAGAATGTTACTGATGGATCAGGCATGTATCGCAAATGTGGAAGTCACACGAAGCCATTTACAGCCATTCATTTCAACAGTCCGCCTGCCAGTCTTATCCCATGTGATGGCGATGATGAGCCGCGTAATGATGACAATTCATCACTTGGAAACAGTAATAACCAAGAGGAAGATCAATTGCAGAAGGATGATCTTTACTGTTGCGCAGCTGGACGAAATCCATCTGCACCTTGTGATGGGTCCGGTGGTAGTGAACTGCCTGGTTCCAGTGATTATTCAGCAACTGCACAGGCTGCACTGGATTCGGCATCCTCCAACCCAGAATATGCTCGTGCTTCTATAACTGAAAAACGTTTTCCCGCAGAACTCTATGGCTGTGCCGCACCATTGTCTCAAGAGTATGACGTATCTGACAGTATTTCATAGGTTTTTGCTAGAAGCGTCATCACATCCTAAACTGCAGTGGTGGTGCGAGGGGGTGTGGTCGCACTGGGTGGCCACCTGCAGGCAGCAGCATTTTGACAAGGCTGTGTAATTTTTTCAATGCTACGCTAATTATAATTATCCATCTATGCGATAAACCCAAAGGGATAGTTGCTTATTCACATGTTGCAGCTCTTTGATCGTAACAAGCCAATCAACATTCTGTCATGTTTTTCTATTTCTTCTAATACATTCAATCTGGCATGATTTCTTTCTTCAGTATGTATTTCTTCATTTATTGTCCAAGTCGATTTAAAGTCGACTACATGTCGATTTTTTCCATGTCGGGTGAAGTCAACTTTCCTCTAAGTCGTCGACTTAACCAACGACTTTCAAAGTCGAAGTCGAGTCAGATTACATTGGGACGGTTAACTACCACAATGCCACATCTGGCCAGAGCCATAGGCGTATTATATCTTTACCTAGTAGGCCTATGGTAATTGTATGGGTAAGCTTCAGGTACGGGTATACCTGTGAGTCAGGTCGCAGCAGCTTACCGATACGATTACCATTAGGCCTACTAGGTAAAGGTATAATAGTCCTATTGCTTTGGCTAGATGTGGGATTGTGGGAGTCACCCATCCCAATGTAATCTGGGGTAGAAATCTTTGGCACGGGTCTAGTATTGGTACAGATAAGCATCATCAACTATGGTCCATGGGTATGCGTCGGGTAGCTGAAATGGTCCATCTGCACATCTCTAAGGGGGCGCCAACTAGCAGCTTGCACCACCTCGGCAGAAAGCACGCACCGCCACTGCTAAACTGCTCATACAGTAATGGTAAAGGACGTGCCAGTCAAAGATTAGCATATTATTTTTTGGTTTATGTACCGCCAGTGTTTGTCAGTGCCAGTGCAATTGATTGCCTGGAAATGCTCATCTCAGTAATGTTCTTATGTGTTGAGTGGGATGTAGAACTACTCACCGCTTACATACTCAACTTCAGTACTTTGACTGTGCTGGTTTGGTGTTACGTAAGTAGGTAAGAAAAATATACATGATGCCTCAAAACAAGAAGTTGTTGAATGCCATCACTTCGGTTAAACAAATGGCAACATATTTCATGCCTGTGGGCAGGTAGGAGCAATTGACCTGTCATCCAGCAGAGATTTTGTCCACAGGACAACACGTCAGTGAATCTCTGAGGTGATCTTTGAAGATCTTTGGTTAGCCAGCAGTAACCACAGAAGACTGCAGGGGCGTCCATCCCCAAACAGCCATGATGCAACCCTTCCCCCTCCCCTTTCCCACCCTTTCTTTTCTCTCCCCTACTTTACCGTCTCATCCCCTCCCTTCCCCATACTCCCCCTTTCTTGCCTTTCCTTCCTGTCTATCGTCCCCTCCCTTCCCTTAGAAGTAGGCTCTCTTAAATCCAGCTATAGGGTCTGGGGGAGCGCTGTAAGTTCCCCAGTGGGGTCTGGGGCAGAGCCACAGCCGAAATCGAATTGGTGCTTTTTAGCTTTAAAATATGACATCTGGTAGCAACAATTTCAATGATTTTTCTGAGAATCAACTTAGCAAATTTCATGCAGTTTAAACAGTATCAAGGCAAATCAGGACGGTTGCAGCACCACGCGTGATTTTCAGTTTTTACCGCGCTGCATGTAATGCAGACGCGGTATAGCGAGGAGAATTCTGTCTGTCTGTCTGTCCGTCCGTCCGTCCGTCTGTCTGTCTGTCACACGCGTGTATTGTGACAAAACGGAAGAAAGATCTGTCCAGATTTATATACCATACGAAAGAACATTTATCCTA
>Ga0049105_1000311_pt1 | contig 15414 bp, 9 predicted proteins | sample WorMetvaBAHAMAS1_FD_61260 | JGI IMG/M metagenome (GOLD analysis project Ga0049105, IMG submission 61260) | Worm MetaG Olavius vacuus BAHAMAS.1 | ecosystem: Host-associated > Annelida > Digestive system > Unclassified | place: Germany: Marburg | collected 2013-04-09
ACGGGGTGAGTTATGGGTGTCAGATCGTCTGTTGGCCGTCGACCGTCTGTCTGGAAATGGTGGGAACAGGGGGCCGGGGACACCACAAAATTGGATAACTGGCCGTTGACCCCCTTACAAAAATGTTACGTTATTTTGGAGGAATTGCATTTTTCTTATTACTTTGATCGTAAGTTTTGTGTAAGTTCGTCTTAAGTTTTTCTTCAGATTTTCCTAAATCAGACCTTATCCTAAGTTTTTCCCAAGTTCTTCCTAAGATATTTTGAAAATCGGGCCCCAGATTTCCATGACACTTGGCACACATTTCATTGCTGAAAAGATTTTCAAGGTCCGAGGTCAAAGATCAAGGTCATGACCAGACAGATTGCTATAGTGGCAGACGCATACATAGATGTGTGACAGCTCGAGGCTCACTTCTTTCTTTTTTTGCACTGAGGCCAAATGAAGTCATTTGTTGTGTGTTTAGGACTTCTGTTTAGCTTTTCGAGTTGGGCGTACGTACACCAGGGGGTTGATTGTTGGGCACATGGTATGCCGGGGGTATCGACTTTCGGCGTTTTCATACGCCAAGCCTTCCGATTTTTGGCATAATTTTAGGCCTGCTCGAAACGACGAAGATGTATCAGTTGTTCTAGACATAAGACATCATGTCAACACAGATTTTAACTAAAGTATAATGCAGATCACACAATGAAAATATGCAAAGCTCCACAAATTCAGCTCTTCCCATTTGAACTTAGTAGCAAGAGAACAATACACGTACGTACAATACAAGCACATTAATGCACGTGAAAGAACTAGAAAACGAACCGAAGATAGCGGAAGCAAACCAGTAAGTATATTCAAGTTCAAGAGTTATATTGAGTGATTACCTGGGCCACACGGGAAAACCTATTGACCAAACTGACACACAAATCATAATCAAAGTAATGCAGAGTGGTCGTCAAACCGAACGCCGGCTAATTATTTTTAGTGTACATGTATACTGTACACCAGCCATTTTCTTTTGGGCATACTCACTACTCGATACGCCGGGCCATCTAATTTTGGGCGTTTTGGTCAAACTTTGTAACATACTTTCTTCAAGCCAAGTGCGATTTTAAACAGAAAACGGCCATTTTGCGTTTTTGAGTCCCCTTTGGGGGGGCTTAGGGGCAATGCATGCATGATCATCTTAGGCTCATTGGCAAGCGCGTAGTGGACTTAAGTCTTTTCACTAAGTGTTACGGCTGAGGCGCTACGAGCGAATATCGGTTCAAAATCGGCTGGCCCAAAATTCTAGGGAGAAGGGGTCGCCCCCCACCAACCATTCTTCTCAGAAAACTAGACTAAATGATCTTTCGTATGGTATAATAATCTGGACAGATCTTTCTTCCGTTTTGTCACAATGCACGCGTTTGACAGACAGATAGACAGACGGACATCGTTAGACCGCGTCTGCATTCCAGCGCGCTGCGCGCCGCGCGCGCGTCACTGCGTGGTCCTCACTCCGGTTGTAGCCGTTTCGGTGATTACTGCTACCGTTTCCGAGTGGGTGTGGCCACGGTGGGTGTGTCGCTGCACATGTTGTTTATTTGATGTGTTGATAAAATCAACCGTACAGCACAGTATTAATTCTATTTGTTACAGTGTTACATATAGCTGTTATGAACTCTGTGCAGAAAACTGATCGGCTGAAGAAATCGGTAATCATATACACGCGGGTATATGTATAGATCACTATGAAGAAAGGATTCACAGCCTTTTCGCTCCCGGGCAAATTCGCTTCCAGGAGCGAATCAGCCAATAGGACCCTGGCCAATTCGCCCCTGGAACTTTAGATCTCTGGCCCCTTCGTTCCCTGGCCCATTCGCTCCGTGGCCCTTTCGCTCCCTGGCCCTCTCGCTCCCTTGAACTTTCGCTCCTTGGAACTTGCGCTCCCTGGAGTGAAATGGCCCGGGAACTTTCGTTCTCTGGAACTTTCGTGCGTACCCTGGAACTTTCGTTCTCAAGAGTATTGGCTCCCAGGAACATTCGCTCCCTAGAACTTTCAATCCCTGTTATGTCCATTACATTGATTTACGATATTTGCCTTGACTGTACTCCGTGCTATGCCTATATTCTAATGATATATTGTTGTTGATGCGGAATTGCGCGATTAAACGTCATACGTGACATAAACGTTGTTCTAATAAATGATAAATCTTTCTGTTTTCGTTATTGTGTTTGTTGTTTATTCGGGGCCTAGTCCAGAATCGCACCTGACCTGACCCAGAAAGCGACATACTATCCATTCTACCCATTCAAGACTTACCGTACGCATGTACTCACAGCTATTAAGTGCAACAGAATGGAAAAAATTCTTCAGTAACTATGCGCAACCGTAATTAACAGTAAAACCATATCATTCACGTAGCATATTACAGCGCAGTTAAAACTGGAATAATTACTTGATGTGTTTACTATGTTAGATGAAGACCATGGATATAGTGCAACAAAAAAGCAGATTAAGCATGGTTGTCCACGAGCTGTTAACACAGGACTGAGATGTTGAATACCAAGACTAGATTGAGACGATCATGAGATGTCTCAGACTCTCTTAATACACTAAGACATTTAAGATGAGATTAGATCCGTGAGACATAGCTGTTAGAAAAGAGTTAGCTTTGACCTAATTTGCATAAATTTTTCAAGTGACAACAAGCTTTTGCTGCCATCTTGCAGACTCAGTAAAATTGATTGTATGACATAAGAACTGAACTAGCGTAACTTAATCTGAACATCTGCATCTAATCGGTGACTGTAATATAATGCTACAGTGTGTACCTTTGTTCAGCTCTCTGAGAGATTGGACTTTTTTGATAGCCTAAAATCTCTATTTGTTATCCAAACACACATAAGCAAACAATGTGATGACTTGTACGTATTTTTATGCAAGACTTGATAAGAAGTTGCTTTGACAACTACAGAAGACTTGTGCTTGATGATTGATGGTTTATGCATGATGGTACACATATTTATGTCAGATATTATCACCTGTCGCTACCTTTTTCTCTCGTCACTCAGCATTACCTGTCGTATATAAAAAGTCGTGCTGGTCGCAAGTATTAATCATGCTGAGATCTGTGCTTATCTGATCTTCAGTTTAATGTGGTAATTTGTTCATTTTTATTGTAATTTGTTTGGTCCAAGAACTCAGCTTAATTTTTTTTCAAATAACTTTTGTAATACGGTAATTACTGTCATCCTTTATGTGAATTTTTGTTTGATAATATTTTCTTTACTGATCGTTACAGAGTGCAAACTGGAAGCAATTGCATGAGGAGAGTAAGTACAGTTTAGTTGTATTTGTTTGATGTTCACTTAAGGAGATAATTTATGCACAGGCATCTGTAGAATATGTAATTTAATTTGTTAGTTTTGCCTATGGGTGCATTTATTTATTGAATCAGATTTATCTGACTACAGTTGAAAGCTGCTGTGGCTCATTATCACAGTTTTGCTGTTGTTACAAAGTTGCTTTCACTAAATATTGATTTGTTGTTGATACCAACTACTACGTCAGCATTTAGAATGACTTACATCTATCTTTTCACTAATAACCAAAAACATCAACAAAGTATCGTCACATTAAAGAAACAACACACCCATAAGCAAGATTAAAAAATTAAATTATATATTCTAGGGATACCCATGCATAAATTATGCAACTGGCTCATGCACACTGGTCTTAGTCACTGCCAAAGAAAGAATATATTGCATGCACACTGCACAGCTCATATATTAGGCATCCCTGACATATACAGCCAATGGCTATGCATGTGCACTTTGCAATGCCTTCCACCATTGCCACATCATAATAAAATCATAACATTGCTTCCATCTGAGTGAGCCCCTTTGCAGTGTTTATGCTCACCGGAGCCCAAGCCTGTCACAAATCTGTTTCAATTTTATTCTGTGTCTGTGAAGTTTATGTCGACACAGATCAAGACATGACGCATATTTCATATATTACAGTTCTCAGCAAATGCATATTTTTAGCATACGATAATGTTTCAGTTGCTGCAGTTTTCATGTTAATGCTTAACGAGCTTCATTCTTGGTAAAATTGAAAGAAAAGATGTGCATATTTAAATTGTATTTGTGTATTCTTACATGTAAATATTGCAGTTTTGTATTTAGTTCAGTGATCATTGAAGATTGTAATTGCATTGCCTGGAAGTCCTTGAAAAGTTCTTGAATTTTGTTCTCAGAATAGAGAGGGAACACTGGAATAATTACTCCATGTTACTCCATGTGTTTACCATGGTATGTTTTGTTACTATTACAGGCATTAGAGAAATGATTTTAACATTTGTGCCATTAATTCCATTAATCTGCCTGCTTGGTGGATGCTTGGCATAGTGGTGCAATCCATACTTTGGACCTTGGTCTGTGCAAAATCTTCTCTTTCTTATGTACTGGCCAAAATAGCATTCATAATTACTTAGAACATTGTCTAGTTCGTATACTGTGAATCTGCTGGCCTGGAGGTTCTGTTTTGTTATGCAAATTATCATTGTTATTACAGAGAAGGCCCGCAAGAGGAAGTGGAAGGAGGAAAAGCTGATGAAGGAATATGCAAAAGTGCACAGAAAGGACCAGGAAGTGGTAGAAAGTCTACCAGCTGCTGTGCAGTCTGTTGAAACAAGTTTGTGTCATATTATTACTTGTTTTTGTTAACTCATAATGGAGATTTTTGCTTCATTCTTGGAGGGGGTTGATTGAGAATTCAGTGATCTTAAGCCTATAGTACATTGTCATAGAAGTTGATGTGCTTATTGATGAGCATTTCGTTAGTAATATTGTGTGTAGTATGTCCACTTATTCCTGCAACAGAATGTATGGATGTGTTAATTATGTATTTACTGCAGGTTATAGTAGGCAATATACAGTGAGTATTGCAGTACCGGGGTCAATACTTGACAATGCTCAGTCGGCGGAACTTCGGACATATCTTGTTGGACAGGTAAGCCACTCTCAGTCTGTAACTAGTTCATGATTATATTTGGGGCTTAACAGCTGGATCCAGATGCAGGTATGGAGTTCTTGAGGCTTAAGACCTAGTTTACACATTATTGGTTTGATCTTGAATTTCAGAGTCTTGGTCTTGATAACATAGAGTCTTGTCTTGGGACTTCCAGGTCATGGACTGATGAATAATTTTTCAGGCAGTAATTAATAAAACATGTTTGACACTTATTTCATAATTTATTTGTGCAGCTGGTTTCTTTTTGAAAAAAAATATCCAAAGTTTTATTGACTGTGCTGTAATTCAATGTTCGGGTAATTTGACGTATTACAAACTTTTGCAGGTTGCTCGAGCAGCTGTAATTTTCAAGATTGATGAGATTGTGGTATTTGAAGAAAACGCAGCCAATCCATGGTAATGTTGGAGTCTGAGTCGCACAGTTCACGTGTGTATTTATAGCAGTAAAACTTGTGCGTGTTATTTGCTGTAATGAAGTGTAAAGGTTCTTTGTTGATTGATTGTGATTCATTGTAATTGTGTACAATCGTCATTAAAGAGAGTTCATATGTGCACTGTGAATGCATGTATAGAATATATTTTTAACTGATAAGTTTACACATTCTTGTAATCAGTTGTAAAGCTTGCCGGTATTAAAACTTCTTGAAGTATGCAAGTCCCTACAATTTACTTGTGATTTGTGGCACTTAGAGATAGTACCAGAACAGGTACTGGTACTGTTCAGGGCTGGAACAATATCGCTTCGGTCCAGTCTCGGAACATTTTTTGTTTGGGAGCCGGACCATGCAAAGCATTTTCGCTAGATATTTAGCGTATAATATAACTAGACTTCAAACAACTGAATGACATCAAGGTTAGTTCTGTAAATATGTTATATGTAACGTCATCGAATGGTAAATGTACATGTGCAGCATTTCGACCTCTATAAGCTACCAAAGAGCAAGCTAACAAATGCGAATATCCTGTGTCTGGTTCGGTTCTGGCCGGAATAAATTAGTGTAGTTACTGTTTCGGTCCCGGAACAGTGGCAGCTGGACCGTACGATCACTAGCAGCCCTATATATCTGTTAGTTTTGTTGGTTGGTTGATTGAGTGAGTAAGTGCCTGACATTGTACTGTACTGCACATTTATCTGCATTTCACTGAATGTAGTCTTTGCCAGTTGTGTACGTTACTCATACAGCATGGTGTCATGTTGCATTGTGTTAGGCATTCAAAGGTTGTGGATGACAGGAAGCCAGGAGTACAAATGGCCCGCATACTTCAGTATCTCGAATGTCCCCAGTATCTACGCAAGAGTTTCTTTCCGCAGCATAAAGACCTTGAATATGCCGGTCAGCTCATCGCAGCTTCTTTAATTACACAGTTTCTGTTCATTATTAGCATTTGAAGCATGTCATGAAGAGCCTGTAGCACGTTTGTCGTCAGTTTCCATGATGTATATGATGCCTTCTGCTCACTTGTCTTGTGAAAATTACCCAAATCTGATGTCAAACATCGATGCCATTGTATGCTGTCATAGCATTTTTGCATTTTTCTGGCTCTTACATTTGTCACCCTTACACCCTTGACACTGTAGTTGCTTGTGGGTTGCTGAAATTGACTCATAGCAACTTCATCTCTGCTGCTGTATCGTGAAGGCATCTGAGTTGAATTGATATATTCATTGTCTTCACTGGTTTTGGCATCAGTGATTTGAAACTGTTAGCTGGGCATGTGGCATTCCACCTGTAAATAACTAGCAGTCCCAACAGTATTCCCTAGCAAGACTTTCCCCAACCTTATATGTGGAGTCACTAGCTATAGGGTACACCGCACATGCCCTGTCAGGTTTCCACTTTAATCTCGTCCTGGACATTCTGTCACCCTTAAATAGAATTTGATAGAATTTATCGAGAATATTGCAGCTTTACAGCTGGATCGAAAAGACATAGATGAAAATAAAACCAACACAGTTGTAAAAAAAGAAACGCAAGGAAACACAAAAGGAAAAAGATACCTCAGTTTCCAATGATGCCACTGAGTGATGAGCCTGGAAAAATCAGTAGGGCTGAACTAGATATCCAGATGGCTGGATATCTGGCCATAAATTTTACTATCTAGTTTCAGATCCGGCCAAAATGTTGAACGGCACCGGATATTGCAGCCGGATATTTTACTGTCAGTATAACAGCATTAGAGCGTGAATGTTATAAAATATGGTTAAGTAAGTAAGTAAGTGAATTTTTACACAATGTTTTGTTGGTTAGCTCCAAATCATTTGTAAGCACTGACTGACATTCAGACAAGTATTAATTTTGTAGATTTGAATCTGGTACATTCCTAATAATCAGCCAATGAAACAAAAGCTGAGAATGTCTGTGTGATGTGTGTGTGTGTGTGGTTAATGTTTGTATTTTCCGTTGCTGTGTTGAAGGACTGCTGAATCCGCTGGCATGTCCGCATCACATGAGCCAGTCGGATGAAGCAGAGTATCGTGAGGGCGTTGTGCTGAACAAGCCGGTGAAGGAAGGCCGCGGCTCGTTCGTCAATGTTGGTCTACGGAAAGAAGTACAAATTGACAGGTGTCTTGAGGCTGGATTGAGAGTTACTGTCAAGATGAAGCCATCTGTTGAGGGTATGTGAATAATGTTACATAAACCACAAATTTTTTATTTTTATTTCCATGTTAAGATCATGCAGATACGTGAAACATGATGCTGATCGGGTTGAGCATTGTACAGTGATGGAGGTGGATGGAACATTACAAATAGGACATCTAAGGAAAACTTGTTGAGATAATATCAAGGATGATATTAAAAGTTCTTGCCTGACCTAAAAGGATGCACCATTTCAGGACGAATGGAAAAGAAAGATCAAGAGTAATCTGATATGGAAGAATGGCAGTCAGCATGGTATATTGCTTATACATGTGTGTTTAACTTGTGTACACTGCATGTCAGATAACAATTTCACAGACAGCCAATTGAAAAATGTCATTTATTACTTATATTTGTTAAAGCATGATGCTTTTGGTTTTGAACGTTATGTAGGCAGAAAACGTAAAGGTGTGGTAGTTGCACCTTCTGCTCCTAAAACTGAAGCTGGTCTCTACTGGGGATATGCAACTCGTCTTGCTGCAAACTTGAGTGCCGTCTTCACAGAGTCGCCATATATCGGAGGATATGACTTGATTATTGGTACATCAGAACGTGGAAACAGTGTCGACGACTTTGTTCTACGAAAGTTTAAGTAAGTACAGCTCTTCTTCTCATTGGAAGTTGTTTAGGGTTGCTGCTATTGTAACTGGTGATAGTTTAGACAAATTCATATTCAACATTTGCTTTCCTAGAACCAAAACTGTGCAGTTTCAGACTGCATTGGGTGTTGTCAGCAACCGATCACATCAGCTACGTCCTAACAGCATGTTCCAGCCTCCTCTATGCCCTTCGAGTGCTTCGCAGTTGTTGTTTACCTGAGCCGTCCATGAAGGATGTGTTCAGGCTACAGTGTTCGCCAAGATCACGTACTGCTTACCTGCATGGCTTGAATTCTGTACTGCAGCTGATCGTACATCGACTTGATTCCTTTCTGTGTGGTTGTGCTAAGCTAGGTTTCTGGTCATCCAGTAACTCTCTATGCATATTCACTATTGCTGAAGACATGGAGGACACTCTGTTTAGTAAAATAACCCACTACCACTACCATATCCTGCAATCTTATTTGCCAGCCCGGCCACATATTGACTATAATCTTAGAGAACGTCATCACAACAAGATTTAATTCTTAAAACTGCTGATTTGAACGAAAGGGACTTCTTAATTCGTGACATATATAAAAGAAGTCATTGACTTCACCCTTTAATGTTCTAACACCCCTCTGACACTCCACAGTCTATGTTTTTGTATTTTACGTTGCACGTAGGCCTTATATTGTTTGCTCGTAAATCAAGTTGCGTGCATCAGCTGATAAAATAAACGAAAATGATTATGATTATGACGTGACAAAAAAGATAGATTATCTGATGTCCAAGATGAGACCAATACTGTGTGAATTGAGTCCTGAGACCATAGATCAGTATCAAGTCCCAAGAATTTCAGACGTGCATTTGGATCCAGCTGTTAAGCACCACAGTGTCTACAGGAACTCTGTGTGCCGGTGGAGAATGTCCCACATCATCCTAGGATGCAGATTGCAGACAGCATCAATTGGATGTATCCACCTACCAAGCATACAGACATCAATCGGCCGGTGAAGTTTTGCATTCAACAGCTTAACAGTGTGGAACAGTCTCACGTCTGCTCTGTGACAATAGCCTCTCTCTGAACGTGTTCCAGCAGCAGCTGAAGGCTTATCTTTTCAGTGATGAAACTATCGGCACCATTGTCACGTCCTCTGTGATTATAGTGCCATCCACAAGTGTCATGACTTTACTTTCAAGTCAAATTTGTGCATTCATTGTATTATGTTACTGTTTGTCAGTGTGTCTTTGTCACTGGCAGTGAATTCATGCAGTGTCATCACGTAGTTGATGTGTTGCAGTCACTTGTTAGTGGTGTTTGGTGGTGTTGCTGGTCTCGAGGCAGTGGTTGATGCAGATGAAAACCTGCATGTTAATGATGCAAGTGTGCTATTCAATCATTACCTCAACACGTGCCCAAGTCAAGGTTCAAACACGATACGAACAGAGGTTTGTGCTCTATTAACCCGGTGTGTAATTGTAAACAATAATATTAACGAAACACAGAAAGTAATAGAAATGTACATTTCCAAGTGCAGGTGAAAACGATGTGCAGAATGACCTGTTATAGTGTATGTGTCTATGCTGTGATCTATACTGCCTATAGGCCGTATATTTAGGTTATTCTCCACTGTGAACTGCTGTTTGAATATCTTGTAATAGCGGTAGATGCTAGTATTTATGAAATTTTGTAATGTTTTATAGTGTGGCATTGAATATTCGTACTGGTGTGGTTGTCGTGGCAAACCTACACCCAGTCCGCAGACGAGTGGATTTCAAGATATCCACTCTTGTCTATCGTTCATTGGCTGGCACCGCTCCTGTGTACCTAGCTGACGAATGTACGCTGGTTACGTCCTCTGCGGTCTGCTGACAATCGAACATGCTCGGTCAAGAGATCACGCAACCAGTTTGGTGACCACTGTTTTGCCACTGCCGGACCAACGCTGTGGAACAGTCTGCCTGAACAGCTTTGGCAATTGACATCACTTTCGGGCAGTTCAGATGATCGCTGAAAACGTTTATGTTTGGTTAGTTGAGCTGCGGTGCCCTGTCTCAGAACGTTGAGGGCACTGATTAGAAATCTTCTTACTTACTTACTTACTTACTCAAAATTTTGTTAATGGGCTTGCATTGACTGTATTGTTTGATGGTCTGCTGTTAGCCATATTCACGATTAGTCAGTGTTTTGTATACTATAGTGGTCCTTGTAGTGATGGTTATCACTTAGGCCACACTAAAAATCAGTGAACTGAACTGAACTGAACTGTATATATGTAGTAGTAGCTTACTGTGGTTCCCAGCAGTTGTTATTGTTAGAGCATTGTCAGCGTGCCTCACTATCTGTTGTGTCTACTGAATCTGTCTGTGTTCGACAGGAAGCAATCCTGATAACCATGTCGGCGCTACGGCGAAAGGTTACAGAGTCGCACACATCGTCTTGACAGCTAATAACAAGAGTGCAGTATTAGCAGCAGCAGTGTGTGGCATGGCGTGGCACACCTTCAGTCGACGTCAAGTCTAGTGCTGATGACTAGAGCGAGAGAACAGTCAAGAGGTGAATCTCAGCCGCCGAATGAATGCTGAGTGCTGTCAGCATGTATATTATGAATCGAGATGATGGCTCATGTTTTCAGGACAGCATTCTCACTGAACTGAACTGCAGTCGTTTTGTCTGCTGTTTTATATGCCTTGTGCAGTTTATTGTGCTTCTGTCAACAATAGTAGACAGAGAGCAATATGTATTTAGATTGTCCGTCCAGTCGTCTGGCCGTTAACACTTATTCATTGTGATGCTATGTCTCTTCAATTAGGGGAGAGATTCGAGTGAAACTTGGCATAATTGGACTCCATGTTATTGCACATAAGAAATTGACGCTTTATTTTTTTGCCCACCAGCACAAAGCCTGTTGTCGTGAATATTGAAGTTAAGCAAATGTAAATGGCTGCAATGGCACTTCATTCGGTGACACTGGTGTTCCGGAAGGAGACCGCATTTGCCCTTTTAAGAACCATGGACAGGCACATTATTACTATTGATGAAACATCACGTGAGTGGACATTACTGAAAAGGCTTTCAAGGTCAGAGGCCAAAGGTCAAGGTCATAGCAGGGTCACGAAAAATTGCACATCATGAGATGTCTCTTCACTTAGTGGAGGAAGTTCAGTTAAGCTGCCGCAAGTAAGTGGGAGTTGCTGAAAAGGTTTTAAGGTCAAAGGGTTAGGCTAAGGGCATAGCGAGGCCAAATGCACTTTTCCAGCTGAGGAATAGCCATAGAATTACGGCTTTGCTGTCCATTTTCCGTACAGCACAGGCATACCGATTGACGATGTTGCATCAAGGCTGACTTGTTTGATATCTGCAGTTTGTCTTTTCGTCTGGTCACTTCAGGTGTAAGCGTTGGACAGCTTGAATTTGAATTTAGGGCTTTTTGTCAAAGTTTTATCCAAAGAATGTTTCCAATAATTGGTAATTTGTTAATTTGGTGTTTTATGTCATATTTTCAGATCAAATTAAATCGTTTATTTTATTTCTAACATAAATAAAAAGTTAACACAAATGCAATCCTTGACAGTACCTGTGTGAAGTTTGGTTTTAAAAAACACAGGACTTGTTGTGTTTGCAGATAACTAACAAATCTGGCCCAGTATCAATATTTTGGTATGAAGAGTATTATTTAGGGTGCTTCCTTTGTGAAATGTGACAAAAAATAACGAAATCTGAGGTAGTAATGACACAGCCATATTGTATGGTAGCACACTGTAATGGAGAGGATGAATTAGACTGCAGAAGAGCACGTTTTAATTTCTATAGGCGAACATCAGTCGCATATATGATTTATGGTGAAATTTTATGCCTTTGCTGACAACAGGCGGCGGAGGCATGATGTTTTATGGCTATCCGTCCGTCCGTTAACACCTCTTTCATGTGACACAATATCTCTGTAGACTGTAGTTAGTGGAGGGACTTCAACGAAACTTGCCACAAATATTCAACATGTGAGTGGAAATTGCCAAAAAGGTTTTCAAAGTCAGAGGTCAACGTTAAAGGTCATATATGTACATATGTGTGAATGCGATTATGGCGGAGACATACATTTTGATGATGTGACATTAGGGCTCGCTCATAATGCATCCATTAACAATTGTAGGTGGAGGGCATTATGTTCTCAGGTCATTCACCCGGCTGGCCGCTGTCCGGCTGTTGTCTGTTCCCCTGTTTCACATCACACTCTGTACTTAGTGGAGGGGTTTCAATGAAACGTGGCACAACTATTTGCCATTTGAGTGGGCATTGCAGAAAAGGTATTCAAGGTTAGAGCTCAATGTCATAGCGCTGCCAAATGCATTTTTTTAGGCACGGGGATAACCATCAACTTACAGCTGTCCACCCTCTGTACATCTGGCGAGGTACAGCGATCATTACTGTGGCGTCGATGCTCACATGTTATCAGCATCTGTGGAAGTAAAATAACACAGTATTTTGTTAGATGTCCTTAATTGTTATTGAATACTAGTACATCTAGCATTATGTACTCCACGAACTGAATGTTGAAGAACTGTCAGCAGTGAAACACAGTATCGTCAGCAGTGCTGGAAAGTATTTGAAATGCAGTTATTTTAAATACGTTTTTTAATCCTTAAATGCATTTTGTATTTGATAAACATTTTTATTCGTGTATTTTGTATTTTGAATACTTTTGTTATGTTTGTAGTATTTCAGCAAATCGTACTGTATCTTGCAACATGCAGTTGCTTGTTTCTAGGTTATAATTTTTAATAAAATTGTGTAAAAGTAATCAACAGAAAAATTTACTAAATTGATGCTTATTTATGACAAATTTTGACATCAGTTTACAATTTACTGCAAGGTAGGCAGTTTGAAATTGGTATCATGACGTCTGGTCTGCATCTTAAAATTCAGGCGTGACTGATGGCTGAAATTTGTGTGCACAGTTACAATGACTATGAGCATGTATAATCGTTTAAACTACAAGTTTGCTTTTTGTATTTCAAGTGCGGTTATTAAAAATGTATTTGATGTAATATTTCAAAAGTATTTTGTATTTAAATAAATGTATCTTACCCAGCAGTGCACTGATGATCAGCTCGGTAACGAAGCTGTGTTCCGACAGGACACTATCAGCTAAATCATGGAGTCGTAGTGTCGTACCCATTGAGCAGGGTTGCTGGTGATGGCCTTCCACATTCTGCTGATGACAGTTTGGTCGCCAGGAATAAGAGGCGTGGTCACGTGGTGAGGAAGGCGCTCGCGAAATAATATGGATTATTATACCTTCTGCACTCAAAAAAATTATCTCCCGTAGGCTACGGGCCACTAGTGTATTGGTTGCGTCGATGTAATCTTCTTGACGTGCACGTTTACTAGCAGGATGAAGACGAACAGTAATGTTACGGTAAGAGATGAAAGACAGGCGACATGGTAACAGAAAATATGTATCTGTAGGCCTAATGTACGGCAGCTGTGACTTAGTTAACTGAAATTGAATGTCAAGTCACTGATGCACCGGGTGCCTCGTGTGGATTGACGGATGGACAGGTGACATTATGAACATTACTAAGCTCTTGAAGCGATGCGCCGTCTGGGCTATCTATTTAGAAGGTCCAATTCTATGTATGCACCATTTTCCAAGAAAAAAAATCTGAGAATTCCGCGTGATACTTCATTGAATTTTGCGGCTCACCGGCGTCACCGCGGCAAATCACTGTTAATTTTGCGATAGAGAGTCAACTGAAAGAATATCAACTCTCCTGTTTACAACAGCCAGTATAATATTGTGATCTGTTGGTGTCAGCTGTTACTTAGACCAACTGTTAACAACCTGTTAGTTATTGACTAAACAGATGTTCTACACTTAGCTATAGTTAACATGGATAAATATATACACTGTCGAATGACGTGAACGACAAGAAGCTCAGCTACTGCAGAGTTAGCGCGCGTCGGAGATCGTTACGCCGTTCAAGGTCATTCGAGGTCATTGATGTTGGTACCAATCGAAAGCCTTATGCGACTTCCTATTACTAAATAATACTAACTTGCATCCCTTATCGCACCTTTTTCAAGTTAGGGCCTATCGTACAGTATAGTCAAATTATCGCTTTTGACTCGTTTTCGGTAATTTTCGCTAATATCACCACAATTCATATATTGGCAAAAAGTAGAATTTTTGCTTCGACACGGGCGCAGGTACCTCTCTTTAACACATTCATTCGGAGTGAATCCCAAAATTCAAGTTTACGAAATTTGCTGTCATTAAATTAGAAACGTCGCTGTATCGTACCGTGAGAAAAGTAATGTGATATCTTGAACCCGGGAAATAACTTGTACCGGTAGGCCTAGTTCACTGATCACGGTTCATTCATTCATTAATCATTAACGCGATTTGCGCGCGCGTCTAACGATAATTGCTAAGGGCTATTCTGTCTGTCTGTCCGTCCGTCCGTCCCACTCATGACCCCTGCGGCATGGGTCATGAGTGGGACGGACTGACAGACAGACAGACAGAGTGGCCCTTAGAAATTATCGTTAGACACGCGCGCAAACGTATTAATGATTAATGAATGATGAATGAACCGTGACTAGTGAACTACCGGTACAAGTTAGCCTACTTTTCCCGAGTTTATGGTACCAAAGAGCTAAACAAATTATTTGTTTTAAAGTAAATTTCCGGAAATGGGACAATTTCTGCAGGAAAACCAAACGGGCAAAAATAGGAAGTACACTATGGGCTTTTCAATGATCCTAAGATGAACAGTGCCTTTGCTTCTAAGCATCCACCCTGCAGCGCGGTGTCTGCGATGAATCTGTGCATAGTGATGGGCCCCGTGTGACATAACCTAACACCTGCAGGGACGATCTCCGTAAAATTTTACCTGGATGTCAGCGGATGGCTGAGGTACTAAATGGCGTAGAAACATTACCGAAAATTTCAACCGGCTGCGTAGGGCGCACGAACGTTACAGACTACAGACAGACAGACGGACGGGCATCAGGGCCGGATTTAGGGGGGTCCCAGGGGGCCCAGGGCCCCAGGCCTCCCACCAAAGGGGGGCCTCCCACCAAACCCTTCAATTTTTATTTCGCGCTCACTATAGGGTAAATTAAGGGTTGTGGGACATCAGATAGGCCTAAACAGTGAGTCACTATGTGTATTGTTCTGTGTAT
>Ga0049105_1000313_pt1 | contig 15386 bp, 12 predicted proteins | sample WorMetvaBAHAMAS1_FD_61260 | JGI IMG/M metagenome (GOLD analysis project Ga0049105, IMG submission 61260) | Worm MetaG Olavius vacuus BAHAMAS.1 | ecosystem: Host-associated > Annelida > Digestive system > Unclassified | place: Germany: Marburg | collected 2013-04-09
GTTGAAGATGGACCTATAATGTCCGTAAATCATTGTCTCCCAGTTCTAGTGTTCTACTTTTGGCGAAAACTATAACGCACCCTGCAGCGCGGTCTCTCTGCGATAGCTGAGCATCTTGTAGCTATTACAAACAGTTATAGCTCCAATATCTCGGGATAAGGCACTAGAACACATTTTACGTAATTCAATTAATTTACATAACACCAGCCTCGCCATGTGAATCTCGAACGCAATAATTCAGCCATTGCTAACATTGTAACTAATGTAAGAATTTGCTGCGCAATATATTTCTATTGATGTGCTGTTTGTTGGCAGTATGTATGTCATACTAAGAGGGAGATTATCAGTGTATCAGTATCCGATCTTTGGCGACAATATCCGAGCAACAGCTCCAATTATTCAGCCCAACAAAGCCATCCGAAAGCAAATCGGCAAACTGCAGTCTGTCCTAGGTAAGCAGCCTACACAACGCTAATCAGAAGTTCGCAATCACATGTAGCAGAGTCGTGCTACAATGTTATAGGCAACACACCGTTCCTATGGAGCAAGCCAAAATTTATCCTATATCATTCACAAACCTGCACTTTCGCCGATGTCGACGTTAGCGGACGCAGGGCCGGATTAAGCTCTTGGGGGTGACAAATGTAAATAGAGGCTCTGTCGCCCCCTCACTCCCTAGTCTCTACCCGGTAAGGTAAGGTAAGTCTCTATCCCTCACGGCCTCTGTCTCCCTTTTAAAGCGGGGGTTTGCTGCCTCGGCGTTTTGCACGTAATTCTCAAGTGCTGACTTATTCAATTGTTTTGTGACATATAGGGAGTATAGATCTCATTGGCACGCATACAGTGAATTTTATTATTAAAGTACTGCAATGCACTTAATTTAAATTAAATCGATTGGTATTAAGCTTTGACAAAATAACAAGTTGTCACTATTACTAGAGACTCAGTAGACAAAAAGTACACTTATGCTAGAACGCTAAGCGTTTAGGAATGTGCAACTGGTACTGACGTATATCCGTATAATCCAATCAGTTCTGTATATAAATGGCAATTAAAGGCCGTTATTTATTCTTGGTATATGCGGGGGGGGGGCTTACGGCAGGGGGGAAGGATGTGTCATATGGCATGTTGCACCATGGGGCCATGAACGGACACTAATTGAACGGGATTAATAGGGGGTGGCAGCCCCGGCCCCACCCATCCTGCAGATATAAACACAACATCGTTTAGCAGAGGTTGTCAAACGCAACCATTCAAAATTAATTAACTGTGAGAATAAGTTTAGCGTTAATTTACGCAATGTTAGTATGAATATTTATACAACATTCGGATTATGAAATCGGTATCGTTTAAAAATTTGCTTTTGTTAATCATTGACGACACGCAAATAAAAATGACAGCCAGATACGCATGTGTCGCTGTTACAGACGCTGGCGACATATTCGGTGAAATGTCGCTGCTTAACGGCGTCGAGTGGCGCGTGGCGTCAGTGATCACGGACGACCCTTGTCAGCTGCTGGTCGTTTCTCAGCGCATGTTTGAGCGCTACATCAAACGCCATGTCAGTGAGATGTACAGCGAGAAGAGCCGGTTCGTCCTGACAAACCCGTACCTCAAGTCGGCGCCGTCCGCCTTCAAGACTTCACTCATCATACTTATGCGGAAGAAGTCGTTCGGTTACGACGAGGTGTTGGTGCGACAAGGACAGCAAATCGACTCTGTCTACTTCATTCTTCGGTCTGCAAACCAGTGTATACTTAACATCATGTCGTCTTCTGTAACGTTTGCTATAAGATCGGTTTGACCCAGTGGCAAAGTCACGGGGCTTGAGGGTTAAAATCCCCATTTGTCTTTATGGGGCCACTGGGGGATTGTCTAATAAACCTATGAAAAATGGGTTAACACAATATTGCAGCAAAAGAGTTATATGCAACCTATCACAGTGCACAGATTTCAACGTCAAATTTCAACACTGTTCTGACAGCTGTATGCATGCATTTAAACCCTCATCCTTGGAAGAGCTACGATATCCTCCCCCATTCCAATCCTCCACGGTCTGTCTGTCTGTCTTGATTGATTGATTGAGTTTCGTAAGTTTGGTTTCGTCGGTATCAATTCTTAATCCAACTGATGCTGCAACTGCCTCTAAACACAGAGTTATTCTATTTCAAGTGGTTGGATGCCGGTGCAACTTGAGCAATAACATATCACGGCATACTTGACTGGTTTTAATGTTTATTATTCTGACTTCTGGCTGTTATTAAATTTCCTATTTTATACCGTCTTCATTGGTGTCATTTTACTGTTTGATGCATGTGTGAACAAGAAACTCATCAGGAGATGAGTTAGCGAACGTGAACTTTCTTTACGACGACATCGTATATGCACTACAAAATACAATAGACTGGTTCATAAATTCTGTCACAGATCGACTCATTTGTGTTAGAACGCAGGTTTACCAAATCGAAGTGAAAAAACGCAATGCAATGGCCATTACGCCGTTCAAGGTCATTCAAGGTCACCGATTGTGGAACCAATCGAAAACTTATATACGACTTCCTATTAGTAATTAATACTAACTTACCTCCTATCTTGCACCGTTTCCCAGTTATGGCTGATTATTGGTCAAATTTTCGACAGGGGAGTGCCTCACTTTAACGCTCTCGCTGGGGTGATCCCCTGCCATTATCGCCGTAAATGATATATCGCCAAAAACTAGATTCTTTCGCCTACATTTCCGCTGCAGAAAGTATTGGTATATATCTCAACCACTTTTATGTAATCCGTCAAGAAAGCTATCGAATTTGGTGAAATTACGCTGCGGTTAGGTCATCCAAGGTCACCGAGTTTGGTACCAATCGAAAGCTCATATGCGACTTCCTATTAGTGATTAATACTAACTATCTTGCACAGTTTCCGAGATATATCGTTCAATAGGTCCAAAATCGCTATGTTCGGCTACCCTCTTGTGTTTAACTCCCCTGACGGAGCTGTTTCCCTGGGACTATCTCGGTAAACTTTTACCTGGATGTCAACAGATGGCCAAGGTACCAAATGGCGTAGAAACATTGCTGAAAATTTTAATCGCCTGAGTAGTGTGCACGAACGTCACAGACGACAGACAGACAGACAGACGACAGAAGGACGGTCGACAACATATAGCGAACGTAAACTGACAGCGAAAGCCGAGCTGGTTAAGGATACATACATGACTGAAATACTCTTTCTTACTTACTTAGTTACTTTCTTACTGACGTAGGTCTACTAATGCTCTGAATGCTGAATATTTAGAGGCGAAGTGAGGCTGACCGTGAATCCCGACAGACATGCAGAACAGTTCCCACAGTACAGAACGATGTTGGACGCCACAGCAACGACATCTAATGACAACGTAGAGAACGACTCCATGGCGGTCGGTATCAGAAGGAAGAGACAAGGCATCGGTCGACGTCGGCTACGTGTCGGCGTCGCTGTAATCGGCGACAACGAGATCGTCGGTAATAAGGCCTGACAGTATTTCTTATTACATTCATTACCTGCTATACTGAGCGATTGTTTACTGTCACTCGATCAAAACAGTTCAGTCAAATATATAAATTCTCAAGAAGAAAATCTGTCTGCGTTGGAATAGCGTTAACAAGTTTTACACAAGGCTGGCCCCGCGCTGCACGCAACGGCAGATCGGGCCCTTCTGAGAGATATGGACTTGCCGTCACAGCGTTTGCTGCGAGGCGGATAGATTTCTCTCATAGAGGAGATATCAGGATGAAACATTAGAAGGGGTGTATTTTTACCTTATAGGCCAGATTATCGAAAAAAAGTAATCGACGGCGAACCGTGTTAAAATTTTAAGTTGATCGCGCTTGTTTCCAGAGAGGAGAAGCTAGCGCAAAATTCGTTGGGAAAGTGGAATAAGAAGAATCAAAGAAAGAAGAGAAAAGAATAGTGCATCCGCAATAACAGCAAGGTGTTTGCGTCTCCAACGCAGACAGTTATTTAATGGAGCCTATATGACACAGTTAACACGAACGTCAGACAGAGTTGCACTTATCGACAATGCTATCGTAGTCAACAATGCAACGATTTTGTTTCTGAGAAGCTAGCGCAAAATGTGAAAAATGCAGGTGACACGGAGTCACTGGTAGAACTGGACAAATTCTGTCAGTCGGCGGTGTGTACGCGGCCGACAGAGCTGTACGAGATAAGCGTACATCAGTGGACAAATCTGCTGCAGCTGAGACAGAATCAGACGTACACGATGATGCTGCGCAGGAAGCTTCAGTTAAGAATGACATCTCGTCTGTCACGTCCTGGTGCGCCGCAGTTGCCGCTGTTCAATGCACTATTGACGCGCGTCGCTCAACTCATTCAGGAGGCCGAGAACGAGGCTCGTCAGGTAGGCCTGCTGATGTTGCTAGGTCAGCCTCATCACAATCATCTAGGTCCACCGCTGAGTATCGTCTTCGTATAGATAATGACTGAGTCTAAGAGGCGGACCAAGAGCCTAGAGCCTAGAGGGTGGTTTAGTCACAACCATAACGGAGTTTGTTTTTCAACTCAGTGAATACTTTTCACACGGCACGATAGAGCGATGTCTCTAGTTTGAGAATCTAGTTATTTTGGCAATATATGATTTGTGGCGATATTCGAAGAGTTTACCGAGTTTACCGTCGAAGGTGATAATTTTACAAATACTGAGCGATAACTGGAAAACGGTGCGAGATGTAAGTTAGTAATATTCACTAATATCAAGTTGCATACGGGCTTTCGATTGGTATTAAAATCAGTCACGTTGAATGACCTTGATCGGCCTAATGACCACAAACGCGCACTATCTGTGCGGTAGCTGAGCTTCTTGTAGGCCTAGTTACGATCGGCTTTCGGTTCCAGTTTTCTCCCGAATATGTTATTTAAAGTTATTCAATGTCATGTAGTTAATACAACTTTTATGCAGTTATAGTTTTCAGATGTCTTTCTCAATTCCGAAATGAGCGCGACTCAAAGGCGAGTGGGGTCGATAACTGAGGCCATATTTCGCACTTTTTGACCCCGTATGAAATTAGTATAGGGATGGACGAGATTGCTGAGCAAAACCAAAGATCACGTTCGACGTAGAACCCAACCTCTGGTATACATTTGCTGGGTATGGCCGCTGCGCGGACCGGGAGATTAGAGGACCCGTACAAGAAACTCGTCAGAAGATGAGATAGCGAACGTCAGCTTTCTTTACGATGACATCGTACACGCACTACAAAATACAATAGACTGCATGGTGCATAAATTCCGCCACAGATCGACGCGGTTATGTGTTAGAACGCAGGTTTACCAAAGTCAGTGAAATAACGCAATGCAACGGCCATTACGCCATTCAGGGTCATTCAAGGTCACCGATTTTGGTACCAATCGAAAGCTCATATGCGACTTCTATGCACCGTTTTCAAGTTATGGCTGATTATTGGTCAAATTTTCTCTAGCGAAAGGGGAGTGCCTCACTTAAACGCTCTCGCTGGGGTGACCCCTGCCAATATCGCCAAAAATGACATATCGTTAAAAACTAGATTCTCCAGAAAGTATTGGTGCATCATCAACCACTTTTACGTAATCCGTCCCGAAAGCTACCGAATTCGGTGAAATTACGCTGTGGTTAGGGCTATTACGCCGTTCAAGGTCATTCAAGGTCACCGAGTTTGGTACCAATCGAAAGCTCATATGCGAAGTTCCTATGAGTGATTAATACTAACTTAGCTTCTATCTTGTACCGTTTCTGAGATATAGCGTTCGATAGGTCAAAAATCGCTGTATTCGGCTACCCCTCTTGTGTTTAACTCACCCGACGCCGACGGAGGGGTTCCACTGGGACGATGTCCGTAAAATTTTTACCGAAAGGTCAGGGATGGCCAAGGTACTAAATGGCATAGAAACATTGCCGAAAATTTCAATCGCCTTAGTAGGGCGCACGAACGTTACAGACAGACGGCAGACGGACGGGCGATGACATAGCGAACATTCGCTAAAAACCAGGACACCAGTAAAACATAGCTTCGTCGACTATCGTCGGGCGGCCTAGTATAACAGGCTTGTGTAGTGTGAAATGAAATGCTGCGTCATATGAAATGACGCAGCAAAGCGGTGAAGCAGTAATGATGGCCGTGCAATGTGTTGTCAGCTGGAGAGAGAAACGGAACGTTACATGCGTCTCAAAAACCAGGCCAAACGCACGCCGACCCTCGCCGAGCAGTATAGTCGCTTCATTCCTGTCCAGGTACGCCTCATTCAGTCAGTTACCTGCAGTGCCCTTGTCTTCAAATTAGGTCTTACTTTGAATTAGCTTCTTCACCAACTCATCTAACATGAACTTCTACAGGGTGAGTCAAAAAACTATCCCTTTAACTTTGTGTAGATATTTCAGCAGTGCGCGTGTAAACGTTTGAATGAAATTTTACACAACTGTTACTCAATAAGATATGCATGTAACTGAGGAACTTGTATTGCGCCCCCTACTAGAAGACCGAGGGCGCATCACAGAGTCAATCCGTATCCTGGTGCCCATAGACAGAATAAAACAGAAATGTTTGCAGATCACGACGAAACGAGTCCGTCGATCGCAGCAGTTTCAACTCCATTGGTAGCCTGTTCCAGGCTCGTGGTGCAGCAACAGAAAAGGCTCTGTCGCCAATTCGTCGACGTGTCCGCGGCACGACGAGGATGCCACACGATGAAGCACGCAGTGTAGATCGACCTGGAATATTGACAACCGATGTCAGGAGGTTTGAGATATATTCCGGCGTGTGTCCCAGAAGCGACTTGTGAACCAGCAAGCAGAGCTTGTACTGGATCCTCTCGGCGACTGGCAACCAGTGCAACTCTCGAAGAGCTGGAGTCACACGGTCACGCGGCTTGAGATATTCTGACATGTGTGAAGTGGATCCCTATAGACGCCGAGTGGTACACATGATTGTAACTACTGTGAACATTCATCAACAACAGGCTTGATTTTTCCTTATTTTAGTTATCCATTGAGGTTCTGCGGACATCGTCACAATAGGGAGAGACCATTAATTAAATTGGGATAGCTAGAAGTAACAACCTCAACCTGGACATTGACTCTTGCAGTAGTTTATATTTATGTTATTATATCAGTTATTTTGTTAATATAAAATATTATTGTAATCGTGTAATCGCATTATTATTATTATTATGTGACTGTATGTGCGTGTGGTGGTATTCCAGGGAGCGCTGGTCAACCAGTACGGACCTGGCACCGTGTTCCATCACTTCAAACAACAGCGTCGTCGCCGACGTAACGAGACACCCGATCTCGGGACACTAGGTACGCATACCAAGCCGTAACCAGAAATTTATTTCCGGGTGGGAGGGCGTTTTTCTCCCATCCCTTCCGTACCTTACCCGACCATTCCTTGAAGTCCTTTCCTTCCCTTTCCCGGTTCCCCTCTCTTCTCCACCGCGAAGTGGCCCCTCACATCCAGCAAAGGAATTTTGGGCAGCGCTGTTAGCTTCCCCAAGCGCGGGAGGGCGAGAGAATGATATTTGCAGCCACCAGCCGGGTCCTACTTCTGTCAAACGAAATCTAACAAGATGCTCAGCTATCGCAGAGAGACCGCGCTGCAGCGTGCGTTATAGCTTTCGCTAAATGTAGAAGACTGGAACTGGGAGACAATATTTTACGGACATTATAGGTCTATCTTCAATATAATGGGCCTAAAAATCTGTCGAAGTCGGTGAAAAAACGCAAAATAAAGGCTATTACGGCGTTCAAGGTCATTCAAGGTTATCGAGGTCGGTACCAATCGAAAGCCCGTATGCGGTTTCCTATTAGTGATTAATAGTAACTGACATCCTATCTCGTACCGTTTCGGCGTTATCGCAGCTTATTGTTCAAATTTCGCTCCAACGCGGTCACTTTGACTCAAAATTTCAGGTACAAGGGGTCGCCCCCACTAATCATTTTTGCATGGTTAGTTAGGCCAATGAATGCCTTACAACTCTGCCGCTGACACTTTTCACACAAAGATACTTTGTAGCAGACTTTCTTCAAGCGAAGTGCAATTTTTTACCGAAATCGGCCGTTTTGCGTTTTTTGAGACCCCCTTTGGGGGACTTAGGGGCAACGTACGACGATCATCTTAGGCTCATTGGAAAGCGCGTATTTGACTTCCAGCATTAATTGAACTTTTTTCGCTAGGTGTTACGGCTGAGAAGCTACGGGCGAATATCGGTTGAAAATCGACGATTTCGCTCCGACGCGGGTCGGTTGATCCAAAATTTCACGTAGAAGGGTCGCCCCCCACCAACCATTCTTCTTCTCAGAAAACTAGGATAAATTATCTTTCGTACGGTGTATAAATCTTGACCGACCTTTCTACCGTTTTGTTACAATGCACGCGTGTGACAGACAGACAGACGGACGGACAGAATTCTCATCGCTAGACCGCGTCTGCATTCCATGCAGCGTGGTAAAAATTAAAGCAAACGTGGTTGTATCTGAACTGTACATGTAGCCTAGTCGTTTACTGGCTTATACATTCTACCTGCTTACATGCATTTTTACACTATTTCGAGGGGGGATGAGTATTTTAACAATTAACACCTAAGACACCCGCTACGGCCTTGACGCCTACTGTCTAAATCTCTGTCATCCACTGTCGCCGCTGCTGCACAGTGATGGGTTCAGCCTATTATGGAAGTATACGTGGTAACGACGATAGATGGGGACGCGTCTCGTGGAATTTGAAAACTGCCCTCACTGTCTTTTTTATTCGCTGTATAAAATCTGACATTGGATGTGTCGAAAAACGTTGCCTTATCACTGATCCATGCTCAAACTCACCGGCGTCGCCACGACCCTCGACAGTTTGCACTGACGATGACAATGATGTCATTGTAATTTGCATCTATGCAATGTTGACAGAACTGATGACTTTGGAACACGACACAGTGACAGCAGCAGAAGACGACGCATCATCAGAAGCAGCAGCAGCAGCAGCAGCAGCTCAGTGTGAAGCAGAAAGTCATTAATGCAGCAGTGAAACCGTGCACGAGCTTGTAAAGTTGTAACTGATAACACGGTGAACATGTGGCGACAGTCATGGTAACTCTTACAACTCGCTGATTTCAAGGTGCAAGAATTAAGAATAAAAATATAATTGCTCAAATAAATGTGACCAATTATTACTATTCATTGTTCTGCTGCGTTTCAGACGAGCTCTGTGCTACGAACGACTGTCAGTAGTCAATAGTACTACACCTCGTTGAATAAATATCTTAGGATGAACGTCGTTACGATAAAAGAGGCTATCACATCGCAAGACTAATCGGAGCAGACGGATATTACACACCATTACTTCACTATTTACTGCAGTTCTAATGTCAATGCAGTAACTTCACAGACGACTTGCAGCCAGTACAGATGCAGTTCTAGTGGCAGACGTGTTACAGTTCCAGCAGTGCAGAAGTCACTCACTGCATCATGCTTTCATTCTTCAACTGCACCAACAGCTTCCAGTTTGAGCCTTTCACTGCGCTCACAGACTGTGGCAGTCCAGTGGCGTCGTCATCATCATCATCATCATCATCATCATCATCATCAGCATCACTCAGTAGCTGACAAACTGGTTGTCGATAAGATCTCGATGCTTTGTAGTCTACAAGTTACGACAAAAATTGGACACAGTGATGTTTAAAACAGCCACAGATCTGCTGTACCCAATAAACTTGCTTAGTAAGGAAACACGATACAAACAATGTGACGACTTAACGTGTGCCTGAAAATCAGCAAAGAGCCAGCTCAGCCTAGCACACGTGAACCAAAATACACCGACATGCACGAAAACAGGCAAAATAACAACTACATTCGTTGAGTCAGTCTGGTGGGTGAAATGTATACAATTACACAAGTAAATTCAGAAAAGGTGACCTCAGTGGCTGGCTGTTGTGCTGTTAACTGTGTAGTAACTGCGCTGGGTGTGATTTGTGCAAAACACAGAATACGCAGCTGATAACATAATAAACGTAAGTCCCACGCACGCTGTTAAGAAGTTCATTGTGAAGTTTGAAATGTTGATGATGATGACGCATTAATGCGGCATCTTCTTCATATCTGCAATCACACACACACACACTTCATTCACAGAAACCAGTCAGGAGTAAGGTGGCGTCGTTGTGCTATTGGTAGGGTGATGGGCTAGTGATCGTGAGTTTAACTCTTGGCTGAGCATCACAATAAACTTGGGCAAGTTACTCAGTATTCACACCTATGACTATATGCCTCTATCGCCAAGCAGTATAATCTGGTACTGGTCAAGGGCAGTGATGCCCTGAGGCTAAGAAGGTAACTGCAAGCCTGGTGGAAAGTGATGGCAGCCTATCACCCAGTCAATGACTCACTCACCTGTGGGCTGACCACCCAGACACTGGCATCGTTTACTACGAGTATCAGACTACCTTTACCTTTACTTTCAGTCAGGAGTAAAATTTTATGCAAATGTCAGTGTCCTATTCACTACATTCACTGCAAAATTTCACACAGTCCAACAGCTTAATGAAGATGACATACAGAGCGAGCTGTTGTAGCAGTTGATCAAGCTCAAGTCTCAGTATCTGTGACTGTTTCTTGTACCTTTCACTACTCGCCCGCTCCTCACTCAACTCCACCTTCACACAACACTTCACTATGAACTACACCTGCTGCATTAATAGAAACACACAATCATCACTTAATCTGTTGAACATCTACAGTGTGAGTCAAAAAACTAGCCCCCCCCCCAAAAAAAAACTTTTTGCAATATTTTCACTTGCGTTGAGTGTATTTCCGTTAAATTTTGCCAATTTGTTGTCAGTTTATATCCACACATTCACATATTTACCAATTTTGGTCGATTTATCTTAATAGTTAACAAGATGGTGTTAATTTTTCTAGGAGTAGTTATCATTTTTACCGTTTCAAGTTTCAGCAAGTCAGACTGCCTTGACTTCATCGCTAATGATGAATTGCCCCAATAAACTCAACCTCAATCCACTGGCTTATCAGGCTTGGGGGCAATGCTGAAGTCTTATCACAAGCTGCAACCGAAGCCAAACACAGTTTCCGAGTTTAAAAATGCAGTTTAGTTAATTTGGTCTGGCTTACCAGAGAAAGACATTGAATGCTGTGAAAAACTACCGCAAGCAACTGCAGACGTGTGTCAGCAAAGGGCAAACATTTTGAACATTTAATGTGATAATTCATTGAACAGATACCAACCGTTATATTTAATTAAATGTCATTTGATGTGACTTGCTTTTAAGGAAAATTTCATGAATTTCGTAATAAACTAAATTGAATTGTTAAAATTTGAGGGGTCTTACTAGTACAAGTGATACAATTCGTACAAATATTCAGATAAATGGACCAAAATTGGTGTAAACGTAGGAATATGTTTCGGCAATAACCAAGGTAATTTCAGTTACACAGGTTCACCACAAGTGAAAATATCGCAAAAAGTTTTAGGGTGGAGGCTACTCTTTTGACTCACAGTGTATATAGAAATACATTAAAGTTTATTTCTCAACAAATGAAGCAGTATATAAATGTTACCTCGCACGAGACAGCAAAGTCTCTCACATACGAAAGCAAAAACATTCAATAAGGCAAAGCAGAGCTAAATAATTCAGCTGAGTTTACAAAATCTCGTAAAACACCTGACAACATTTATTTGGTCATATTATCAACTACAACATAGGTTAACCAGCAAACATCACTGTAATAAACTCTGACGTCATCGACAGAATGTAAAATACTTGTACATTTGCCACAGCAAGTGATGTCTCTGTTAGTATGGGTAGCGCTATTTCAGTATCTGATCATTAAAAATTTATAATACATTGTCACATATGCTACCAAATGCTATAATAAATAAACGTGGGAAGTTATAAATACGTGAACTGTTGCTAAGCTAACAGGTGAGTTCTATACTCAGTGAGTCACAAAAACCAGGTGAGTGAAGGTGTCAGCAAACTGTTACAAATAAAGCAATTAACAGTTACAGGTGTAACAATTATTTGAGCAGTCTATGTGAGACATTTAATTATGGCGAATGTCATGCAACACAAATCTGACCAATCAACAAAGAATGTTCTAATTTGTGATATAACAATAAAAAACATACAACACATCATTTAATACAACAGAGAATCACATGCTGGCGAGACCTTCAGTGTCTCCAGCTCGGCATACTGCTCAGCATGCTCAGTCTTCAGTCTCCGAATCAAGTCACGAGCATCTTTTGACTCTTTCTCCTGTCAGCATCAACACAAGTCAAGACTTTGCAAAAATACCGTACTGTTACACTCAGAACCAGTAGCTGTCAGTTGCAGCAACCAGTCGTATAGTCTTTGACGAGCTGACTCATCTTAAGTCATGCCTTCCATCCTCCACCTTGACTCTTGACTGTGAAGTCTTGTCACACTTCAGTCTTGTGCATTTTTCATCTCAGCTGTTATTTGTTTGTCAAGCTGTCAATTGCTTTCACTTTTAACATGTCCGCATGCTGTGCATCTGTTCAGCAAATTTAGCAAGTTACGCTACATAAGTGTAACTTGTTGTTTGCTAACACTGACACTGGGTTGTTTTGCCCCGTTGTAAGCTCTGTTTTGCCTTGGTCTTAAAATCTATGCCTTGTCTTGGTGTTGCCTCTGCCTTGAACCTGCTGCAATGGGACCACCTCTGTCTCGAGATAGAAGCCTTGATGTCATCACTGGTAGGAACATTAGGAACCACTGTTGCAAGTCCCAGGTTCAGTTCGTTTGATAACATTTCAGGCTTCACGTGACCCGAGTACATCCAAGCTGAGCATTCCTAACATGTAACCTCGACACCGTAACAGTACACTCACTGTCACATTCAGTATTTCAATCAGCCACACAAACACTTCAACAACTCAAGTAAAGCTCGTTGTTAGAGATTCGGAGACAAATGAGCACAGACCAACCTGCTGTTCTTGCCAGTTAGACTGCTCGACATCTTGCTGCACAACCTGAAGACAGACAGACAGACAAGACTGACATACGTAGATAGTGAACAAAGTTAAACAACCAATTCACTTCTGCAACAACATCAGCATAATTTGGTACTGGCCTAAGGGTAGTGATGCTCTAAGTGCAGTGGGAAATATTATACATATATTTTGTTGGAAATTTATAAGGGTTTCCAGCAGTGGAAGAAGTGGGAAAATCCAATAAGACATGACAAAATTACCATGATTTAGGTGGTCGGGTTTTGGGAGGGGACTCAGTGTAGTAATAAACTTCATCAGTGTACGACCTGTAGACACAATGAATTGCTAGCAGACAAGCAGCCAAGTTTCACTCTCCATAGATCACACAACTGAACATCACAATGCAGTGTGCATGCCTGTCTGTATGACAAATGCTGTTCATGTGCTAACTGATGTAAACTGCAACGCTGAAATGAGACTGCCAAATTCTGACATATGGAGGACCCAGGGCAGCCTCCCACAGTGCAGACACAACCTACTTTAGAGTACTACGATGGTGACAAAACACAGTTACAATCGTCTATTAAAAACTAAATAAAAAAGATACAAAGCAAAATATAAGATGACTGGTTAATGCAGTTACACGTAACTGTATCGGGCTAGTGAGGCACAAACTCACATGGTTTGTGGAGAAGATATCACTTGGACAAAACAAGAACAAGCTTTGCTTAACACAACTTACTCACAAGTACATATTTCCTTACAAAAAAAATTTAACGAAATATGTGGAGGATTCTGGTTGTGGAGACCACAGAGCAGCTGCCCAGCTTGCCCACTGCTATATCCAGCAATGTGAAATGCGTTAACTCTCTTGCCTGCTGCAATTTCTGCCGGAGACCCATCACTTCTTCACGACCAGCAGCCACCAACTTCTCCTGCTCTTGAAGCTTTATCTTCAGTTCCTAACAGCATCACGACAGTCCACAGCACTCTACTTCAAACCTATGACAGATAATAGACAACAAAAACGTTCTGCTCGAGTTACTGAACCGCAATATTATGTTCTTTCGAAGTTCCAAGCACTGGCTTTGGAGTCGAGGAAAAATAAGAACATAATTAAGCTGTGTCTGAGGGAGCATAGAACTGCATGCTGCCATCAATTTATCTCTTAAGGTCAAAAGTCAAGGTCAAATATGCTCAAGTTAAGCCATTTACTAACCTGGTTCTCGGCAGCCATGCTGGCCAGCTGAGCTGACGTCTGTGAACTGCTAAGACTCATTTCTTGGAGTTCTTTCTGTTCACAACACAGTCACATCAGCAACTGAACAAACAATACGACCAAAACTGTCACAACGCTCAGCTAACGTCCGTGGACATGGTTGATGACTGGAGGTATTCAGTCATTTTTGTTTAGCACAATTTAGTTATCTGTTGGTAAACAGAAACGGTCCATTATCTCTTGCACTTTCAGCCCAAGTCACACACATCAGTTCATCATCATCACTACCATTCGTCATGCCTTCCCTGTTTCATTTCAAAACTCATCTGTTCCATCATGAACTCAATCACTAGCAAACTCTGTTTTTTTTCAAATTTTATTGCACATCAGTTTTTCATTTAGTTTCGTTACTTCATCAGTTTTTCTTTTACACCGTTTGTTAGACTAAGCTGGTTATCTAAGAGCTTTCAAACACACGCTAAACACCCGATGCAGTATCACATCATGTCATAATGTTGACAGTGCATGTGTGCTGTTACCTGAACGCTGTGTAGCTGATGCTCGGTAGTGAAGACAGCTGACTGCATTGAGCCGAGTTGATCATCAAGTCGGTTCTTTTCCTCAACAGTCAAGTACATGCGCTCTTTACACGCATGCAGTTCATTCTCCAACTGCAAATCAGCACAACCAGCTGACATTCACACAGTTACAATAATACCAGTCTTATTTTGTCTGTTTGAAACAGAGAGACTGTGCTAATCTAATCTAATCTAATCCAATCTGGGATTTTTATAGTGGCCTTAATAGAAAAAAACTATTACTAGGTCCACTAGAGTGTCATAATGACATCCAGAAAAGATCGCTAAAACAAGAATGTTTTGAGATGTTGCCAAATGAATGCAGTGACTGAGCAGATGTAACTTCGCTAGGCAGATTGTTCCACACACAAAGTGCAGCAACCGGGAAAGCTTGGTTGCTGACAGATGACAGTCTGACATGCAGCACCATCGGGCAATCGGTGTTGGCAGAGCGGAGAGCTCGACGACCAGGTACATCGGCAACACGGGCGATTGTGCTATCAATGTAATGACTTTGGAGAATGATTCTGATGAGTGAATCAAGAATGAAGGCTGGGAGGTAACTGTGGGCCTGGAGTAAAGCAATGGCAGCCTACT
>Ga0049105_1000314_pt1 | contig 15383 bp, 10 predicted proteins | sample WorMetvaBAHAMAS1_FD_61260 | JGI IMG/M metagenome (GOLD analysis project Ga0049105, IMG submission 61260) | Worm MetaG Olavius vacuus BAHAMAS.1 | ecosystem: Host-associated > Annelida > Digestive system > Unclassified | place: Germany: Marburg | collected 2013-04-09
TGTTACGGAGCCTGCACTGGCTGCCAGTCCGGCAGCGGATCAACTTCAAACTCGCCAAACTTTGTTACCTGGCTACTTCTTTCCAACAGCCAGGCTACCTCGCTGATTTGATCAGCCCATGCAGTCAGTCTCGCTTGCTGCGATCATCCACACAGAAGCTTCTGTCAGTTCCGCCGCACAACTTGGACACTGCTGCTCGTCGTTTCTCTGTTGCTACTCCGAGACTTTGGAACTCTCTTCCACTGAACTGTCGAACTACTCCGTCCGTTAACACATTTAAGATCCGTCTTAAGACATTTCTCTTTGATTCGGCATAACCGCACTGTAGCACGCGCCTCTGTACTATGGCGCGATATAAATTTATTGATTTATTCATTGATTGATTGATTGTTGGAGCAAAGTATCTGCTGCTGTTGTTGCTACGCCATGTGTAGAACTAAACAGTCACAAACATGGCGATTACATCAATATTTGTTTACTTGCAGCTTTCCAAACGTTTTCGTTACCTATAATCAGTTTTGGCCCGTTTTCGCTGTTGCACATATATCGGCGTGTCGCTGTTGTGAAGTTGTATCTCGACCAGTAAAAAGATGTCGCCCACTGGCAACATGATATGTCCGCCGTCGACGGCAGTTAACTGTTGTCCGATGGGACGAATGGGGTAAAAGTCGAGTTCGGTTCTTTCCGGTCATTAGACGATACCAGTGATTACGACAAATGATAGGCAGCCTATGATTTCCTATTCTCGTTTAATAGTAACAATAGCTCTATCCGTCTTCGTTATGGAGATACTGAGGACGTGATTTTTTGAAGGTCAGTGCCGTTTTCGCCACTTCCGGTTGTCATAGGGCCACGCTGACCGGTGGATTTCACTTCCAGCGTGGGGTTTCCCGTTGGTGTTCTACGGTAATCATGTACCTAAAACGCACCGTTTTGCCATAGGGACATGGGACAGACAGACAGACAGACAGATGGACGGATTATAGCATCGCTTAATGCTCCCTACGTAAAATTTTCCTGATCTTGCTGTAGACGCCGACAGCCAGTCCCTGGCGCAACATAGCAACTCTACTCAGCTGCAGATAACGAAGACGGACAGCGATAAGCAGTTAATTACAGCGACGCGACGGCGAGAGTGGCGACACCAGACGACTGACGTACGTATCAACCTCGAAAATACAACATTGTCAACATCACAGATGGCCACAAACGACCGTCTGGTTTTCCCGGCGAAAACCCAATCGACAAGCTCTGGTATCAGTTCGACAACGTCGTCGACAAGGTTTGGCCGAAAGGTAATACTTCGCTTGGCTTTGTGTGGACTTCTGTATATTTTATATACCCGCGAATTCCGCGTATGGTAATGGGTTCGATGGCCTTTGTTTGTTTGTCTGTCTGTCTGTCTGTCTGTCTGTCTGTGTGCCTGTTTGTAACGCTCTAACTTTCGCACACCATGACCTAGGAAGTTTATTGTTACTATGCAGGTACATCTTCAGAATTGTCAGGTCACGTTCGTACTCGTATAACAAGGTCATTGGGTGAAGGTCAAGGTCAAGGTCTCAGGAGCACAGAAAATTGTCTGTGTATACTGTCCGCGGGTGGCCTGCTTTCGATTGAAAGGCAACCTGGTTTATAATTATTTTTTTCTTTCTAAGTTTTACTTCTTGTAATTGCTATTTTCTCAAATTCCATTTTATTTTATATACTGCGTTTTAATTTCGCTGCTTCATTTATATAGACGGTTGCAAATCACTTTGTGATTATTATGTGAAATAAAATGTCTTCGCTGACTATATGCCGGTAACTAAGGTTGCTGACGGCTCGTCCAACGACCTCCAGACTGCCATGTCGGCGCTTGAGAACGCCATCTCGATGCTCGGGTCCGTGACGGCAACAAGCGCCGATGCGGGTAGCGGCAAGCTGGAGTGGACGGCGCGAGTAACAAGCGAGGAGCCGAAGACGGTCAGCGCTGCTCACTGGAGGTTTCGACCGTCGAAGACCGGAAGCGGCACGGCTGCCTCCACAGAACTCTCCAACACGTTGAGTCTACTCGACAGCACGATCGTCGCCATCGACAGCGCCATGTCGCCGCCTTCGTCCAGATCAGACCGACCGCAAGTACGCCCTGCAGGAAACAGTTTCGACATCCTGCGCGCCGACGTCATCACTTGCGGTTTTCGCCCGACTGATCGGAGGTTCGACTCCGGCGTGATGTCGACGAGTGGTGGCGGAAGTTACCCGTGGCGGAGCTCGCAGGCGTGGACCAGCAGGACTCGGCGGGAATTACTGCCGCCGACTGACCACGTCGAACTCGACGTTAAACAGACCGGTACGATACACTATACCATAGTCATTCCTGTAAGCGATTGAAATTTTACTAGTTAAATTTCGATTAATGTCATATCATAAACAAAACATTATGAAGTGAACGTTTCATCATCTCAGCTAGGTATGCCATCAAAAACGGAGGTATTCCTTTATCCAGTGACCGCAAACGCTTCAGTTTGTTTATGGTGCTGGATGAAAAACACTCATCAATTGTGTGTCGTTGCGAGATTTGTTAACTGTTGAACGAAAAACTGTTTTCTTGGTCAATATGTAGTGTTTAGTTTAATCGAAATTGACATTAATTTCGTGAAGTTAATTGTTGAAAAAAATTTAACAATTGTTAATTGTTTAATTATGCCTGTCACTGTGGTGTGGTCGCGATTATAGCGGGTCGGCTCCATTCTTTTCGTCGTCGCAACTCACAAGTGCTCTGTATTTTCGAAATTTTGATAACAATACAATACAATACAATACAATATTATTTTATTACAAAGCTGTCATGACGCAGCTTGTACACAGAGGTAATGGAGCATTACCAACACATCGTTAGAGTAAAATTTTGCATAATAGGCATATGTATGTTTCGTATTATCTGTTTTTCTACAGTGCAGAAATGGGGAGCTTTACTGGTAATATCCTCATCGTAGCAGTGTTGTACAGAGATAGCGACATTCTATGAAATCGTCGTGTGTCCCCACTGATTCGCTGTTAATATTGAACTACGCTGTAGCTGTCTCAGTCATTTTATTGAAAATCTTTATTCGCCATCCGATGATAGAAAGTTAGAAACAACCAATGTAAAAACATAAGGATAACTAACTCGATTTGACACATTTTATACTTTGCTATCTCGTTATCTTAAAGTGTGTACCTTGTGTACGAACAAAATCATACGAATGCATACACTTAACAGGCCTACATTGACAAGGAGTTAATCTTTAATTTTTACACATTTTGACGCCTGAACACTGCAATAAGTAATTAGAAAAATAACTAGACCTAAACTGTCGAGCGTTCAGTTGTCAAAACCACTTCACAGTTCACATTTGCTGATTTTTTTTACTTGCACAGTTGTTAACTTCGCACTGGCTAAAGGCATACACACATATGACGATGGTGTCTGCGGATGGTAGCAGCCGATCGGCGGACTCACAGCCCAAATCGGTTGGTTTGATCTGAGGGTTGGCGGCCACCCGGCGCTCAGTCTGCATTTCTCAAATGAACCGCGTGAACTCTGGCAATGATTATGTCATGATGACAGCACCATAAACATTGTCATAGTTATTATTATTATTATATTATTATTATTATTATTATACAGTGTGTGCGTGTGTGTGTGTTATAGCGACGACGACGTTGCTCGACGGTGTTGTTCCTCCAACACCTCCTCCACGTCGAGCACCGCCCGCCCTCATCGCCCGCGAAGACTCCTTCGATCGGCCAGACTCACCTCTCTTCCACGAGACCCTGCCCCTGCCGGCTGAGTCTGCCATCAGGCGACATCGCCAGCGAAGCCGAGGACGGCAGGCGGCGGGCGCCTCGTCGGCGTCTTCGAGCGAGTCTGACCGTCACGGGTCGGCGGTCGCGGACGGTAGCAACAGGCGACGGAGGCGTGAACGGCGACATCACAGACGACGTCGTGCTGCCAGCGCCGGCGCCAAATCTCGACTTACTGCACAGACCAGGTCAGTTCGTCTGCACTAAAATCACCGCTTCTTATAGTTCACGATTTTGGGGTTTCGGGTGGAATTTGGAGTATTCGCGCGAGGCTGTAAACGCAGCAGCGGATTTTTTTGAAAGCCCTGACTCAGTACTTGTACTTAGAGAAAAGCACGTGCTGCAGTTCCGTTTTCTAACTGGCGCTTAGTTACTTGAGTTCATTGGTTCATTTTTTCCATTGCATTGCATTGCATTTCATTTCTTGTCTTGTATTGTATTGTTTTGTTGTACAGTGCATTATCGTTTGTTTAGCTTTTTGATTTTTAGCCTTCTGGCTACAAGTTCAATAAACTGAATCTAAATTGGATGGATTATCATAATTACCGAAATTTGGGAATTTAGGATGTACTTTGTGGTAGTTATCACCAGCAGCACCAAACCTTTCAGAAGCCTAACATGTGCTACAGAAAAACACCTGCTGCAATCCCCCTGTATTAGGGTATGCCTACAGTCACCTTTTGGTCTAACACGTATACAGATAGAATATATACAGTGGGCTATAGATTATGGATTATGGATTATGAACTGAACCGTTACGGTTAGCGTCTTTAGTGAGACTAAACGGAATGAACCTTGAACACTAGTACTCGACGACGTGCGTCGGTGGACATTGTCAGATAATTCTGTAAAACAACTCTAGCCAGATTTCAGCAGAGTTTCGGCTTTTCTGCTTTTCTTTTGTATTGTTTCCGTTTGTATGTAAGCACGCTGCAGTGTGAGTGTACCGTACTGAGTGCTATGTGTGTGTGTGTCGCGCTTCGTAGCAGAGACAGTGACGGTCCTTCGCCGAACGCCTCCAACACGTCCGACGACGATCGGACTCTGCGACGTAAACGTGACGTTACGATGACGTCACAGCCTTCAGCTTCCGGTCCGCAAGCTGCCATGCAAACTTCCGTCGTTCGTTTGGCGACTGAAGAAGTCGGGCCAACACGAAAAACCGCTGACGTGACTGGCTCCACACCAGTCCAGATGCGCCGGTCCAAGTTTGCAAGTTCATCTTCGCGGCCCAAGTCTGCCCCACTCGATACTTTGACCTCGTCGACGGTGACCAGCGGCGAGGAGGAAGCGCGGCGGCCCGCTGAACCGACGCGACCACGGCCGCTGCCGCACTTCGCCGCCGACTGCGCCCAGCTGTCTACCGTCAGCGTCCTCGAAGACAGAGTGACTACCATCCCATCGTGCCTTATCACGCAGCTGTCGCCGCTGACAGTCCTGTCCGACCGGTCGCTTCCAGACTCGCTGGTGGTCGTCGAAGTCGAAGTGAAAGAGTGCGAAGTGCGACAACTGGCTGAAGACACCGCCGCTGCGTCGAACCGTAGTGCCTCGTCATGTTCCAACAGTTCAGCGTCGTCATCTTCTAGCTGCTCGTCATCATCGTCATCATCATCGTCGTCATCTTCGTCCTATTCATCGGCGTCTTCTGTGGCTCGGAATCCAAATCCGTCCGCTAAAGATAACCAAGTGACTGGAAATGTAGAAAGTACTAAGAAATCTTCGCCATCGTCCACGGAGGAAGAAGAAGAAGAAGAAGAAGAAGAAGAAGAGGAGGAGGAGGAGGACGAGGAGGAGGAAGAGGAAGAAGAGGATGAAGAGGATAAAGAGGAGGAGATGCAAGAGGAAGATGGGAAGGAGCAGGAGAAGCAGCATGAGAATGAGAGTTCTTCCTCATCGTCATCTGAAACGTCATCCAGCCAATCGGAGTCGTCGTCTTCTGCCAGTGACGTAATTGTGACGTCATCACAGGGACGTTCCCCAGGAACCACCTCTGCTGCTGTGACGTCAGTAGGCGGGTCTTCTGAGACGTCTCCCCCTGCTGCAGTGGCCGCAGCAACTATTCCTACGACGTCATCCCAGGAATCTCCACAGTCCGTCGCAGTATCCACCGGTGGCGTAACAGTGACGTCGACGAAGCTCGGTAGAATTCAGTCCATTCCGACGGTCAGTGCGGTTATTTCGACTCCAGAAAGACAGCACGTGAGACTAATTGTACGTCCGCTGAAACCGGCGGTAGTGCATGATGCCGATGTACAAGAATGCGTGCTGAAACCACTGCCACTGGCTGTACCGTCCACCACCACGCAGGCTGCAGTGAGGGCGTCACCAGTGACACGATCTCCCGCAGTGAGTTCCGCTCAGTCCAACACGCCGTCCGTCACAAGTCTAGCTGTAAGTGCACGACCATCAACTGATTGTAAATTTAAAGCAAGAGTGAATGCAAACGTAAAAGAGCGACATTATGCCGTAACTGGCCAAAGTTGTGACATTGTACAAGTGTAAGTAAGTAAGTAAGAAAGTAAGTACGGTAAGTGTTTTTCTAAGGCGCCGCATATCAGATGTCACAGAGAGCCGCGTTCATGTTTGCCGAAAAAGATGTCCCTTCAGCTGTCATCTGAACAGTCCGTAGATGATGAATCTGAGGAAGTGTATATGAAGAAGGCAATTTATCAGTCACGCACGTGAAATTACGGGGTGTTGTACTTAATTCAGCCATCGCGGATACTTGTATTATCACATGACCGTTAAAAGAGTTTTTATTTAAACTTTGGTTTGAAAAAGTTGGAAGTTAGTTATGTAAGACTGAAATGCAGGCGTCTTGTCTCTGTGTCTGTGTGTCTGTCTGTCGGTCTTGTGTTTGTTGCGACGGATAAACATATACATTGTGTCTCAAAAAATAACGTGGTGTCAAATTTTGCAATAACTTCATCAACTGTTAGGCGCCTGAAAATAAATTCACCAAAAAGTCAGCCTCAAATGAACAAATGTGCCTGCGGCAGACGTCTGATGTGCGCATTCGAGGATATTTTATGTGTAATAACTGTTTAGAGTATGCTGCTTTATGAGTAATAAACTGACGAAGATAATTAATAAGCAGCAGTTCTACGACAGACTTGTCTGCTGTCGGTGTAGAAGGGCAGTGTGACGTCACCATCTACGTCATCACCGCGAGCTGTCGCGACGGTCGTGGCAAGAACTCGCGACGACGTCGACGCTTCATCTTCACCCAGCAAAACATCGATCTCTTCGCCGACATCAACCGCGTTCTCCGTGGCCCGTTCTTTCGACAAACCGCCGCTAGCCCGCCCTGCGCCCCTTCAGTCGTTCGTCACGCCACGGGCCGGCGACGGAGCGCACGGGGGCGGCTCTAGACGGCCGGTTCCCAGGGTACCAGGGCCACGTCGTGTCGACGATACGGTGTCGGATTCTCTGACTGGAGAGATACGGGCTGCGTCACAGACGATGAACGTCAGCAAGTCATCAGCGTCGTCTTCGTCGTCGTTGTTGTCGTCGTCGTCGCGTGGTCAACTAGCGCCAACCAGTGCTTCCACTCTTAGTAAGCAATCGCCGCGTCAGATTTGAATGGTATAGACCAATGTAGTGTTTAATCACGCCCTCCTAAAATATCAGTAGGCCAATTTTTTTCACATATCAGTCTCCTTGGTTGGTTGTTAATTTTTTTCATCACATTGCATTGCATTTCATTTCATTTCTTGTCTTGTATTGCATTCTTTTGTTGTACTATTGTACCTTCTTAATTTTTGGCATGCTGGCTACAAGTTCAATAAACCTGAATCTGTCTGCTTGCATTAATCGATCGACTGATTCATCAAGCAGTCAGTCATTCAGTTATCATATTCATTATCGTCATCAGTATCAGTCACCACCTATAACATCATTTCACGTTATCGACAGTGTTGCTGCGCTTCAAGCAACTATACTTAACAATCATCTCAACTACCACAAACCTACTTTGTCGAGGCGTTCTTTCTCTGTTAAATTACTTCCTGCAATTCCAGTTCATAACCCTGTACGTAAAATAGACATTATTACCACCCAGACGGCGGCGAGAAGCTATGCCTGCCTCCAGTAAAGTCTGTCTGCAACAGAAATATAACTTTATACTTTCCAATGTTTAATGCAGACTCGCTGTCGTCTACGCCAGCAGTACCAGTCTACCCGACGCGAGCTGACATGACGTTTGCCACCAACTGTCTGCGTGCTAGCGGTATCATTCGTAAACAGCTCGTCCAGCTCGACAGCGTGATGCATCCGTCTGCATTGCCGCCGCCGCAGCAGTCGACGTCCAGTTCGACGATCGCTGAACAGCAGCAGCAGCGGCCCACCAACGTCGCTACGACCTCCAGGTGCATGTCTTTCCAGTGGCCGATCAACGAGCTCAGTGCGTTGAAACCAATGGCCCCACTATGTAGGATCCCCAAAATTAGTTAACAGATAAAATCACTGTGTTTTAAATAATTTCAAAACTATACAGAACAGATGAGGAGTGAGAGCTAACGGCATAGGTGTCCGGAAATATTTTTTTTAATAATTTGAGTGGGGCACAGCAGCCGGTGGGCCCCTGCTTGAATTACACCCAGGGGCCCATGCTACATTAATCCACCACTGTGTCTTTAATTGTAAGAAGCGTCGGGTGTTCATTATGCTGGTCAGATGGAGTTGGATCACGCTTTCATCACTAATGGACGTTTTTCTGACCGGCTGTGTTATGCAGTACCGTGTAAAACTGCAACTCTTGACAGCTTTGAAGACTTTTAGCACTGTTTTCCCTTCTCCAGTTTCTTCAGCATTTTTTCTCTGCAGTTTGGCAGCAAAAAATCCTGTGTTAATGTAAATGCGAGCCCTTTGTAGAATGACAGACAGACGGAGAGACGGACGGAGGTCGGTGCTTAATGTCTCCTGGCAGTGGGACGGGGCATAAAATATGAATTATAGGGAACTAAATCATGATGCATATAACCAGCGAAAACATCCACTCATTTGTGCCGATGAAACTGATTTGTTTAGAAGAAGTAGCCCACTTAACTTAGTGGTCTTTCGCTTAATAGTTGTTGATGGGGCGACCGTGAAAATAGCAATAAACAAGCAAGAAACTGTGTGAATTGCATGTAGGTCTCGGCCAATGATTCGACGAGCTCAGACGACAGATCTGCGTAGCCTTGGAGTTCAGTCAACCGTGGACAGTGGCGTAGCGAGGCAGAGACCACGAGCGACGTCAGACGACGAGGACGTCCCGTCCGCTCGTGCCGCCATCTCTTCCGCTGTCACCGGCGGCATCAACTGGTTCGCTATAATGCTTACCAATTAACCATTCAAAGTAAATAAGTAAGTAAATAAGTAATAAAAATAAAAATGTAAGAAAATGTTTCCATGTTTCCATGTTCCTTTGTATTTGTTCATACATTTTGTTTGTATGAAACTATGTATATGCATGCAAATCTGTTGTGTAAATTGCCAGTTTACTTGCTAGTACTTGTTGTAATTACTTTCGTTTTCATTTTTCTGTTTCTCAGGGCGGCTGTAAGAGCTGTTAGCCTTGTCCGTCCTGTTCCACTGTTTTTTCTCTTTGCTGTGCCGTATGATTTGTTATGGAACAAATTAAGATAGATAGATAGATATACGGCGCCTAAGAAACAAAAATATGGCTACCCGCCGCAACCTCGGTCAAATAAGTGTTCTTTCAACAGACGCCTAAGTAAGTGGGTGAATGTGTAAATGCATTTATGTCTGTGCGGCAGTTCGTATAGCCTAAACTGTCACGGAAGGAGAATGGCAGTGTTTTGTAAGCTCTGTAGAATAGCACGGTCTTCAAGATGGATAAAACTGAGCCAGTGTTAACGATCGGTTATGCGCAGTCGGCGGCATTGAGTTCCACAGGGTCGGACCGGAGGGCGAAACTTCTTTTGTCCATATCTCGTCCTTCCGGAAGTACATCTGAGCGTCATCAGCATGCGAGGACCTGGGATGTGTTTTCAACATCCAGTAGACGGTTGTACCGTTTTGGTGCCAGTCATTGCCGCAATCGCCACATAGCGATTTACAGGATGTCGTTATATCCACGTATAGGCTATGTTTTGAAGTTCTGCAGTGATCGATCCATGCACACATAAAGACTTTCCAAGGAACAAAACAGAATATTTCAGTAACACAGCGAGTTTTTGCGGAAAATGGCAGTGCTAGTTTATCAATGTCCCCTTTAGGTTTTATCAAATTCAGTAAGCCATATACAATGGATTTCGGACCCCAATTGCATCTTTTCTGTTTGACTTCTTGACGGTTCATCATTTATTTTCTGTAGTTTAGTTGTCAGTGATGTTCCTGTTGTGTATTAATGTCAGTAGATCAATTGCTTATCCTAAGTGACCAGTGGCTTACAACAATAACGAAAGAAATAGAAGAAAACACAGTGAAGTAGAGTAAAACCAAAATTAGCATTGTTGCACAAAGGTAATAATTCATGCGATATCATATCGTCACTGCCCATGTTATGACTGTATTTGTTGTTATTGTTATTGATACATGCATATCCAATTATTCATGTAGTCTGAGAATTTCAGGAGCATTCGGTTTTGTTCTGCGCGTGCAGATAAATTTTTGGACAAATTCAAACGTTTTGACTCTCAATAATTAAGCTCATTTAAGCTCGTTTTTCGTATGTTTTTGTACTGACATTTATTTGTGGTGAATAAAATATTTACATACTATTATTTTTTTAACCATAGGTCCAGCGGAGACGGTCGTTTTAGGCCGTTGACTTCGTCGAACGAGTTACCAGCAGCGCGCAGTAGGGCGGCTACATCCAGTACCAGTCAACCGCATCTTCAACACCATCCTCAGCAGCAGCAGCAACAACAGCATCCGTTTGTCACGACGCGAGTTGACCAGTTGACGTCACGCCATCAAGCGACGGCCATGCAGCCGGTCCGCCAGTCTCCAGCGGCCGGCTGGCTACCGGAACGCAAGTCGTCGGCAATAGACGACGACAGCCTAGACAGACTGGTCGAAATCAACACTCGACCGCTCGCTAACCGTGGAAACGCCAGCACAAGGTCTTCGCCCGCAGTCAGACGTCCTCTTCCGACCACCAGCGTGGTAGCCTCGCCTTCTACCCTGTACGGCCGGGTCAAGCCTCTTCCGGTCACCAATAACGTCGCCAAGCCTTTCTCTATCGGCAGGAACTACTAATGTTTCGCTCAGCAACTATAGCAGAACATACGTAGCATACTTTCATCTACTCGGTATATCACGTCGTCCAGTGTAAGCTATAGACGATTATATTCTAATGCCGATATGTGATATGACTATTTTGTCAAAAGGCAATTTTTAGTTCAAATCGTTCTGTCGATCACATTGTAAATACATGTGTGTCACGCAAAAATCATTGTTGTATGTGGCGCGACTGATTCATTGTCGGTAGTCAGCTGCTATTAAATATATTGTACGTGTGCTGTTTCTAAACAGCTAGAATTTCGCTGGTAGTAGCGCCAACTGTTTCGTAATAAGGATCATGATTCACGCGTATATTTTACAGTAAATTCATTTTTGTTGAAAACAAAAGCAACTATGTCGTCGACATCTACAAGCGTTCGAGTGAATTGCGGTCTACGGAGAACACGCTACCAGCGGACAGTACATAAACGTGCATGGCCGGCTCTAGGACTTTCTGATAAGAGACCGGGCGAAGCAGGTGCTATGGCAACGCGAACATTCAGGAGCGAAAAAGAGGATTTTAAAGTGGGGTCTGAGGAGGGACGCCATAGTTTCTCTCCAGTATGAGGTCCGGGCAATTGCCCCCCAAATTTGATTTCAAGGTGAAATTTAAAAAATAACCTTGAAATTGCATTTTGTGGACTGAAGAACAGCGCAATATTATTCAGCGCATGGCGCATATGTCCCTTGTCCAGTACTAGAGCCGACCACGGTACAATGGTACAAATGTTACCCCCAATGTTATCCCTGTAAAGCACTCTTTGACTATTTCAATCGCGACACGACGAGAGATATGCCGTATAGCTATGATAGGCGACTGTTTATCTTACGTTACGTTCACTTAGATGTTCGTACACGGTACACGCAGCTGCCACGAATATATAACGTCTCCAGTAATATCGACAACAACTAACAACGTTCTGACCGTCCTGGAATACACAGTGGTTGAAATACACATCAACTGTCTAAATTAACCACGAAAGGAACAACCGCAATCGAGGGCCGAAACGTCACTGTAGAGATATCGTAAGTTGATTGCGGTTGTGTTGTGAATAATTCACACGATTAATTCTGGCCGTCATTAACACTGGGACTACGTAGATAACAGTGACTCCTGCGTTCAGAACAATTTTCGTCGTTTGATTATCATGGTCGAAGATTTTATATTCGTTATTTGCTGCTTTAAGTTTTGTTTACGGCGACAGTTATCTCCGTGGTACGCATTTTTGCACGACGTTTGGTGTACAACGAGGCCAGAAATAATTGCTGAAACTGGTTCAGAGCAGATGAGTCCAAAATAACACGAGATCGCAAACTGAGAGAGACAAGATAGTGACTCGACAATAGTGAATGGTCGGCTAAAGACGTATTCACAAGTACGATTCATGCGACTTGTTCACTTTACGCAGTCGAACAAGCATCGGTGACAAACTGCCGCCGACTTTGCTACGCTATATCAGAGATCACAGCCCAGCACCGCACCGTACTAGTGTCGTGGACGTATGTGACAGCACCACAAGAGGCATCTCCACGTCGCAGTGTTTGGCAGGGTCAAGGCGGCGGTTAATTTGCGACGCGTCAAATTCCATTACTGTTAAATTCCGCATTTCTCTCGAAATTGTACTTTATCTTCGATTCCAGTACTTGCAAAATGCATTTACTTGCAAATTCATACATACCACGAGAAATCACGGACCGGAAAGTTGAAGGCTGGTTTAATCTAATCATGCAAACAGCCATTAGCTACACGACTTACGCAACCAGGTGAACCTTACACAAGTCACCCGGAGCTGATTACCTTACGTCGCACATAAATAACGGAAAATGTTTCAAGCTGTCCGGTTACCGACATACAGTTTCTGAATACTAACAACTATACAACTAAACAGCGAACAAATACGACGAACAGCACCATCTGACAAAATACACTGAAACGGCAGCACGCTAACGAATATAGTGACAGTTCTAAACAAGTAAATACAACGGCGTTTATGTGGGGGGGGACATGCGCCCAGACTTCTGGCTGGCCCCCACGTTGGCCCCACACTTTCTATACGCTGATGCTACTGCACGTTTGCTTCTACGGAATACAGATCGGTGTTCAGAGTGTGAGAATTTACGTTCCTACGTAATTTGTACGAATTTTAAATCAGCTTTTAGGAAAAGTTTTAATGTACGTACACGGATATTTTAGAAATCATTTCTGAAATTGGTGAAGTAAAAACGAAAACTGCTGCTCGAATATACTTCGAGTTTTTGACACTCCCCACAATTATCGGGACCCCAAAGTAGCCCTTCCGCCCACTTTCTAACTGCTAGAAACGCCGATGCATGGGCCCATATGATGACGGCTTCGGAGACAGTGACGACATCATCATCATTATCGTCAACAACAACAGCAGCTGCAGCAACAACAACAACTACTACAACAACAACAACGCTGCAATAACGAGTAAACGAGAGCATTCGGTGAGCGTAGACCTGCGCCAAGGCAAATCCGGTCCGGAACCGGATTTCGCATCCAGAGTCCAGATATCCAGATGACGTCCAAAATTTAATGGAGATTTCCTCGTCCAACGATACATCTCTGGTAAAATTTTCATGAAGATCCGATCGGTTTTTCCAGAGATATGAGGCAAATTGTAGAACAATACGCTATTTCGCAATGTTGAAGACTTCCAACATGATTTAATTAGTTCCTCCTTGGGGCGCATATGTCCCTTGTCCAGTCCTAGAGCCGGACATCTCTGGTAAAATTTTCGTGAAGTTCCGATAAACAGTTTTTACGTGAGGTTGTTAACAGTCAGACAGACAGACAGACACACGCCGCGTAACCTTATTGGCAGAGATAATTGGCATAGGTATCAGTATGCTAATAATATCAATATGATAACAATATCAGATGTGATAGCAAACGACGTTCACCGTTGACTGAATCGACGTACTGAGTAATGCATAAAAAGCGAAGCTCATGGTCACAGTGAGTATTCTGGTGGTCACTGGTCAGTGGTCAGTGTTCAGTGGTCAGTGCTCTGGTCAGTGGCTACTGCCTCGGTCTACGGCCAGGTAGTCGACTGGCTCAGCATCTGCAACGTCAGCGATCACAGACAGAACTTAACAGGTAGGCCTAGGTGCGTTGCTGTCTGCTTCAACGTAAGTTACATTACAATCGATTCCGACCCCGATATGTGGACAGTGAGCGAATGAGTGGAGTATAAAGTCACACTCTACACGTAACCGGTCAATTCGAAGATGAGTCTTAACATGCAATCGATTTGCGCTGGTGCCCACATCAGAACTCAAAAACAACCAAGATTTCAAAAAGAAACAAACAGGAAACCAAATCTACGCATACATCTAAAGGCGACGGGAAAGGAACGACCGAAGTAGCAAAATTACAAAAAAAACTGAAAAATAAAATAGAAATGAGAAAAACTCAAGAGTATTACATTCAATAAAAGCACCACAGCATAATACAAATTAAACTAGAGAACAAAATTTAGAAAGATCGACCATTTCTAAACAATGCTTAAAGGCAGATAGGGTGGAGAAATCAACGAATCAATAATTATCGTACAACGTACATGTGTCGTACATGTACGCGCTTTCGGCATCTGTTGAAGACACATCTGTTTGACTGAGGCTGTCGCGTGGCGTGTTGTGACATATTCGTTCTTAGGAGCCACGTACAAGTCTTCTTACTTACTTACTTCATTAAGACCGTCAACTGAGTATTAAGTAATGCACGAAAAGCGAAGCTCATAGTCATGTGTGAGTATTCTGGTTAGTGATCAGTGCTCTGGTCAGTGGTTATTTCTTCGGTCTACGGGCCAGGTAGTCGACTGGCTCAGCATCACTACACGATTGTGTCGCCGAGCGTACAAAGAATGGCAGATGTTGTGACATAACCGGGCTCGAAAAACCTAGATTTTTTACACAAAATTTTAGGTTTTTTAGTTTTTTTGGGGTTTTAAGGTTTTTAGAGGTTTCTTAGGTTTTAGTGTACGAAGAAGGACACAAAATTATGACCCAGAAACTCACGAAGAATATCTCATAAGTGATACACTCTTTCCCCTTCGACATCATTTTAGCACTACTAATTACACTGAAAGGCAACGATTTTATGCTGTGACTGTGAGTCTAAAATTTGGATGTTTTAAGGTTTTTCTAAAAAACCTAAAACCTAAAATTTGTCCTTTTGGGTTTTAAAGGTTTTTTTGTAAAAGAAACTAAAAAGCGTAGGTTTTTAAAACCCATTTCTAAAGCAGATATGACTCAGCATGACATGAAAGAGAGAAGACCTAAGGACACGTAGCAAAGTGACTATA
>Ga0049105_1000315_pt1 | contig 15372 bp, 17 predicted proteins | sample WorMetvaBAHAMAS1_FD_61260 | JGI IMG/M metagenome (GOLD analysis project Ga0049105, IMG submission 61260) | Worm MetaG Olavius vacuus BAHAMAS.1 | ecosystem: Host-associated > Annelida > Digestive system > Unclassified | place: Germany: Marburg | collected 2013-04-09
CCCGTCACAACATCATCCCCGACCGAAGGCCATCGACAGCTCATGACCCCGCCGCAACGCCGCCCGCACGCCACAACCGATCCCGCGCTCCGCCGAGGCCGCGATCGGCCGTGCGCCGGTAACCGAACTGCAGCCTCATTCTGGTGCGGTAACCGCCGTTTTCGACACAGAGGATGCCGAGGTTCGGCGGCTGCATCACCCCGATGGTCGAGAGGATGCCGATTCTCATCATCAGGTCCCCGTCGCCGGTCACCGCCAGCACCCGGCGCCCCGGCTGGGCATAGGCGAGACCGAAGGCGAACGGCACCGCCGCGCCCATTGCGCCGCCCATGAGATACACGTTCTGGCTCTCGCCCGTCAGGGCGCCGATGTCCTTGGCGGTGCCGGCGAGACCGGCGATGATCAGCAGGTCCGAGGCATCGCCGATCAGGGCGGGGACGGCCAGCTTGCTGTCGAGGCTGCGCTCTTCGGTCATCTCGTCCTCCCTAAGAACGCCTTCGCGCCGAGCAGGCGCTGGCTGAGCAGCATCCCCACCCCGGCGTTGGACTTGTAGGCCATGTTTAAGGCGGCGGTGGCGGTGGCAGCACCTCGTCCGGGCGCTCGGCGGTCATGCAGGCCAGCCCCATGCCTTCCATCACCGGGCGCACCCCCTGCCCCATCGTCAGCTGCCAGGCGTTCTGCTCGCCGAATTCGCCGCGCATCGAGACGATGGTGACGAAGGGGAAGCGACCGATCCGGATCAGCGAAAACTGGTTGACGCAGTTGCCGACCCCGCTCAACTGCATCAGCAGCACCCCGCGGCCGCCGCCGAGATGGTGTCCGGCGAGCATCGGCACCCCCTCGGCCTCGGTGGTCAGCGGCACCGAGACGGCGTCCGGGTCGGCTAGCGAGCGGTCGATCAGCACCTTGTGCCCCGCGTCCGGCACATAGGCGAACAGGGTCACGTCCATGGCCCGGAGGTGGTCGTAGAGCGCCTCCTGCCAGTTCTCTGCCGTATCCGTCATAGGCGCCTCCCTTGCCGCATTGCGATCGGGGTCAGTTCACCATGCAGGGCGCCCGGCCCCAAGCCCTGTCGGCGGGATTTCCGAGGCGCGGGAGCGGTAGGGCGCATCTTGAGATGCGCCCTACCGGGCTCATCCTAGGTAGCCCCGATCGTCGAGCCAGGCGACGATCTGGCTCGCCGCCTCCTCGGCGCTGAGCTTGGTGGTGTCGACCACGATTTCGGCAGCGCGCGGCGGCTCGTAGGGCGAGTCGATGCCGGTGAAGTTCTTGATCTCCCCGGCCCGCGCCCGATTGTAGAGCCCCTTGACGTCGCGCTGCTCGGCCAGCGCCAGCGGCGTGTCGACGAAGACCTCGATGAACTCGCCCTCCTCGACGATCGAGCGGGCCATATGCCGCTCGGCCCGGAACGGCGAGATGAATGAGGTCAGCACGATCAGCCCGGCCTCGACCATCAGCTTCGAGACCTCGGCGATGCGGCGGATGTTCTCGACCCGGTCGACATCGGTGAAGCCGAGGTCGCGGTTCAGCCCGTGGCGCACATTGTCGCCGTCGAGCGTCGCGGTGTGCCGGTTCAGGCCATGCAGCTTCTGGCTGACGATGTCGGCGATGGTCGACTTGCCGGAGCCGGAGAGCCCGGTGAACCACAGGATCGCCGGCCTCTGGTGCTTCTGCTCGGCCCGCGCCACCTTGTCGACCTTCATCGCCTGGCGGTGGATGTTCGAGGCCCGGCGCAGGGCGAAGTTCAGGAGCCCCATCCCCACCGTCTCGTTGGTCATCCGGTCGATCAGGATGAAGCCGCCGGTCTCGCGGTTCTCCGCATAGGCGTCGAAGGCGATGTCGCGGTCGAGCGAGAGGTTGCAAACGCCGATCTCGTTCAGCTCCAGGGTCCGCGCCGCCAGCTCCTCGAGGGTGTTGACGTTGACCTTGTACTTCGGCGAGGCCGGGGTGAAGGTCACGGTGCGGGCGCCGATCTTCATGATGTAGGGCCGGCCGGGCAGCATGTGGCTCTGCGACATCCACAGGAGGCGGGCCTCGAACTGGTCGGCGACCTCGGGCGGGACGCCGGCTGCGGCGATCACGTCGCCGCGCGAGATGTCGATCTCGTCGGCGAGCGTCAGAGTCACCGACTGGCCGGCCACCGCCTCCTCGAGATCGCCGTCATAGCTGACGATCCGCGCCACCCGGCTCTCGCGGCCCGAGGGCAGCGCCTTGACCCGGTCGCCGGGGCGCACCGTGCCGGTGCCGATCTGGCCACAGAAGCCGCGGAAGTCGAGATTGGGGCGATTGACCCACTGCACCGGCATCCGGAACGGTTTCGACTGGTCGTCGGACTCGACGTCCACCGTCTCCAGATAGTCCATCAGGGTCGGGCCGTTGTACCAGGGCATGCGCTCGGAATGCTCGGTGACGTTGTCGCCCTCCAGCCCCGAGACCGGGATGGTGACCACGCTCTCGATCCCGAGCGAGGCGGCGAAGTCGCGGTATTCCTCGTCGATCGCGTTGTAGACGTGCTGGGCGTAGTCCATCAGGTCCATCTTGTTGATGCAGAGGACCACATGGCGAACCCCCAGCATCGAGACGATGAACGAGTGCCGCCGGGTCTGTGTCAGCACCCCCTTGCGCGCATCGATCATCACCACCGCGAGGTCGGCGGTGGAGGCGCCGGTGGCCATGTTGCGGGTGTACTGCTCATGGCCGGGGGTGTCGGCGACGATGAACTTGCGCTTCTCGGTCGAGAAGAAGCGGTAGGCGACGTCGATGGTGATGCCCTGCGCGCGCTCTGCCGCCAGACCGTCGACGAGGAGAGCGAAGTCGATCCGGTCGCCCTGGGTGCCGACCTTCTTCGAGTCCGCCTCCAGCGCCGCGAGCTGGTCCTCGAAGATCAGCTTCGACTCGTAGAGCAGCCGCCCGATCAGGGTCGACTTGCCGTCGTCGACCGAGCCGCAGGTGAGGAAGCGCAAGAGCCCCTTGTTCTCGTGCGCCTGCAGGTAACCGACGATATCGGTGGCGATCATCTGGTCCTTGTGGGCCATCAGAAATAGCCCTCCTGCTTCTTCTTCTCCATCGAGGCGGCGGCGTCGTGGTCGATGGCGCGGCCCTGACGCTCGGAGGTGGTGGTCAGCAGCATCTCCTGGATGATCTCCGGCAGGGTCGCCGCCTGCGACTCCACCGCCCCGGTCAAAGGCCAGCAGCCGAGGGTGCGGAAGCGGACCGAGCGCATCTCCGGCCGCTCGCCGGGGGCGAGCGGATAGCGGTCGTCGTCGAGCATCAGTAGCATGCCGTCGCGCTTCACCACCGGGCGCTCGGCGGCGAAGTAAAGGTCGGGGATGGGTATGTTTTCGCGGTAGATGTACTGCCAGATGTCGAGCTCTGTCCAGTTCGAGATCGGGAAGACCCGGATCGATTCCCCCTTGGCCTTGCGCGTGTTGTAAAGCTTCCACAGCTCCGGGCGCTGGTTCTTCGGGTCCCAGCGGTGGGCGGCGTTGCGGAACGAGAAGATGCGCTCCTTGGCGCGGGATTTCTCCTCGTCGCGGCGGGCGCCGCCGAAGGCGACGTCGAACTGGTACTTGTCGAGCGCCTGCTTCAGCGCCACGGTCTTCATCACGTCGGTGTGGACCTGACTGCCATGGGTGAAGGGGCCGATGCCCTGGGCCAGCCCCTCCTCGTTGACATGGACGATCAGGTCCATGCCCATCTCCCTAGCCATGCGGTCGCGAAACGCGTACATGGCCTTGAACTTCCAGGTGGTGTCGACATGCATCAGCGGGAAAGGCGGCACCGAGGGGTGGAACGCCTTCTTGGCCAGGTGCAGCATCACCGAGCTGTCCTTGCCCACCGAATACAGCATCACCGGGTTCTCGGCCTCGGCCGCAACCTCGCGCATGATGTGCACGGCCTCGGCTTCGAGGCGTTCCAGGTGGGTCAGTCGGATCATCAGGCTCGGTCCTCTCGGTCATAGCCGGAAGCGCTTCGCTCCGGGAGCGGAACCTCTACATCGCTTGGTATGGTTGAAAAAGGCTTTTCTGCGGTGCCTGCCGGCGAATGGGTGTCAGCAGCGGTGCGCCCTACTCGCCGGCGATCACCTCGCCCGGCATCGCCTCACAGCGGAACGCCTCGCCGTGAACCACCTCGCGGTAGATCGACAGCAGCTGGCGGCCGTGCGCGGTCCAGGTGAGGCCGAGGTCCTTGATCTTTTGCGAGGCCCGGGTCGCCAGGGTCGATGCCAGCTCGGGCTGGCTCAGCAACCTGTCCAGCCGGGCCGCAAGTCCGGCGACGTCGCCGGGCTGGAACAGCAGGCCGTCCTTGCCGTCGGAGATCAGCTCGACGGTGCCGTTGACCGCCGTCGCCACCACCGGAATGCCGCTGGCCATGCCTTCGAGCACCACGTTCGGCCTGCCCTCGCTGTAGCTGGGCAGCACCAGCATGTCGGCCGCACCCATCCACAGATGCACCTGGTCGCGCGCAACCTTGCCGAGGAAATGCGTCCGCTCGGCCAGCCCTTCGGCGGCAGCGAGGTTCTTGAACGCGCCGAGCTTCGGACCTTCGCCGGCCAGGTAGAGCTGCGCCCGATGGTCCGACATGGCTCCGTGCCTGAGCGCCTTGAGCAGGATATCGACGCCCTTGCGCTTGATCATGCCGCCGACGAAGAGGATCATCGGCTGGTCCTCGGGCAGGCCGAGGGCACGCCGGCACTCCGCCTTCTCGCGGGGGCGGAACTGATCGGTGTCGACGCCGTTGTAGAGCGCGGCGATCGGTTTGCCGCAGCCAATTTCCGAATGAAGGATGTCGCGGAACTCGTCGCTCACCGGGACGATGTAGCTCGCCCGCTTCAGGATGGCGCGGGTTACCGCCCGCAGCAGCCGCGACTTCTTCGCCGAGTTCATGTCGACGCCGCGCACCGAGATCACCACCGGGATACGGCGAAGCCCGCCGACGATGACCGCGATCGCGGCGCTGGGAAGCCATTGCGCGTGAATGACTTCCGCGTTCTTCGACTCGCGCCACAGCCTGATCAGCAGCGCCAGTAGGAGCATCGGCCCCTGCAGCGCCGCCAGCGGCGAGATGCCGAAGGTCTCCAGCCACCCTTCGTAGCGGTAGCTGAGCAACTGCCACCGGGTCGGAAAGAAATACGGCGCCCGCCGGATCTGCTGACCGCCGATGACTTCCTGCATGAGTAGTCCCGGCGCGTGCGGCACGACGACCACCACCTCGGTGTCCGGCTCCGCGGCGCCCAAGCTCTTCGCCTGCTCATAGACGAACCGCGCGTAATGGTCTTCTGCCGAACGCACGAACGACGTGGTCACGAAACAGACTTTCACTTTGTCCCCTTCCGGCTGCGCCCTTCTCCGGCGACGTCCGCCGCTGGCCGCTAACGGGCCTTGAGGATGTCATAGCTATTTCCGGGTGCGCCATCAAAACACAAAATGCTGCGGTTGCGTAACGAACTGCGGCAAGATGTGAGATGGCCCGAGCCGTCATGGCCTTGGTCAGCGGCTGGCTTCGAGAGGCCGGCTTCGCGGCAAGACAAACGCTCCCGGCCGGAGGCATCGCTCCCGCCTGCGCCATGTCGAAGGGTCGAGCCCTGCCACAGAAGGCCAGCGGGGTTGCCGCCCCGGTTATCCCGGACGAGGCGCCGGCTTGGCGATCCCGGCTCGCGTCTCTCGACGGATCGGGCCGGGCATCCGCCATTTGGAACGCCACGGTGCTTTAAAACAAATCTCCAATATACTGTTTTCAAAATTATTTTTTCGATAATCCCCTCAACCGAGATGCCTGTCGATGCCCCGATCGAAAAGGACGGCATGGCCCGGCTTGCGATCAATCTGCGCGGAGATATCGCCGGACTCCCGAGCACCGTGGCGGGCGGCTATGAGATCGGGTCCGTGGACCTGGCTGCGGGGAAGGACTTGGCCGTGACCGAGTTGCGAGCAAGCTCGCCCGCGCGCCGACGAGCTTCAGGTCTCAAATCACTTCCCATTTAGCCGAGTATGCCTGAAATGCCGCCCGGTGTGGCTTTTCGGATGCACATGGCGGCGATCTGTGCCTGCGCGGCGTGCGGGCGACATCGTGACCCCAGAGACGGCGCTTCACTCCGCTCGCCATCGTATCGGGGTCCGGATGCCCGCTATGCAGCGCCAACGGGAAGCCCATGTTGTCGTCGCAATGCCGTGGCGAACCATGCCGACGGAAACGCCGGAAGCACGACAGCGCGTCGGTGGACTATTGCGCCGAGCGATCGGGGGCGTTGCTCTCGGGCATTCCCAGTGAGCGAAACGTCTCGGTCGGGACTTCGACATGGGGTTTCAGGCGCAACTCATCGAACAGGACCCGCAGGAACGGGTCGAGCAAGATCGGGCGCGTCCGGCCCAGCGGCGTCAGCAGGGAAAAGACGAACTGTATCGGCGGCTCAAAGGGCCGGATCACCAGGTTCCGGCCGGACATCTCGAACGCCGTTATCGGATCCACGAACCCGATGCCGGCATTGGCGGCGACGAACTCGCATACCGCCGAGGACAGCTGCACCTCGATCCGGCTGTTCATCGGAATGTCGCGCAAGGCGAAGGCTTCGTCGATCCTTTGCCGCATGAACAGCTCCGGGCCCAGCGAAACGATCGGGGCGCCTTTCAGGTCCTCGGGCCGGAGCACCGATTTGTCGGCCAGGGGGTGGCCAGCCGGTACCGCTGCGACGATCGGACCCTCGCACAGCGGTTTCTGTTCTGTCCCGGGGCTGGTCGACTGCAACGCTGCGAAACCGAGGTCGACCTGCTGAGCCCCGACCCAGTCGACGACCTTGGTGGAGCTTCTGATCTGGATCGAGACATTGATGTCGGGATAGCGCGCCGAGAACGCGGTCACCACCCTGGGCAAGAACTGCAAGGCGATCGCCGGCATCGCCGCGATCCGCAGGAAGCCGGAACGAAAGCTGCGAATCTCCGCCGCCGCCGCAGCGATCTTGTCCAACCCGGCAAACGATCGCTGGACCTCCTAGAACAGCGAGAATGCCTCGGCTGTCGGGCGGATGCGGCCCTTCTCGCGCGTGAAAAGGGCAAAGCCGATGCGGCTCTCGAAGTACTTGATCAGCCGCGAAACCGCCGGCTGGGTGACGCTCATCAGCTCGGCCGCGGCGGTGATGCTGCCGCTCTGCATGACGGCGCGGAAGGCCTCGACTTGACGCAGATTGATGCCTTTGGCCCCTGTCAACCCGCCGCCCCCCCGTCGCTGCTACAGAACCGGTCGATGCGGAACGGCGCGATCGGGAGATCCGTCGCGTTGTTCACGATCAGCTCGGCAATGATCTTTCCAGTGATCGGGCCGAGCTGGAACCCGTGATAGGAATAGCCGAAGCTGTGATAGCCGTTCCCGTGGGTTGCGCTCGGCCCGATGAACGGGATGCCGTAGGGTGTCACCCCCTCGATCCCGGCCCAGCCCCGCACGACCCTCACACCGGCAATCTGAGGAAACAGCGTGACCACCGTGTTGGCGCTCACGCTGAGGCCGCCGAGCCGGGTTACGGCGCGGTTCCGATCCGGGTCGGCTGAACCCCGGTGGCCGCCGCCGATCAGCACGGTGCCGTTGGCAAACTGCTTGAAGGAGAGCTTGCGACCCTGGGCGCCGAGCACCGGGACGAGGAAGGGCGCGACCGGCTCCGTGATCATCAGCATAGGCGCGTCGGCTTCGAGGGGCGGTGCCTCGCCGAGCATGGCGGCAATCCGCGCACCCCAAGCGCCGGCGGCGTTGATCAGCACCGGCGCCTCGATGCGCTGGCCGCTGGCCTCGACGTTCCAGATGCCGGCGCGTTGCGTCAGCCCCATGACCGCCGTACCGGAGCGGATCTCAGCCCCCAGCGCCTGCGCTTTGCGGCGGAAGGCGGTGACGGTGCGAAACGGGTTCGCCGCTCCGTCCTCCCGGCAGATCATTGCGCCAAGGCAGTGGGGCGCGATGGCGGGGACGACCCGGCGCAGCTCCTCGACGCCGATGATCTCCTCGTTGTCGAAGCCCAGCGCGCGCACCTGTGCGGCGCGATCGCTCAAGGCCTGGAGCTCGGATTGCATCTCGGCGACCTTGACTTGACCACACATGGTGAAGCCGCAGTCGTCGTCGACCAACGCCTCGATGTCGTGCCAGAGCTGCATTGCCGCGACCGAGAGCGGGATCTCGGCAAAGTCCCGGCCGAGCCGGCGGACACCGCCGGCATTGACGCCGGAGGCGTGCCGGCCCGGATAGTCCTTCTCCAACACCAGGGGTTTCAGCCCCGCCCGCGCCAAATGCAGCGCCGCCGAAAGCCCGTGCAGGCCGCCGCCGACGATGATCGCGTCTGGGCTAGACATGACCGCCGGGATCCTCGTCGGGCAGTGCCATCGCCGCGAGTTCCCTGAGGGTGACCGGCTTCAGCGGCGGCCGGATACGGTAATAGCCGACCTCGGCCATCGGCACTCCGCGCCTGGCGGTGATCACCGAGGCGACGGTGAGGCCGCAGAAGCGGCCCTGGCACGGCCCCATGCCGGGGCGGCCGAACGACTTCACCTGGTTCGGGCCGAGGCAGCCGAGATCGACGAAACCGCGGACCTGCCCGGCGGTGACCTCCTCGCAGCGGCAGAGGACGGTCTCGTCCGGCGGGTCGAGGAACTCGGGCGCCGGGGCGTAGAGGGCATCGAGGAACGGCCGCGGCCGTCGGCAGCGGGCCAGCGCCTTGCGTTCGGGGCCGGCGCCGCGGTCGCGCTCGTCGGCGCCGATCAGGCCGAAGGCCGCCAGTGCCCACAGCGCCGCCAGCCGGCCGCTCGGCACCGCCGCTTCGGCTCCGGCAATGCCGCCGCCGTCACCGGCGACGAAGATGCGCTCGGCCTCGGTGCGGCCGAAGCCGTCGAGCCGCGGGTGCCAGCAGCGCTGGAGATCGCTCCAATCATGCGTCAGGTTCAGCGACCGGGTGATCTGGACGTTGGGAACGACACCGTTGTGGAGCAGCAGCGCCGCGCAGGGCAGCCGCCGGGCCTCGCCTCCGGCGGTGAAGCCAAGCGCCTCGATCGAGGTAGTGCCCTCGGCCCGCAACCCGGTGGCGCCGCGGTAGTGCGGGATGCCGGCGCGTTTCAGCTCTGCGATCAACGCCAGACCTTTACGCAGGTAGCCGGGGCTCGCCAGCATACCGGCGAAGTACGGCAGCGCCTGCCAGCGATTTCCGCCCGGCGTGGTCTCGACGATCGCCGAGACCTGATGGCCGGCGGCGAGGTATTGCGAGGCGATCAGATACAGCAGCGGCCCGCTGCCGGCGAGGACCAAGGGCTTCGGCGGCAACAGCCCGGCTGACTTCAGCAGGATCTGGCCGGCGCCGGCCATCATCACGCCCGGCAAGGTCCAGCCGGGGAACGGCATCGGCCGCTCGGTGGCGCCGGTGCAGAGGATGATCTGCCGCGCGGTCCGCCGCCGGGCGGCGCCGGCGACCGAATAGGAGATCTCCCCCTCGCGGGTCACCTCCCAGACAGTCGCCCCGGCGATGTGCTCGACGCTCGGCCGGTGGAGGGCATCGAGCAGGTGGCGACCCGCTGCATAGTCTGGCCCGAGGGCGTGCAGCCGCTCGACGCTGGCGGTGTCGAGGCCGCGATAGATCTGGCCGCCGGCGGCCGGCTGCTCGTCGAGCAGCGTCACCTCGCACTGCGCCGCGCCCAGAAGCTCGGCCGCCGCGAGCCCGGCGGGGCTGGCGCCGACGATGGCGATCTCGGTCTCAATCTTCACTGGCACCTCCCTGCGGAAGTGGTCGTGCGCCCTCCATCCGGCGCGCCTTCATCCCCGCGGCGACCGGGGTCATGCAGGCCTGCCGGTTGGCCTCGCCGTCGATCTCGACCAAGCAGTCGAAGCAGACGCCCATCATGCAGAACGGGGCCCGCGGCGCACCGGAGACGGGGGTGGTGCGCAGCGTCAGGTGTCCCGCGGCCAAGAGGGCCGCGGCGACGTTGTCGCCGGCGCGGGCGGTGACCGGCTGGCCCTCGAACTCCAAGGCAACCATGGTCGTCCCGGCCTCGTCAATCCGCCGGAAGGTCGAATCTTGCTGCACTGAAGACCTCCATGCAATCCGGGACGGCACCGGCGTCATCATCGCCGGCGATCCACTCTGCCAACACCTTGGCATGCGCGGCAGCGAGCGTCACGCCACTGTGGCAATTGACCACCGTAGCACGCGGTGCCCGGTCGTAGACTGGGTGCCCGTCCGGGGTCATCACCCTCAGCGCCCCCCAGGCGCGGACCACCCGGACGCTCTCCAGGATCGGGAACAGCCGCACCGCGCGGCGGGCGATCCAGGCCACAACATCGCCCCTTGTGCCGTCGTCTAGCCCGACATCCTCGTGTGAGTCGCCGATCTGGACCGCACCCTCGCCGACCTGGCGGACCTGCGCGCCAGGCAACGGCAGGAACGGACGGACCCGCTCGGTGATCAGCACTTGGCCGCGCTCGGGCACCACCGGCGCCTCCAGCCCGACCATCGGCGCCAGCCGGGCGTTGCCGAGCCCGGCGCAGAGGACAACCTTGTCGGCCCGCCATGCGCCGCCGGCGCCGGCGATGTGGAAGCCGTCCGCCTCCGGCTCGATCCGCTCGACCGCAGCGCCATTTACCAGCCGGCCGCCGGCGCGAGCGAAGGCGGCATGCAGCGCGCGCAGGAGATAGAGCGGGTTCACATGGCCGTCCATCGGGCTGTGAATGGCGCCGACCACTTCGGGGCCGATCTCGGGGATCAGCTTCCTGGTGTCGGCGTGGCTGAGATATTCGAACGGGTAGTCGCCGCCGAGCGCCTGGCACAGCCCGGCGAGCTCGGGCCGCCCCCTGCTCGGCCTCCGCCTCCGAGAGATAGAGGTTGACGCCCCCCGACTGACTCAGCTCGACATCCACCCCGCTCGCCTCGGCCAGCTCGGCAGCGAATTCGGGCCAGAGCCGCGCCGACAGCCGGGTCCAGAGGGCGTAGTCGGGCATGCCCACACCCTTGCCCTGGACCCAGATCAGGCCGAAATTCGCGCACGAGGCCCGGAAGGCCCGGTCACCCTCGTCGAACACGGTGACCGACCGGCCCCGTTGGGCCAGGCCCCATGCCACCGCCATGCCGACCAGGCCGCCGCCGATCACGGCGTATTCGCAGCCGCCACCGGTGTTCATCCCTTGCCCACCAGCACCCGGTCGAGCCCGAACATCCGGTCGAGGATCAGCAGCAGCGCCACGGTCAGCACGATCAGCAAGGTCGAGATCGAGGCAATCAGCGGGTCGATGGTTTGCGAGATGTGGTGGTACATCCGCACCGGCAGGGTCATGGTCTCGGGCGAGGCGACGAAGATCGTCATGGTCACCTCGTCGAAGCTGGTGATGAAGGCCAAGAGCCAGCCGCCGGCGATGCCGGGCAGGATCAGTGGAAAGGTTATGCGGCGGAATACGGTCAAGCTCGACGCCCCGAGCGTCGCCGCCGCCTGCTCGGCATCGCGGGGCATGCCGGTCACCGAGGCCAGCACCAGCCGGATCGCATAGGGCATGATCATGATCACATGCGCCAGGGTGATGCCGATGAAGGTGCCGGAAATGCCGATCTGGTTGAAGAAGCGCAGGAACGAAACGCCCAGCACCACCGAGGGAACCATCAGCGGCGACAGGAAGACGCCGGTCACCGCCTCGCGCCCGGGAAACTGGTAGCGCCCGATGGCAAGCGCCGCCGGGATCGACACAGCGACGGCGATGCTCGACGCCGCAATGCCGAGGTAGAGGCTCATCCAGAAGGCGTCGATGAAGCCCGGATAGTCGAGGATCGCCCGGAACCAGCGCAGCGACGGCCCGTTCGAGGGCAGCGACAGGTAGCCCTTGTCGGTGAAGGAGACCAGCACCACGGCGACCAGCGGGGCCAGGATGAACAGGATGAACAGGGTGTGGAAGACGAGCGCGGCGATGCCGGTGCGGCGCATGGACCCCTCCTCACTCGAACACCTTGGCGAAGCGGCGCTCCACCAGGCGGTTGTAGCTCATGATCACGATCACGGTGGCGATCAGCAGCAGGATGGCAATGGCGGCACCAAGCGGCCAGTTGAGGGTGCTGAGATACTCGTCATAGGCAGTGGTCGCCACCACCTTCAGTCGCCGCCCGCCGATGATCGCCGGGGTGGCGAAGGCGCTGGCGGTCAGCGAGAAGACGATCAGGCTGCCGGACAGGATCCCCGGCATCACCTGCGGCAGCACGATCCGGCGCAGCACGGTCGCCTGACTGGCACCGAGGGTCAGCGCGGCATCCTCGACCTGCGGGTCGAGCCGTTGCAGCGAAGCCCAGACGGTCAGCACCATGAACGGCACCAGCACATGCACCAGCGCGATCACCATGCCGGCGGTGGTGAACATCAGGCTGACCGGTTCGTCGACCAGCCCCAGCCATTGCAGCGCATGGCTAATGCCGCCCTGCGAGCCAAAGAGCAGCGCCCAGCCCAGCGTGCGCACGATCACCGAGATCAGCAACGGGCCGATGATCACCACGAGGAACAGCGATTTCCATGGATTGCCCATCCGGTTCAGGATGTAGGCCTCGGGCGCGCCGATCAGGACGCAGATCACGCTGACCAGCAGGGCAACACCGAAGGTGCGACCGAAGATCAGGTGGAAATAGCTGTCCTCGATGACCTCGAGGTAGTTCGCGAAGCTGAAGGCCGGCTGGATGCCGCCGGTGGAATAGTCGAACTGGTAGAAGCTGAGCATGAAGGTCATGACCAGCGGTGCACCCAGAAGCGCCGCGAACAGCACCAGGCTAGGCCCCGAGAGGAACCATGGCGCGCGGCCGGCGGATCCCTCAGCCATGATGGTCCTCCACCCGCAGCACCCTGAGCGCGTCCTCTGCCCAGCCGATCGACACGGTGGTGCCGGCCTGCCAGTGGGCGCCCCCGATGTTCGGCGCCACCGCGAGCAGCTCGCCGATGGGCGAGTCGAGCTTGTAGAGCCAGTGGCTGCCATGGAACACGGCGGCCGCGACCTCGGCGGCGAAGACGCCGGCGCCCGGTTCCGCCAGCGTGATCTTCTCCGGGCGCAGCGACACCCGGACGGCCTCGCCTTCGCCGATACCCTCGTGCCCGGCGGCGAGGCGCGTGTCGCCAACCATCACCTCGCCCGGCGCCCCTGCTCGGCCGTGCAGCAGGTTGGTCTTGCCGACGAAACCCGAGACGAAGGCGTTGGCAGGGGATTCGTACATCTCGACCGGCGAGGCGATCTGGATCGCGCGGCCCCGGTCCATCACCACCACCCGGTCGCTCATCGACAGCGCCTCGGACTGGTCATGGGTGACGAGAATGGTGGTGACGCCGATCTTCTGCTGCAGGATGCGCAGCTCGAGCTGCATCTCCTCGCGCAGCTTGGCGTCGAGGTTGGAGAGCGGCTCGTCCAGCAGCAGGATCTGCGGCTCGATCACCAGCGCGCGGGCAAGCGCGACCCGCTGGCGCTGGACGCCCGAGAGCTCCTTCGGGTGGCGATCGGCGAAATCCGAGAGCTTGACCTGTTCCAGGGTGCGGATGACCCGCTCCCGGCGCTCGGCAACCGGAACCCCGCGCATCTCCAAACCGAAGGCGATGTTGTCGGCGGCGGTCATGTGCGGGAACAGGGCGTAGGACTGGAACACGATCCCGAGCCCGCGCCGGTTCGACGGCAAGGTGGTGATGTCCTGCCCGTCGAGGCTGATCCGCCCTTCGCTGGGGTCGTGCAGCCCGGCGATCATCTGCAGAGTGGTGGTCTTTCCGCAGCCCGACGGGCCGAGCAGCGAGATGAACTCGCCCTTCTCGATCTCCAGCGTCAGGTCGTCGACGGCGACGAAGCCGCCAAACCGCTTGGTCAGGTTGTCAAGTTGCAGGAAAGCCATCTCCGCCCCGTCCTCACTTCGGGTGATCCGGCATGGCCGGGCGGCGGCGAACAACGCCGCCCGGCCTTCAGCTCAGAGCTCGATGCGCCGGGTCCACTGCTTGGTCCACTCACCCCGCGCCGGGTTGACGATGGTCCAGATCGACCGCGTTCAGCGCGTTGATGCGCTCGGGTCCGTAGGGCAGCGTCTCGGCCAGATCCGGCGGCAGTTCGGCCTTCATGTTGACCGGGCCGAAGCCGACGGTCTCGGCCAGCAGCACTTGGTATTCCGGCTTCAGGAAGTGCTGGACCAGCTTCTGCGCCAGGTCCGAGACGTCGCTGTCGACGACCGGGCAGACCCCGACCATCAGCGCCACGGCGCCTTCCTTCGGATAGACGAACTTGCCCGGGAAGCCAGTGTCGGCCAGCGATTTGAGCCGGCCGGAGCCCCAGATCGAGATGGCGATCTCGCCGTTCTGGAACAGCTCCGACATCTTGCCGGATGAGGGCTCGAACACCAGCACGTTCTTGGCAACGCTGTCCTCGAACTGGACGAAGCCGGGCTCGATGTCGCTCTCTCCACCGCCGTTGAGCTTGGCCATCATCAACAGCGCATGCAGCCCGTAGGTGTTGGTGATCGGCGGAACCACCAGCTTACCGGCATATTTCGGGTCCTTCAGCTCATTCCAAGACGTGGGCGCATCCCAGCCCTGCTCTGCGAAGTAATCCGCGTTGTTAGGAAATCCCGGTGGCGACGAAACCGGCGCCGACCGCCTTGTCGGTGTTCATCTTGGCGATCTCGTAGACGTCGTTGAAGATCGCCGCGTCCGCAATCGTGGCGCAGAAGCCGAAATCGATCGCCTGGAACATCGGCCCGTCGTCGAGAAACACCACGTCGAGCTCCTGATTGCCCTTCTGCGCCTGCAGCTTGGCCAGGGTGTCGGTCGAGTTGCCCGGGACATAGACTATCTTGGCGCCCGTCTCGGCCTCGAACGACGGCAGGACCTTTTCCTTCAGCAGCTTCTCGAACGAGCCGCCATAGCCGCCAAGATAGATCGTCTTGTCCTGCGCGATCCCGTCCGTCGCGGCGGCCAGCGCAAAAGATGCGGCAAGCGCCGCTGCCAAAATGTTCCGCTTCATGCTGTTTTCCTCCTCCTGATCGGACTTCTGGTCCGGTATCGTTACGATGCTTAGGTCAGGATCATGCTGTCAAGTTACAGTTTCGGAGGATATCATAACCAAATATTATGGCTTGGCCGATCTTCCCGCCGATGCGAAGCAAGTGACGCGACCTCGGTCTCGCCGAGCGAAATCCGTGGAACACCGAAAGCGGTGCGCTCGACCAACGGCTGTTTTCGGTTGACGTCTTGGGGGCATGGCCGATGGAGGATCCACGTTGAGGGTGGCGAGGGCGGGAACTTGATTTTCCACGCTTTGGTTTCAAACCTTCGTCTTCGAGACGAAATCGCTTCAGCGCGAACGCGATGTCCTCATGATGATCCCTCCGCCGGAGATGAGCCCGCCGCAGGGTAGGGGCTC
>Ga0049105_1000316_pt1 | contig 15359 bp, 11 predicted proteins | sample WorMetvaBAHAMAS1_FD_61260 | JGI IMG/M metagenome (GOLD analysis project Ga0049105, IMG submission 61260) | Worm MetaG Olavius vacuus BAHAMAS.1 | ecosystem: Host-associated > Annelida > Digestive system > Unclassified | place: Germany: Marburg | collected 2013-04-09
TCGCTAGATTGCTCGGGATATCAAGAGAAGATCCCTGAGGCTTTCCTATTAGGACGCTACCAATCTAATCAGAGTTTAGCCGCTACATTAGGCCATAAGGAAATAGGAGGTCTCACAATGACGACGTCACTATTACGATGAGACGACGACGACGATGATGACGGTGGTGATTATGATTGTGACTATGACTGTAATCGTGATTGTAACTGTGATTATGATTATCACTGTGACTGTGATAACGATGACTATGACGATGACGATGACGATGACGATTATGACGACGTCACGATTACGATGAGACGACGACGGTGATTATGATTGTGACTATGACTGTAATCGTGATTGTAACTGTGATTATGATTATCACTGTGACTATGATAACGATGACTATGACGATGACGATGACGATAACGATTATGACGACGTCACGATTACGATGAGACGACGACGACGACGACGACGACGAGACGACGATGATGATGATGATGATGATCATGGTAGGGATGGAAGAGCGATAGTAAATATTACGACCTTCTGCTCATCACCGACACACTCGCCCTTGTCTTGCCACCACTTCTTCTGTAGCGTCGCCAGGGCACCGCTTTCACGAAGATGAAGAACTGCCAGACCGACCGGCGTACTGAACACACAACTGAACATATATCGCTGACAAACTTATACACAGACTTGGTGTGCCAGACTAAGCCGGCTTCGACTAAGTCGGTTTTCGAACGCAGTTGAAATCTACGCAATTTCTATCATTAATTTCATTCATTAAGCAGCATAATAATACATTTCTCACTTGTTATTTTATGCTCTCAGAGAACACATAAGCTTTAACCAGAGTTATCGAATTTTACATCTTCAGGCATACCATAACATATATTCGCGGAACTTGCAATGGAAGTCTGCATGTAATGTGACAAAACAAAGATCAAATCAAATTGATTTTCGGTATTATGGACAGAGATGACAAAGTGTAACGACCACGAGTGGGTTTACGACACTGCGGACTGGTGCAGAAATAGCATCCAAAAACTGAGCCATTCCGCACGAGACAGAAATAAATTTCTATATGTGTTACTGTTTCATAAAAGTTGCATGGGCCGTGTTTTGTTTATGCCTATTGTCGTTTTAACGCACAGCTCTGTTACAGTGTTTCCACAAGCAGTGATCATTGTCTGCCGGCGTCTCTGCTACTGCACACTTTTGAATTTTTTTCTGAGCAAACAACTAAATAGATACGCAGATGAAGAGATAAACCAAACAAATAAATTAACTAATTAAACTGGATCCCAGAGGAGTACAAACCTACACAGTGCCATCAAATCTAGCTCTCAAGGTCAAATATCAAAGTCGTATGTCTCCAAAATCTCATAGACTATTTTAGCATGTAATATTACTCGAATTATGTGTCATTAAAAGTAATTTGTGTATCTTTAAATGTGAAATAGTGTATCTTCAAACTTTATTGTGACGAACATTATACATGTAGGTGTAACATTGTAAACATTTTTATGCAAAAGTGTATGAATTTAAAACAACGACGACTAAAAAAGTCATCACTTTTAAAGGAATGTGTATCTTTAAATTTTTGTAACCACTTCTAAGGTTCACACAATATTTAGGCCTAGGATATTCTTACTGATTTACATCAATTTCTCATCAGTTTTTCTTTCAGGTTTATTTTGAGCGGACAGACACAACATACAGTGACACGCTGACTGAAGACAAACAATTCTTGCTTCACACGTAATAAAGAAAAACGTGACACTCCAACGGGCAAAAGATGATGTAACTTGGTATAGAAATGCGTGTTATGTGATCCAGAAGTGATTATATAAAGTAATGAGAGTAATGATATATAGTAATGATGTAACAATATATAGTAATGGTGACATTATAAATAAAGAGAAAAGCATGATAGAATATTTCTTTTACAGATTTGTTTATTCCGGTAAATAGTTTATTTCCTTACAACAATGCATGAAAATATATTAACATTTGACGTTATTCTCGTTGCTAGGCAAGTGATGAAATATCGTCTGCTTTGGTAGCAATGTAAACAATGGACAAACATGATAAGCGCGTCGTATTTACATTTGAAAGCTTTGACTTCGAATTAAATTTCAACTGACATGAAGGAACTTTTAGGAGATCATGTACTTTCGAATGCTACAGTCTATAGATGGGTTGCTGTAACCCAGAAAGATAGACAGTCTACTGAAGACAACCACCGTTATGGGCGTCTTGTTGAGACACGGACTGATGACAGCGTCAAGTATGTCCAGGTCATAATGCAGAAAGTTTGAAGAGTGAACATAAGACTGATTGTCTAAGGATGTCATACGTCACAACCGACAATATTATAACCGACGTATTTGGTTCAATAAGGTATGCACTCGACGGGTGCCAGGAATGTTGACGCCTAAAAACAAGCAAATCCTACTGACAACTTCTCGTGACAATCTCTATGTATGTTTCAGTGTCTGGAAGATTCACTTTGTGGGCAGACATTTGAGAGTGATGAAAATGTCATTTATGCCAAAAATGGCCAGTCTGAATGGTTGAATGAAATCTTCTGTGTGGACAGTGTTAAAGCACTTGAACATCGCCATGAAACACGTGTTGCACTTGATGTAGCTAAAAGACTGTAAAGCGAATTTGATTGCAGTTTATTGTTTCTATGTTTTTCTCATTACTTATTGATTAATTGTCGTATTTTGGTGACATTTGACCTTTACCTTTGATCCCGAGAGCTAATTTTAGGGGAGGTATTTTTAAAACTACTGATCAGAATATGATATATAGCGTGAGTCCCCATAAAACTTTCTTCAATATTTTCAGTTAGGCTAAGTATATTTCTGTGAAATTTTGTCAATTTGTTGCCAATTTATATCCACACACGTACCAAGTTTAGTTGATTTATCTTAATATTCAGTAAAATAGCGTTAACTGTTCTATGAATACTCATCGTTTTTACCATTACCAAGTCAAATTTCCGTGACTTCATCATCAATGATGAATGGCTTCCAGGTTCATCCGACCTCAATCCACTGGATTATCAGATTTAGGGGCAATGCTGAAGTTTTATCACAAGTTCCAACCGAAGCCAAAAACAGTGCCCGAGTTTAAAGATGCACTTCAGTTGATTCGGTGTGCCTTACCGGAAAAAGCCATTAACAATGCTGTAAAAGACTACCGCGACATTTAATGTGATAATTCACATAATGACAAATACTAATAGTTATATTTAGTTAAATGCCATTTGATTAGATCTATTTTAACGAAAAATCTGTGAATTCCGTAGCAAACTTAATTGAATTGTTAAAATTTGAGGGGTCTTAGACTCAAGTCTTACCATGGTAAAAGTGATACAATTTACACAATTATTATAATAAATGGACAAAAACTGGTTTGTATAGGAATATGGTCGGACAACAGCCGAGAAAATGTTCAATTACACAGATGCACCATGACGAAAAATATCGCAAAAAGTTTTACGGGGCTACTTTTTTGACTCACACTGTAAATTGGTAGGAAGTATAATTATGTCTTACGGTGCTCCCTGAAAGTGATAATGCCAACGCGAGCGGACAGACCTGAGTTCTGAGCGGATAGGCGTGGCGATGCCGTAACCCTTAGAATCGAGCAGCTCGCCAACTCTCATTGTATTGCACGGCTTGCGCTGGTTGTAGTATTCGTTCATCGTCGACTCGAGCAGGAACGCGTACTTGCCTCGCGACGATCTCACTTTGGCGACGCCGTCGTCGGTGCTCTTGACGAACACTTCCGGAGTGGCGTTCATGAACTCCCACATCTTGGCGTACGTCGGCACCGATGAATTCTGCGCAGATCACGCACACCGGCTCCACAGATGTAAGCTAGAAGAGGTGACAATTACTAGCACTGCGTCCCCACTTGAGGCCGCACGACTTCAGTTTTGATTATAAGGCCCCTTTCGCAGACTCACTGCGCACTCGCATACAAAATTTTAGCAAAATTGGACGACCTGCGGCTGAGTTATTGTGCATTTAACCATTTAACGTCGTTCGCTATCCCGAATTTGGTCGGAAGCGGATTTTGACTATTTTGTGGTTTCTGAGACACTATACTCTTCCCGTGTATCAAATTTGATGTGCACATATCTCTATCCGCGGCCGAGATATGCCCCAGAAAAGAAATTTAAAAAGGCAGTCACTGGCGGCTTATTTCTATTTCTTGTTCCGGTTTTTATTACGAGTTCCCTACAGGGACTCAAATTGCATTTATACACCAAATTTTAGCAAAATCGGACAATCTGCGTTTGAGTTATTGCAGGTAATAGATTAATAATTTTTAATACAGCCGCCGTCCGCCATCTTGTGTTTGACCAGAAATGGACGCTATTCTCTACGCAGAGGCTGCATGGAGACCAGGGAACCGGTGACCCCTACCGCCCCCTCCGCCTGGCCTCCAGTGGCCCCCACCGATGGGCGTACGTATGTATGAATGTATGAATGCCAGTACTCGCCCACATATATTATAAGTGGCCACCACAATGCCAGTCACATTCAACAAATTCTGGAACTGCCACTGGCTATATATGTAGGAAGGCATCAATTTTATTAATCAGTTCATCAGTGAAGACCTGGAAAAAAGATTTGGTGGAGCCGTCGTTGAGCGTTCCGTACTGTATCACTGTCTGGCGAGTGAGGTCCTCGGCAGAAGAGATCGGCACGTACATACGCTCGACGGTGAGAAACGCCGCCAAGTTAGCGGTGTACGTGGAGACGATGATGAGAGTGAAGAACCACCACGCACTGCCCACCATCCGACCTGATGACGACCTGTCGACACCGGCACAACACCAATACTAGTAGTATTGTTAGGTGGGATCACAGGGGTAGTACTGGGCCGGTACAGAGTCCCTCCTCCGAACAACGGTCCTCCAAATATGGTCGCCGCTAATTTCGTAATGGCAGAGGGGTGCGGGCGTAATGGAACAGCCGTTGCGGCAGTGTTTATCGACCAATAGCGTCCCACGTGCTTTCCTTCCGCGAGTTGCGATTGGTTGTAGATTGTCGCTAAAAATAGACCGGAACTTGCCGCCATCAATGGAGGGGACCTTATCGGTGGCTACATGATATGATTCGCCGTGAATAGTAGGTACGGCATCTGGATAGAATATTTATACAGATCTGTGGGTGGGATCAAGGGCATTGTAATACTGAACCTTACTTACTCGAGTTGCGTCGTCAGGGTTTCTAGAAATAGTCGCCGGCTCAGCGACGGCGCGACGATTGGTTGCCGTGCATCGCTGAGCTGGTGACGGGTTTAGTTAAAAAAAGTAAAGTGAAGAAGGCGCCCTGATTCTTCTTAAGACCTGGCGCTATATAAGTCGTTTACTTACTTACTTACTTACTTACTTATATAGCGCTTTATATATAAGCTCCTTATCTCTAAAGCGCTCAGATATGGCACGTGTGTAACAAGGGGATCACACAGTTTTACCTGCCACCCACATACGAACCATACCTGCCTAGCCGCAAAGCATCACCGCCCTTTGGCTGGTACTCATTTCGCCTACCCACGAAGGGATGGCCAGGCTGAGTTGACCTGGGTGGCTGGACACATACCGAGATAAATGTCCCGCACCGGGAATTGAACCCGGATACGGTCACCCACCTCAGTACTAACCGGCCTCGACGTTGATTAACTTCGTTGATCGAAGCCAACGCGCTGACCACTACGCCAGACCACCAATTAGGCCTAACTGAGCGGCCTAAGGGGGATTGGCGCGTTGGCTGTCGGTGAGATCGTACGTGTCGCTGCTATGGTGTCGTCTCGTATGATGTGATTCGTGGCATGACGAGGATGTGAATAAGTACAGAGCTTACAACGATTCCGTCTTGTCTCTACCGAGCTCCCCAGCATACACCACAAGCCACACTTACAATTCTCAACCTAGCATTATCATAGTAATTACAGTGTGTACAGTAGCTTTAATATCTAACACAAAGTAAGTAAAGTAAAGTAAAGGTGAATTTATATAGCGCTTCATAAAGCGCTGAGATATAACCCGCGTGTAACAAAGGGATAACACCATGTGAACAGCATAACCTCATATTTTGTCATCGGTTTTCGGCAAATCCCACGAGTGTCCCTGGAGACAATAATGTTCGACCCAAACTCTCCCGTTTTTGTTAACTATAACTAAAACGAAACACAGTTTGAAATGATGATGAAATAAAAACCAAAAGTTCCAAATCCATGAATTATAACAATGATAACCAAAACTATAACTGTCGAAAATATCCTAATAACAACCAAAACCCGAAAACCTGTCATCAGAGCACCAACACGTTAAGTAGTAGAGTACGTGTAGGTTAAATCACTGTCTGGAGTGGTATAAGTGAGTGTTAACGCTCTTAGATCACGACAGGCAGTGGCTTAATACGCTTATTCCACCGTCGCACGAGTCACCGATGGTGTATTTTGTTTGTCGCAGCTTCATCAGCGAACTGAGGTGGCGTAGGCGGCGGTAGGCCTATTGCAAGTGCAAGACTGCCAGTGGAAGCACGTTGTTGGTAGTGGCAGAATGTAGCTTTTGTAGTCATAGCTGAATAAAGTTCTGGGTTCTGTGTGCTTGTTTTGATACTGGATATGTACTATCGGATATATCTGATGATGGACGTACGTTGCTTTTACGGTTCAACGTGAAAGTAATTCATCTCAGGAATATCAGCAGTTTCTGCCTCCAGTCAGCGAGCAAGAGTTATCCGAACGCGTACGTCAACGTGTGTCAGCGCCTATGCCTACGACGGATATCTGGCATGGTATAACGTATTGTTAATTCCATTAAACATATTCTTTAGGTTGGTAAAACATTTGTTATGAAAATTAAATCAAACACAACCAACAAAGATTTACCTTGACGTTTCGGTCTCTATCAGAGGCCTTCGTCAGAAGAAAATGGCTACATCACTACCGTGGCAAGAACCGGAAGAAGAATTAGTTCCATTTTCTTCTTTTGTCGCAGTTTTCATGACGCGCCATGTTTACTCGTTTGATCAGCTGTTCGCGCTCAACCGTGACTCTTGCAGCGACTGCTAGGCCTATTTGTCGCACGTTGTGCAATGGTGCGTAACTCACTATAGACAAGCTGTCTGCAGTGAGTTATGACCCGTTAACTCACTCTCGACGCAATGCTGGAGACAGCAGCGCGAAAGTAGGTCATGATATGGGGATAATCCCTTGAAGCTTTGTCATCGGTTTCGCGCAAATTACAGGAGTGTCTCACTCTCTGGGAACAAGTGTATGTGACTCCTAACTCTCTAGTCGTTCCCGCTGCCTTGGCCATGTTGTGGTGTATCATATCGTCGCAACACTTATGATTGTTATTCATTAATGGCATCAGTGAAGTGAAAGCCGGCGAGCATCGCACAATGAATGCTGCCGCAACAGGGATTTGCGACAGTGTTCCCACGCGAGCAAATGCCAGTTCGTCCGTCCATTCCCTCCCTCACGGGACTGGATCGTCGTAATAAGTCTTGTGAAGACGACGACTGGTCAATTGTGATCGATGAGGAACAGGAGGCCAGGCCGGTCGGGCTGCTGCGGCAGGGCAGATTGATGCACCCGGACAGTGACAAGTCAGCACCAACAGCCCGATAATTCCAGGCCACCAAACACAGCAAATGCAGCCAGCACATTAGTGATGTTTTACTAATGAAAAAAACGAAAAAAGGAAAACCTTCATTAAAGAAAAGTCGAGGTGTTACGGCTGATGCGATACAAGCGAATATCGGTTCAAAATCGGCGATTTCGCTTCAACGAGGGCCGGTTGACCCAAAATTTCAGGTAGAAGGGGTCGCCCCCACGCATTCTTCTTCTCAGAAAACTAGGCTAATGATCTTTCGTACGGTATAAAAATCTGGACAGATCTTTCTTCCGTTTTGTCACAATGCTCGCATTTGACAGACGGACAGACGGGCAGACAGACAGACAAACAGACAGACGGACGGACGGACAGACAGCTTTTTCCTGACTAGACCGCCCTGCATTCAATGCAGCGCGGTAAAAACCAAAGCTATAACTAAGATTGAACTTGTAGTGCAAGAAAAATTATGACTTAACAACATTGCCTTCTAATCTAAGGCCGACCACCCGCGAATGTTACGCGTGCTCACTCTCGGTTATGTGACAAAGACGGCGGTCACACCATTTGATCCGTCATAGCAAAAAAACCCATGCTAATCGCAAACTTAACGGCTCTATGTTTTACAGAACCGTAGTTATGGCCGATCGAAGTGTTACATTGCGGGAAATTAGGGATTTTTGACCTTTTTTGGTCCTGCGACCTCGACCTTGACCCGGTGACCTTTATATACAAGCATGACCCATATTCCTTCGAAATTACATCATATTACATTAGAGTTATTTAGAGTGGCTTAAGTACCAGACTCCTAAACCACTACTGTACACGGTGTACAAATGAAGAAATCGAAAACAGTTAGGAAGGAAATAATCGGGAAAAGAGATACGTTTTGAGGCGGTTCCGAAAAACAGTCAGCATTAGAGCTGAGGTGACGTCGTGCAGCAGACTGTTCCAGAGGCGGCTTCGAGCCACCGGAAACGCATGATCGCAAACATTGGACAGCCGTGTACGTCGGATCACTAGCTGTGAGGATGACGACGATCGGGGACGGCGGCGGTAGGAATATACAATATATACCGCGATATACCGGAATACCGGATGTGCGAAAATGAACGTCCTACGTCAAGGCTTTAGAAAGTTATCGTCTGACAGACAGGCAGACACCACCGAAATTATATACCACGCCGTTTCGCTGATGGTCAATAATAGCTAAAGGTCCAGGCAGTAGTATATCTCCCTCAGCAAGCAGAACATGCAATATAACTAAGAAATGAGTTTTACCAGACAACCAGAAGGGCAAATGCCCATCATGCTGGCACAAGCAGAATAACAGTGACTGAAACGATATGTTAATGAACAACAAAAAGCAATAAACAAACAAACACACACAAACAAACAGTCACACAGAGAAAAAGAAACGGAAGTAACGAGAAATGCTGGTGAAGCATAGTAATGGATTTCAGATAGCTCACTATATGTATTGATAATGGGTTTGAAGTTGTCAGATTACAATAAAAAATAATAATTTCAAAATTTCAAATCTCACAATGGCAAGAAAAGTAAGCCAAAAAATGTAACTAATACTCATGACAAAACTAAAGCATCACTGCAGTACTGTCAGTACCTGGGCGATATATCACAGCCCTGCTGCATGAAGGCACCGAGCACGAACCACAGACTGTTGAGCAGTGTGAAGTCGCTGCTGACGACCGGACCCGACGGACCCTCGTCGACCTGCCGCTCGTACGGACTGAATCGACCGACGATCGCCAGCGCCAGGCTGACTCCGAAGTACGATAGCACGATGCACAGCCAGATGTGGTAGTGCAGCGGATCCATGAACGAGAACACGCCGGGCTTCTGCTTCTCGGGCTTCTTGATCATAATACTGATGCCGAGGTTCATGAACGGCTTGGTGAAGTCTTCTCGATCATGATGCTGATGCCGAGGTTCATGAACGGCTTGGTGAAGTCTTCTTCATCATAATGCTGATGCCGAGGTTCATGAACGGCTTGGTGAAGTCGACGTCACGTTCGCGCTGTGACGTGATCGTTAGAGGCGCTATCGCTATGTCTGCCTCCTGCATCGTCAAGTAATATGTCATCAGTTACATGTACGCTGTGCATTTTAAAAGTGAGCGGAGAGTCGTGCGGTTTCTCTGCAACTTTTTGACACTGAGTGTAAGCAAAATTACTGAATCCAGACCTTGATCCACCTTCCAGATCATTACATTACATTACATTACATTACAAAACTTACTTAGAGTACGCTAGTTACAAAAAAACTGTCAACTGGCGTATTACAGAGTTCAATATTGACGATATATGGCACGTATCACTAAAAATAGGCTTAAAAACTTAACGCATAAAGCATAAAACAACTAAGTATTAAAAGACTACGTTTATCAGGTTTATGCCCAATCGCGTCAAATTACTCTTCAGGGAGATGAGGTCATTATGAACTGCAGTCGATACTGAGCAAAAAAATCAGCAATGTCATTTCAAAAGAAAGAACCGTAAACAACTGATCGTTTAACTTCACATCAAAACGTGAATATTTCGCACGTGATAGCTGGTGGGTCGCAATCGTTAACGGAGTGCCGTTTCTACACTTGCAATGCTGCAGTAGCTCACTTTAGGAAGCTAAAATTCAACACGCTCACTACAGTGCCTGTTTTCAATATTCTACGTAGGCCTAATTTCTTGTCAGACAAATAATGAAGCCAGCCGCTCTGCTAATGATGTAAATACAGTGAACAGATTCTAGATTTTACTAAGTGATACGAAAGGTTTGCAAAGTAATAAGAAAGTTTCACAACTACTCGTAACTTAATTACAAAACGTACTACATAGTACAGATGCACAGGCTGACCCTTCGTATAAGTTCTCCAATCATCCCGTTCCACACTCCGTCATCCTTAGCGCCGTATTTGTTATCCCGTACCTCGCGAAGATTGTAGGTGAATGGGAATGCTTCTGTTAGAAGTTTCATTAAGTCTGGACAATAACCTATGAAAGCTCCGTCCTTCAGCATCAAATACGGAGGCGTCTGCAACACAACGTCAACGAAATGAACATAAAACCGACCTTGCACTGTACATATAGCCCAGGTTTACGTGGAGACGAAACGCTCTTGGTAAAGAAAGGAACATTACCAATACATCACAATGCACAAGTTTTGTTCATCAACAAATACATATAAAGACTATATACTGAGACTCTGTACAGCAAATTTTACGCGATGTTTACATCGTCTTAATGTTCGTTTCGTGAATACTGTACGCATGTCCATGGTAGTGATCCTCGTGGTGGCGTTGCTGCTTAGGCCACTCTAAAAATTTCAGTGATGATGATGATGATGCGCTTGTCATTTTATCGCTCGTCATCAATATTACACGTTTAGCATGTAACAACTTGTGAGAGGCTTTCAACGCCCTGTGTTGTTAATGAAATTTGATTTGATTCGATTAATACAGTGTGTCCAAGCTTAGCACTGCGTGACCAGCGACGAAAAAACCGTCACCGTGCAGAGCACACCACGGCTTAACCATGGACCTCTAGAAACCAGGTGCTAGAATATTGTTATTGTATTGTTATCCTAACCCCAACATCCGTGACGCGTTAATTACTCTGCTACAGCATCTTCGAGACAGCATCGGGTCCATCCAGATAGCGTGTCCGCAACGCATATGTTCCGCATGATACTGCACGGCACGGCACCGTACGATACCACGCCGACACATGTGTATCCGCTAAATGTCCGGAACCAAGCAATGTAGACCTACACGGGAACTATGCAAAACCGCACAGCTTTGCACGGACTACTGCTGGCAGTTGCAACTTTCCGCACTGTTCTAGACATATCAGACTTTTGCGGACTGCAGTTTGCGAAATCGCTCGGTGCCTCGCGCAGTGTGAAGATGGCAATACTTTTTCATTTGTTCGATTAGTCCGGATGCACACCATAGCCGTACCGTACAACTGTTTTTCGGTAACACGCTCTGTCTGAACGGGCCCAACGGTAGCCTACGTTTAAATAATGACAAGCCGGTAGGCGACTATAGGCTGGCGTTGTAAGCAGGGCCGCCTGCCAGCGCGGCCAATAAAAAGCCAGCCAATAAATAGGTCACGCAATCTGTATCTACAACACTGCAGAATGTCGGTGTTTTAGCAGGGCGGCCACGTAAAAACTAAGTCCTAAATAAAAATTCTTCTAAAATCTTGTTTTGTGCGCATACCATCGAAAATGTTACAGACTAAGTCAGCGTCTTCCGATGAAAGCTCTAGAAGGCTTAGAGTTTTGCGTGTATAGTACCCACTTTGTAGGTTTCTGCCAGTTGCCAGACAACGCAGGAGTCTGGAGTCAATCTTCTCAAGCACACTACTAAAGCCCAGGACGGCCGTACCTGCCAAATTTCATTTTAACTCTTTGTGGTAACTCCTGAACCAAGGCGCTGAAATTTTCAGCCAAGATGTGATGTGGAGTAGCCAGATATGTAGCAAATTTCGGAATCTTTAAACTTATCCGTTTGACAGAACAATTCCCCCAAAATCAGCGTACGTAGGACCCGGTTCCCTACAGACTGCGCACGGGGGGGGATATCTCTCACCGGGACAACGTCTGTCGTGGGACCAGCGACTGCGATCACGCCAAGCGTTGATAAGCAGAACTTGCCTTGATCGTAGTGACGGTGTATGTGACGTTACGAGTCGGCGTGCTATGTCTCATCTCATTCGTGGTGTCGTCGTAGATCGCTAGAGTACCATCTGTCGCATTCCAGCTGCCGATCTGCGCAAAAAACGCTTCCAGTCACGTGACGTGAACATCAAACATCATGTCGTCCCCTTGCCCTCTCGTAGTCGGCGACCGACACTCCACTGCCGACAATTCGTCAACGAGCCGGACCAGCAAGCAGTGATAGCAGTGCCGCAGTGTTTATTAGTGGTTAACAACCGACACTGCTTTTGATTCTGGTAACTACTCACCAATCAATCAATTCATATTCGTTTAATGAGAGGCATGTCAAAACGCAGGCCAACACATGTATGACATACAATTGAGTGAACGTAACATCGTAAGTGAGAAGTCAAAACACCTGGCCTTATTACACCAAGTCTTCAAGTCTAGCTTTAAAAAATCTAATATTCCAGAGTGTCCTTTGAATTTCCGTTATGTTACAAGCGTCAGTAAGTAAGTAAGTAAGTAAGAGTGTTTCTAAGGCGCAATAAGCAAACTGAGTACCTACTGCGAGCACTCGGTAAAACTACAGTAGACGTAAGCAATTCAAAATTGTTCAGGTCTACTTTTAGACAAGTTGTCAGCCTATTATTAAACGAAGACGACAACGATGACGAGTCAACTGAAAGAAAATAAACTTTGCTGTTCAAAATATCCAATACAGGCCTACCTGTATGTTATTAGTGACTGTTACATGTTAGTGCCACGCCACGTGCGTTCGCTCAGACGGCAGACAAGCTAGTAAGCAATCAACTGCCGTAATGATGAATAAAGCGTGACTATACATTACTAATACGTTAGACCTACTTTTAGGCGATTTAGACGAGTTGCTGCGGTACTAAGCTGCCACATAGGCCTAAATACGTTTTTAAAAGAGTATTTCGAGCAACTAAATTTCGCGGCTCGGCTCATTTGCGCTGAAAACAATAAATCCCACTGCTTAGCTCAAAATTCAGCGAGTCGCGGAAAACTGGTCTGATCACTGTCCGAAAAGACAGGCCGCCGACCTTACATGTCCCATGAGACGCTATTGTTACGCATGAAATATCATGGCAGACCGTTCCACATACTGTAGGCAAGTATAATGCACACCTCCACTGTCTGGTTGTTCAATGTTAAGTCGAAGTCGATTTCAATTTCGACTGAAAATTAAGAAATTAAGATTTATTTGTGATAAAGGGCCGTAGACCACTGACACATCACACAAGCAGTATAACATAACAATAACTACAAAAAATACACAGGCTCTAAAGATGAACAAGCTTACAATGCTAGTTATAAAACCACACATCCCCACCCTAAAACTCTAAAATCTCCTTGTTCTTTCCTTTCTTCTGTGTTTATAGACAAATGTCCGCCGAGACGTAGTTCTAATCCAGTGAAAATTTCATGCAGTAAGGAAGTAACGTTGCCTCGTGTTCGTGCAAAGTAAATTGAATATGACAAGCATCTTGTGACTACAACGCAGGACTGCTATAATTATTTCAACTTAACTTACAGACGAACATTTTGCTTCCATTCTATGTAATCCACGCTACTCTTATTGCAACATTTAAAACTATTGTAGCAAATAAAAGGCAATTTATGCGATTTGTAGAAATTTTTGTCATATAAAACTTTACTTGCTTATACTGAATCGGGTTTTGGCATGCTACATCTGCAGTTAGTTCTGAAATTACTCCGAAAATATTCCCTATATTCTCTCGGACACTTGACAAGAAGAAAAACATGCACTAGTAACAAGACAAGATTCGTTTTGTGTTAGAATATGTAAAATCATATACACTAAGAGGTAGTTTCGACCCATTTGCAAACTAGCGGAAAGTAACGTAAACGTAGAATCAAACAATATCAGAAGCGTACTTTCTGCGGTCTACTGTTAAACGTCATCTCAAGGACGTCCAGTGTGTAGTTGCTGCGATAACCTTGACTGTCGAACTGGACTCGCCCAGTGACGCCTTCAAATTCCACCTACACAACAATACAATACAATACAATATAAAACTTATAAAACTTATAAAACACTTATAACACATCATCGCATGGCATAAACAGGTTCTTGGACTTCACAGACAAACGACTGTCTTGGGTCTATGGAAAAGCAACAATTAAAGCGTTTGAACCAACACATTACGATGCGCTAACCCGCTGAACTTAAAATAAGACGAACACGGCGCCGGACGATCCTCAGACATCGCATCTACAGGGTGAGCCAAAAATCGTACCATTTTAAAAGTTTTAACTCCTGTACATCATGACGTAGACAGCTGTTCCACATATCAAAGTAGTTAGTTCTTTGTCCGGAGTTAGAGCGGTAATGTGAGTGCTACCACAGTTTACTGTATATATTATTCTCAAAAGTTTTGCACATACCATACTACACTGAAAATAGCAAATAATTTATGCATGAGGTTTAGTTGAGCACCCTGACCTATCGGACCCAGCAGTATAACAGAACGCCGAACATACTTCAACTGATAACCATCGAGCATCTTCTGATGATACAATTTTTTAGCGAATGTGAACTCGTGTTCATGTTCGCTATATGTCGTCGTCTGTCCGTCTGTCGTCTGTCGTCTGTCTGTCGTCTGTCTGTAACGTTCGTGCACCCTACTCAGCCGATTGAAATTTTCGGCAATGTTTCTGTGCCATTTAATACGCTGGTGACCTGACGACATCCAGGTAAAATTTTACGGAGATCATCCCAGGAGAACTCCTCCGTCGGGGGTTAAACCAAAGAATGGTAGAAAAATGTAGCGATTTTGGACCTTTCCGAGGCTATATCTCGGAAACGGTGCAAGATAGGAGGTAAGTTAGTATTAATCACTAGTAGGAAGTTGTATATGAGCTTTCGATTGGTACGAAAATCGGTGACCTTGAATGACCTTGAACGGCGTAATGGCCGTTATATTGCGTTATTTCACTGAATTTGGTAAACACATGCGTTCCAACACATAACCGCGTCGATCTGTGGCGGAATTTA
>Ga0049105_1000317_pt1 | contig 15357 bp, 10 predicted proteins | sample WorMetvaBAHAMAS1_FD_61260 | JGI IMG/M metagenome (GOLD analysis project Ga0049105, IMG submission 61260) | Worm MetaG Olavius vacuus BAHAMAS.1 | ecosystem: Host-associated > Annelida > Digestive system > Unclassified | place: Germany: Marburg | collected 2013-04-09
GACGAAGCTGTTGGGGGTCAACATGCCTACTGTTAATTGCAGCGCGTTCACGGCATCAAACGTCGGCCGCCTGCTTCGTGGAGATTGCCGATACTGGACTGTAGTCTTTGAAGTGTGGTCTGCCCTGATCGTCACATGGGCGGCGGGTGTTGCTATTCATGCTACGTTGCAAAACCGTCATTTTCGGCCGCCCAAAATCCGAGGACTTGGACTCGGACGAACTGAGGAAAAGTTCGCGGACTCGGACGCGAACTCGGAATCCGTAACAACACTAAATAATAATACATTTTCAGATTTTAAATGTACTGCCAATACTGTACATGAACAAACATATCATAATGATGACAACAGAATTAATCAATCATGATCAGTCATGAATGTGTAACTGGTGTACAGTTTAATCGTTCAACTTAGTTCTTTACTCTGTAGCTTATACAACACAGATGAACATGCCTTACCCCAACATCATCAACAAGCATCTTGTCCAGACCAACTGGGCCCAAGCTGCTCTTCACAATGTTCGCAATGGAACATGCAGCCATAACTGACAAACACAAAAAAGTTCAATAGTAAAGCACAGTATCTCTGGTGCACTATACTCAAATATCATATCAGTTAAAATATATTGTGTTGTCTGGTATGATTTTGACTGGACAGGACAAGGTCAGTGTTCTGCTAACTTGCACAAATGGCAGATTGTGTCATCAGAAAAATGCCCACACAGTCAGCCACAGACGATGAACTACAGTCATTTCGTCCCCACGACCAATTTGTTGAGGACGGCCTTCTACTAGGGTTCACATCGATTAGGCAATATCGCGATATCGATCGCGGAATCGGTGACCTTGAGATTATCGCAGCGCCCAGAGATCGTATGATATCGTACACAAATGCATGTCTCGCGTGTACACTGCTCAACAGAATTCACAGGGCGATAATTATGATGTCGCAAGGACGGTCACCGGACACTGATACATGGCCAGTCGGCGACAGGGCGCCACCACGTGACCTCGCCGCCCAACACACATTACACAACGCCACATTGTTTGATCCGTACTATGCCCACTCGTATCCTGATCCTCCCTATTCAAGCCGACGATGACGATGACAGCAGCGGCAGGGGGAAGCGGCAAGTCGAGTACGTGGGACATACTAAAAAGCGTCCGGAAGTGTACAACTACTTGCAGACTTGAGCCATACCATAGCTGGTCGTGAAGACAATGTAGGAACCACCGCTCATGCTGGGAACAGAGTATTTGCACTGGAATGGCAGCTATGAAATGTATCATGCGCTCTTCGCTCACCTGCGATGTAAGTTAAACAAGATTAATATCAGTGGTCTGGAATTCAGCGTATGAGATCTAATTGTTGGCTCAGACAAAGAGAGAGCTTTGATGAAAGCAGTGGAAACTTGTTTTCCACAAACAACTACACTTCTTTGCTGTCGAAATCTTGAGAAAAATGTGCGACAACGACTGCAGGATAAAGTCGGCGTTCCAGCGAAAGTGTGGCAGGATACTGTCAGGCGTGTCTTTGGTGCTGAGAGACTTGCAGGCGGGCGCTTCCGGACGACTCTTGACCCTTCCGGATGCTTTTTAGTATGACCGGAATACACTGACGAAGACCGCGCCATTCTTGGCCAGTGCAGAGGGTCTCAGGGTGTGGTTTATACTGACCGTTCTACTCACAATAACATGGTTACTTGGTTGACAGACGTATGGATGAAAGCATAAATAAATATTTGACTGACAAGCTAAGTAACACACTGCCTTAAAAAATTAATCGCTCGACAGTCCTAATTTAAACAGTCTATTCATTGCTGAATCTCGCATATTACCAAAACATGTGCGATGCACATTCACTGCTAATCTACGAGGTGTGCTGAAAAAGCCAACCAATTACAATTAATTCGTTTTGCATCTTGTCTCGCAAAATACCTATCCGACATTCAATGCACACCTCCAGACAACTGGTACCGGTTGACGGGCGGTATGACTAATTAGGGCATCGGATCACATCTGAACAAATCTGACTAAACTGTCTAACGTCTGCTCCGGCCATGCACCAGAACATGTGAGCGGAGTATGAGCAGCAAAAAAGCTGCTCCGTGCTCCAACCTATTTCTGTAATTAAACCCCGCTCCCCGCTCCGTTCCGCGAGTTCCCGCTACGCTCCGCGCTCTGCTCCATCGTTTTTCTGCAACTCCTGCTCACTGCTCCACTCCACTCCACCTGATTTTCGGCTCGCTCTGCTCCGCGATCCGCTCGGACAATAAACTTCAGAATACACAGAAGTAACGGTAGGGGGCAAATTAATCACGCAATTTATCGTTAAAATGTCTAACCCTTTTGAAATTACGATCTCTCGTTTGCAGACATGGTCAGACATGGTTTGATCACAGGGGCAGTACTGGAACAGCCGATATCGACCAATAGCGAGCAACGTGCTTTCTTTCCGCGAGTTGCGATTGTAGATTACTTGGAGGGGTCCTTATCGGTGGCTACATGAGAAGATACAGCGTTAATAGGAGGTACGGCATCTGGATAAACATCTATAGGTCTGTGGGTTTGATGTAGTTCGATGCGGTCCTATGCCGTAATTAGTCATACCCGGTTAACCGGTACTGCTGTTATAACAGCAATCTGTAATCAAGTAAGCAAACTAACTAATTCCACATATCAAGTAAGATAGAAATAAACTACACACTGACTAACTTACCATTCTGAGTACGAATTGGCTGTCCTGACGTTCTAGAACCACTCACGCTCAACGCACTCGTGGTTGTCGCCATTTTGGATGCAATGAATATTTAAAGTGGCGAAGGCGTAAATGGTTGTCATGGGAGTATGTAAACTGTGCTTGAATTTAAATACAATACACGTGAACGTGAAGTCTGTGCGTATTCCGAGATGGCGTACGTAAGAACGTAACATTAAGTTCACGATTACTATGCAGATTTGTGATTCTATCTGTTATGTTTGATGTTTCAACATTATTGACCACCCGCGAAGAGGCGTGATGTATGGTAACTGGACACAAGCCTACAGGACACTTCGCCTACTTGACAGTTCGCCTATTGTTTGGTCATTTCGCCTGCTGGACACCTTACTAAATTTTCGTTTCGTGCCTCTACATAGAATACGTTGTTCTTTAGAGGAAAGGTTTCACTTAAGTATTTACCAGGAAATTCTATGATCGTATATAGTAACTATGCCCATTCCCATTACGTCGTTCAAGGGTATTCAAGGTCAAGATAGTGCAGATTATTGGTCAAATTTTCGGTTAGACAAAATATCGTATTCGTATATGCTACTCGCATAATACTGAAGGAAGAATAGGAAGGAATGGCAAGGGAGGGGAAGGGAAGTGATGGGAGGAAAGACGGAGGGGAGAAAGGGGAAAGGGGGGAAGGGTTGCATCATGGTTGTTGGGAGAAATGGACGCCCCTGGTGACCACGTGTAGCTAAATGCACGGATTTGCGGGCTGTAATACGATAACTGTTGAAAGAATTGACATCTCCAGCGGTTCAGTCCCGGAAAAGTCACGACGGCTAGGAAGTGCCGAACACAGCTTGAGGCCTGAAGTGCAGAAAGTAGAGGACTTTGGCCGAGATAGGGGAGGGGTTCTTGGGGAGTGCGGGTTTTTGGGAGGGGCAGCAACCCCCTTCTTTACCAGCTAAGGGGTCAATGATTTTTCACTGTTTTGGCCACTGGAAAAAACCTCTCCTGAACAAAAAGTGTCAGCTCTGAATGACTTAAGTGCCGTGCGGGTTTTGAATTGGCAAGCGGGTCACGCGGGTTTTGTACTCAGGTCAGTAAGCAGGTCTACATCTTAGGCTTTGATAACTCATAGACTTAACCAGAAGGAAATGTTTAGTTGTTGTATTAAATAAAAAAGTAAAATGTAAAAGTTATATTAAGTACTTATGCTTAAGTGTAAGTTAAGTATTTAGTACTGTGTTTTTCTGTCAGTGAGCTACTGTCTTGCGTTTGAGCCTTCAAGACTGAGATCTCTTGCGTGGTAGTTTTGTTCACCTTGGTGTGTTTTTCTTAATCTTGGTCTTGATCTTGGACTTGTTGCTTGAACATGAGTTTCATTCAAAGCAGTTTGATGCCAGATGCTGCTGTTGTTATCTTGCTGTTTTAATCTGCAGCACTACAGGGTGGCTCTAAAAAAGTAAGCTGTTGACACAGTACAACAGCTTACTTTTTTTGAGCCACCCTGTATATTTGTGCATGTTGATTTTTTGTAGATGTAAAAATATGTCAAACAGTCAGTTGGTGCATGAAATACGGTAAGTGTGCAAGCTATGTAAATGCATCTGCTGTTTTTTTTCGTGTTGCTGTATTTCTTTCACTGCTGTAGCTTGTTTACTGACAGTTGTAATGGTCATGTTTTGTACATTGTTTGTTGTTTGTTACGATTAACATATTGATATCATTACCAATTTTGTGCATTTTTACGTTACGCAAAAACAAAAAAAATGATTGTTACTTGTATTTATCAGCTGTGACTGTGCAGGGCACTGCAAGCAGCTTACGTAAAAAATGGCGGCAGTGATACACATCTTCTGACACAGCTAGCTGCAGTGGAAAAGAAGGCAGTTGCTGCCATAAACATGCAGCCACCGAATCCTTCTTTAGCGGGTATGTTTCGTCTTTTAATTGCACTGTTTTTTATATTTAATATGTGTTCAGTTGTACTTGATTTCCTATTCGTGGTTGCTGCATTTGACAACAGCAGTAAATATATAAACTTGTCGATGTAGTTACTGAGATAATTGAAACACCTTGTGGTTTGTGGTGTGCAAGCTCGTCATGAGAAATGTTCTCAGGAGTTGGAAGATCTTGAGAAGCAGTTGGCACAGGTTGAAGAACAGAATAAGATCTACAAAATGAAAAGAGATTTGAGAGCAGCTGAGTACAGGCCAGCTCACAAACCTTTTCAAGTAAGTCTTCTTGCACTCATTGTCATGCATTCCAATATCTGTCATTGGCATTTGACTCATTTCAGTTGTGTCTTTAGTTAATTCTGTTATTCTCAGTCTGTGTATTGCCAGAATTATTACTCGAGTAATCTACAGAGATTTCTGTGGAGACTGTCAGCTGACTTGGACAAACGTAGAAAGTGTCCAGTAAAAGTTTTCAAGTGTGTGTGTGTGCACATGTGGTGATTTTTTGGATTATTTACCACTTTTGACACATTGGTTTCGGCCCTGAAATCGGGAAGTGTTAGTTTGCAGCATTAAAAGATGTCTTTTCGAGCATATTTTTTGCTGAGATTACTGAATAGCATTGTTGAGTGGCTTATTGACAGACTGCATAGATAGCTTTAGTTGTTTTTTTTGCATCGAGTGTGTGAAGTACAGAATTCGATTTATGTTGCAGTCATTTGCCATGACACCATGTGAATCAGTTGGTGGCAATGAACTGAAGCTTTCAGATGCAGATGCGGAGGTTTCAGATTCATATGATGCTGTGTACGTGTCCTGTGTTTCCTGCAATTGCAGATATCATTTATAATGCAGGTTGCAGATTGTATTTCTTGGTGATGATAGATTTCAGATCATTTGTAGTAGTTTCTGAACTTGTCATCAAGGTATAGGTATGACATGAAGATGAGTATTGGTAGTGGTGAAAAGTAATATTGATTTAATGATTTGTCATACTTTATTAAGTTAGCTATTCAAGGTGTGTAATATATTTGTACAGTATACTCTACTAGTATGCAAGCATTTTTTATGAACATTTACGTTTTACCGACATTTACGCCATATACTGACGGCTGGCAATTGACTGAGCATACTAGAATTTTGTATCTAACAAACACTGTTATAATGCAAACATTTCATTTGCCAGTTTTAACTACAGTCGTGTGTTTAAGCTGGTTTGATGTGCTTACTGCAGAAATGAGTGTATTTTTGCCCCGCAGTACAGTTATTGTACAATAAAAAAAACATTTGCTGTCACCTCATGACAGTCCTTTTTCCTATTGCTGCTGACTTTAATATGAACCAGTTATAATGCAGGTCAGGGCTTATCGTATGTTTTGACTTCATTACCGGGCTGAAAGCTGACGTCGTTGTGGTGAGGTTGTGTACCGGACTCAGAGACAGTGCCAATGTCTACTATCAGCCTTCAGTTCTGCCACCTGTCTATGCCAGTAGGAACCAGTCATTTGCCGTTCTTGGCATACGTCAACCAATAGAACGGTCTGTATTTCCCTTGCCTTGCATGTCATAGAGCAAGAAAAAGAATGGATTCTAAGTGCTGCTGCAAAGAATGTTTTGAATATGTAACTTGAAAGTACATAATTAAGTAATGGTCATATGGAGATGGCAGTATTGACAGAGCTTAGTGTGAAAGATTTATCCGTGACTCATGCTTCACGGAGACCAATTAGGCCTAACTTTACATTTGAGTAAGTTACTTTAGGAACCAAATTACAGAGCATCAACAGGGCAGTAATTTTTAACGGGACTGCTGGCATCTCCAGGAAGTGTGGGAAGCAGTCAGTAGTGCAAAAAGATTCTGTTCATAGAAAGTTCATTTTTGGTCTTTGGGGACATCTTCGTGGGATATGGGTCAGTTTGTATATGAAGGTCATCGGGTCAAGGTTAAGGTTACAGGAGCAAAAAGTGCAAAATTCACTATTCCTGCAATGTAAAACTCTGATGGGCAATAACTCTAGTTCTGTGGAAGATAGAGCCGTGAAGTTTGCATGCAGCATGGGGTTTTCGACCATGGTGGATTGTATGGCGTGACTGCTGTCTGTGTCATGTGATGGGAAATACACACATTCACAGGTGGTTTCCCTTAGATTGAAGACAGTCTTGTCACTCTTATGTTTTTCATTTTCGGTTTTCATTACCAGGGCAGTTGATTGCCTGGAATAACTCGTTAACGAAATGACCTATTCTGTGTTGAGTGGGATGTAAAATGTGTGTGTCTGTCTGTTTGTCTGTCTGTAATGCTGTAACTTTAGAAAGCCTTGCTATAGATATTTCATTTTTGTATGCAGGTACAGCTTCAGAATATTTAGGTCAAGTTTGTATATCGAGGTCACCAGGTCAAGGTCAAGTTCACAGGAGCAAAAAAAGTCTGTCTGTCTGTATGTCCTGTTTAGGCTCTAAATTTCTAATGCATTGACCTGGAACGTATCTAGGTCAGGTTTATATATCAAGGTCAAGGTCAAGGTCAGTGTCATAAAAGCGTGTCTGTATATCGTGTTCATGGGTAGTCTAACTTCAGTTGAAAGGCAGTGTTGTCGATGTGATGGAAATAGTCGCTGCTGATTAGTGAACTGTGGAGCTGTGCTTGGAGCAGGTGTCCGGCTGACCCGGGAATGTACCTAGTTGTGGAGATGCAGACAGTTGTTGTCGGTGGATCAGCTTCACTGGAATCTTGTGCTTGGGCGAAACTGTTTCTGTTTAATGGCATGCGTCTTCTGGCTGGACGGTGGCGTGTACCATTTCGACAGTTGCCATTTGAGGACTCTGATACTGCAAATGCAGAGTCATATCAGGTACAAACTGCACAGCAAGACCCGGAGACATTTCTGTGCAGATTGAGCTAGCTTCAGCCACCACCACCACGTGATTTTCAGAATTGCCACATTAATGTTAATATATTTGACACATTTATCACTCTGATTGCATGAAGTGCCGTTTTATCATTCTTGTAACAGCATCATTCTAATCAGTAGATTTTTTGTAGTATTAATAATAATAATAACAATCATATTAATGATAACAACAACAACAACATTAGGAGCCGGAATTGTATTACAGCATGTTTTGCTTGCATCTTTGAGTACATTTTTTAGCAAAAATATTCTCTTTAGGTCAAACTCTAATAAACTATTAAAGTTTCATAAATATCTATCTCCATCATTACCTCCGCCAAGGAGGCTGTTTTACCCGGCGTTTGTTTGTCTGTTTGTCTGTTAGCAACTTCACGTAGAAACCACTGGTCGGAACTTCACGAAAAGTGTACCAGATGTGTATCTGTGGACAAGGAAGAACCGAGTAAATTTTGGAAAAAGAAATTTTTTAAGGATTTGTCAACATTGCGAGATAGCGCATTTTGCACAGTTTGTCTTATACTTCTGGAAAAACTGATTAGATCTTTATGAAAATTTTATCATAGATTATCATTTAATGGACACGAGGAAGTCCCCGTCAAATTTTTTGAAGTCATCTGGATATCAGTCTTGATCCGGACTTCCAGATCCAGACTGGAGTCGCCTTGATGGAGATCTGCACTCATTAATTGCTCTTGTTTTATGTATGCAAAACCATCCGGCAATGATCATCGTAAGAATTTGCTGCACACTTTATTACTTGAATATGTGCATCGTTAAGAAATAACTGGGTTGAGAGGTATGCAGTGGCAATGTTGGCTGCAATTTCTCTTACTTCATTGGTGGTCCATCCTTCCTGTGAGCATTTGGCCACTAGATGACCAATCCACTGAGTCTACCAACTTTCTGTGGGCCAACCTTGCCAACTTAATCATCAGTAATTGATTACTGATCACTGCTTACTAAATGGGCACTAATGACTGGTAGTTTTGTGATGTTTGTGCTGCAGTTTGGTGACGTTAATCTGTATGTTCGGATTTGTCATCGTCATGATGCAGAGCATCGTGCAGCAGTGACATACAGCCCAGCTGAACTCAGTCAATATCGAGCACTTCTCACTGCAGCGGTAACTTATTCACACTCTACGTAGAATTAGTGATTGCTGTCTTTAGTTGTTTCTCTGCATCGAGTGTGTGAAGTACAGAATTCGATTCATGTTGCAGTCATTTGCCGTGACACCATGTGAATTGGTTGATGGCAATGGACTGAATTTTTTTGATTGTCATCTTTCTGATGATGTACAGTTATCTAGTCAACACTTGTTGTTGGTTGCACCCATCCTGCTAAGTCATGGAATATCACATATTCAAATTCCTGTTTCGTGGAAACTGGAAAGTCATGAAAAGTCCTGGAAATGAAACTGTCGGTCATGATAATTAGGTAATAGGCATTACAATTTTTTTTCTGCAAAATTCTGGGTTTATTTAAAAAAATCAGAGAAACTGATTGAAAAAACAGTTGATGGCAGACTTTGAAACTGCTAGCTTGAATTCCAAACACAGGTGTCGTACCATGTAAGAGTGGAAGGCTAACAGAATGACAGTGTCATGATAGGTGCTATGCAGTGTACTCTTTGACAAAGAAGTCGGTTAAACATCGGAAGCTGTCTCAATGGGTTTGTATGCATTAGAACAGTGGCAACTGTGTTATTTGTCAGTGTCGTTTGTCGTGCTTTTTATGGTGTTGTAACTGCAACTGAAACTTTGGTCAGTAAGTGGAGTTGTGACACATTGAATAACTCTTAACAGTGAATTGTTAATATGAAGCACTCTGCAGTCATGATAATTACTTTGTGTGTGTACTGCATTAGCAATTCTGAAGCATTTATGCTCAGTAACTGTTGTTTTTTTTACATTTACAGCCTGTGCAAACAGTTCCTATTGAAACACCTGTGAACCAGACAGCTGAAGGCAGCCAAAGGTATGCTGGTGAAACAGATATTATTTCAATGGTGTGGTCTGTCTGTATGCATCTGTCCACTGCTTTTGCAGAGTAATTTAACCACAGTTTCATAACTCTTAATAATAAAAAAAATTGTTAGAATTGTATCATTAATTGCATCATCATTAACTGCAGCTATAAATTGTTAACTGTGCATGATGTCAGCAGCATCCATTTTTAATATCTTGTTTGCCAGATATGTTTGTCTGGCAATTTAGAGAGTGAAATTGAATTTTAAAAACAACGTGTAAATCGCTGGATGATAACAGCATCACTACATAGCATCAACAGCTGATGGGTTAGGCCACTGATTCTGCGCTGTTTGTGTTGTAGGTCATTGAAGAAGAGCTATCCGGTAGTAACAGTTGGTTTTGAAGTTGATGAAGTCAAAAAGGCGGAACCTAGAGACTGTATGGTTCGTCTAACTGCATACCATCGAGGCTCTGGAAATGTACGTTTTGTTACAGTGTATCATGCTGTAACAGCTGGTAACAGTTAAAACAATTGTATTATCAGCTGTTTAAAACTAACAATTTTGATCAATCATTAATTTTGATGCAGTCAGCTATGTTGTTTGTTATTTACATATTGTTGTACCTAATTAGTCGTTTGTCGAACTTGAAGACTTTGCCGATTGTAAGGCTAGGGCATCTGAGCAGGGATGAATAGGAAAGAATGCTACAGATTGATTCACCCCCTGTTGAAAATTTCTGGTCATTCCACTGGCCTCCAGTGCTGAGGCCTTGTTAGATCGGTCCCAATGCACAAGTGTAGGGATTAGCTGCAGGGGGGGGTGTCAGTGGCCTGACAGAGTTTGTTTAGAAGGCTCTGTTCGAATTTCTTTCTTTGCAGATGACACCCGGCAGCTTCTGCAGGCTCCATATCACTGTTACACAAGGTTCTTCACCCAAGGAGCCACAATCCAACTGACCACAGGAGCCAAAGCCCAGTATTGCCAGACTAACGAGGATGGCATCCTCGAGGGCGACGTCCAGTAGCCGAAGCCCGTGCTGGCAACTGAAGCTTTGATACCACTGTTCTGTGTATGTATGACAGGTGGCAGTGTGCTCGTCAGGTCCCGTCACATGTGTCACGTCAGTTGTTGCCACTAATGTTTTACGAGACCGTCACATATTCGGTCAACAACAAGCAGCTTTCCCCGACGTGCCGCTGCATCTCGACCTCGTGCTGGTGGTACGCGTTTACCTCGATGATGGCAGGTCAGAAGCAGCAGCCGGCAATGTGGAACAGGATACTTTGGAAGAAGTCGCTGATCAACGATCGGCAGCAGCAGGCAGTGGAACTTGGAACTCGCCGAGAGCAGTTTCGACGTCATCACGAAATTCGATGGAAGCGAAAGCTGGAGTTCCTGAGGAAAACCTCACTCTTGTCGCCTGGGCTTTCTTGCCTCTGGTAGTGCATGGTAAGAAATATGTTTTTGTGATTTGTTTTCTGTTGACTAGTGATGTTTTGGTTTTGTGATGAGTTTTAAGTAAGTAAGTAAGTAAGAAGATTAATACATGGCACCTAAATGACAAATAGTCGCTATGCTTCAGTTTTCACTTTAGTTTCAGTTGTTATTAGTTTCCACTTTTAAAAAATTTTTTAGATATAGCTTGCTTTAGATTTAGTTGATTAAACATAAAAACATCTTAGTTATAGTTATATTTCTTGAAGAACTAGTTATAGTTTTTAATATGTTTGCATACTGTATGCTCATACAGTGCATGTCTGTGCACAAAGTAATTAGCTAGTTGCGTAATTTATTTATAGGCACTCCTAGAATATGTAATTTGATTTTGTTGTTCATCGTTTAGGTGTGTTCTTTTAGCAAGGTGTTATCTTCCGTGAAATTCACGGAAGATAAGGTGCTCGTTTTCATTATTGAAAAATGCTAAAATAGTGCAACTCTATAAGTCTTAATCCTAACCCTGATTTCAAGAGCAGATTGATCAGATAAATCGGAGTGGTATTGTCGAACGGTACATTGTTGTCAAATAAATCTGGTTCAATAAAAGAACTCACCCAAACGATCACCAATTAGGGGTGTGTCGGAAGTGCCCGTGCATAAATTAGGCAACTAGCTAATACCAGCTTACAGTCCACGTAGTTTTCTGTTTCAGTTGTTGTGTTTTAGTGATTATACATTGTATTTCTTTTAGTTTTTTACCTGTTTTAGATATTTTAGTTTCTGGATATAGAAGGTGTAGCTTGTGTTTTGTTTTGTAGCTTGTTTTATGGTATCGTTCCAGAGAGTTTTCAATTTAGTTATAGTTAATTAAGACGTAGTCGTAACTTTGCACTGAGTATAGTGGCAACAGTGCGGTTGATGTGCTGCTATTCAGATGCTTATGACCCAAGAGAGCTGAGGTTGAACACTGGTAGTCATGTACTGCCGCTGTACTGTGCGCCGGTGCCCGACATTACCACAATGATCGCAGACTCACCACAGCTTTGTGGACACGCGTCAGTGAAGCTCCGCATCTCGCTTGGCATCCCTCGACCTTCTTCCGTAACCACCAGTGAAGAGTCGGATTCTGATGCTAGTGATGCCGCCGACACAAGAGTCGATGAAGTTAGTGCTGCTGCGTTCATTGTCTGCTATGTTCTCCGTTGCAGTGATAGCAGATTCATGTGTGTGTGGAAACTGTCAGAAAGTCATGAGCCAACATAATGGGTCTGGGAAGGGTAACCCCCAGGGGGTACCTTACAGGGATGAAGCTCATGTTGGGAATCTGTGGGAACTTTTTACCAGAAGCTGAAAGCTTGAAAGAAGTTACATTGAATGTGGTTGAAAGATGCCTTGTGTGAAGAAAATTATCAGTCTGTACAGACAGGAAGTGTTGCAATATCTCGATCAAACTTTTGGTTCCATTATATACAATAGTCACGACAACGTCCCATAGCCAAAAGTTGCATGAGCATTGGCTCCTTTAGCACCATGCACCCCATGACCATGGTGAAAGGTGATAGGCAATGCCAGTGAAATGAAATATCTTTTTCATTTAAATGAAAATAAAAGATTCCGCTGATGGGGAAAGAGTATTGGGGTTCTATGATTGAGGGATCTAATGTTTCTAATCACCATGAACATCTGTAGCCACCAGTGGTGGTTCTATGAGGGGTCTAATCAGGTTTTACCGGCAACAGTGTCTGTAGCCCATGACAGGAGCTGACAGGACCTATGGCACCAGGTTAACATGCTTTGTTGATTGTGGTGCTTAATACTTAGTTATCAGCACTGTTGTGTTCATGTTGTCATTGACAACAGTGTAATAATACAAGTGTGTTTTATGCAGCCGACATGGGTGCCTTGTAGTCGGACAGAGCCGCCGGCTGAACCATTCACATCTACGGACAGCTTTGACTTCTACATCGACGGATGTCGCCATTTGCCTGACGTTGTCACTATTTCCAGGGTATTGCTACATGCTGACATTAATAATAATGACACAACAGTCACAGATTGTAAAAACACTGTTGGGCCCTCTTTCCTGTTTAAGAAATTAATCTCAAAACATGTGCACCACTATTTTAAACTTTACACAAATTTTTTGACCAGTGAGTAACAGACTATGCACATTGGTGATATTCTGGTACTGTTGAATATCAAATTCAAGGATGTATCATAAGCAGGTCGTGTGAAACCAGCCACCCAAGGCCAACTCAGCCTTCCGCTCCTCCGGGGTCGGTAAATGAGTACCAGCTCCGGCTGAGAAGGCAAAGACAGGTATGGTTCATTCCGTTAGTTGATAAACGCGGGGTGTGCAGGTAAAACTGTGAGATCCATTGAGAATGCGTGCCATACCTGAGCGCCTTAGAGGTGTGTTCATGACGAGGCACTCTACTAATCCACGTTTACCTTACCTTACCTTGCCTAGTGACTTCATATCGGTGGCAAGGAGTGTTCATGTCTAGGCCACATAGAGTAGGACTGATAGGACAGGTACTTGCAAGATACGCATTTTGGTTGGGTGTGAGAGCCGCAGTGTCAGGCCTAGCTTGACCCAGACTGGCCTATCAATATGAGAATTCACAAGCTACTGTGAATAGTATAAAAACATGTGTGTGTGAAAATTATCATTTTATGCAGTTCAGTCTTTGTGTGTAACATATGCAGGTGACAGCACGTCTGATGGATCGACAGTACAGAAAGATCGGTCCTGTCATGAGTGCTGTCAGTCAGCTCGGCAGTTCTGTTCACGACCCGTCGTACAACTTCCGCACAGAAATCCACGAATCAAATCTGCCTCCTACTGCAGCATTTTTATTCAAAGTATGATAACTGGTTGATTCTAAAACATTTTTGTTCAAAGTACAGAAACTGGCTGATTCCGTAACTAAAGCCTACGTCACACTGTCACGATTGTGGCCATGACTGCCCACAATTAACCGTAGATGGTTTAGTCGGGACAAGTCGAGAGTATAAGGTCCCGAATTTAATTTTCCTACGAATGTCTACGATCGTAGTACGACAACACCACGAATGCCAACGAATTCTGTACGGTTTGGAAGCAGATTTATCACGGTTTCATTACGATATGTTATGATATAGTGCGACTTAGTACGGATATACTGTGGTAGTACCACGAACACGGTACGAATGTAGACGACGGATGACGATCACATACGATTATTCACGTTTTACTTACGAGTGTACTAGGGCGTATTACGATTTCTCACGGTGGACCTACGAACAATTACGACTTTGCACAATTCCATACGATTCGACGCAACTTGGGAATACAGCGGACCCGATAACTGTTCAAAGTCATTGACGTTTTAGGCTGCTGAGTAGTGCTGAGTTGCTCATAATAAGTTAAAACAATGAACCTGACTTCTGTTTAGAGACTGCGACTTGTTGGAAACTTGATCGAATTAGAGGAAAACTGTGCAGAAAATGATATGGCTGTTGCTGAACTGCTACAGAACCAAGAATATAACAGAAGAAAAAGAAAAGAAGGCATTGGTATATTGAACCAGTATGAACTTCTGATGAAAGAACTAGGTGACGAAGATGTGCCTGTTTTTAAAAATTTTGTAAGAGTGGAACTGGAACCAGCAATGTTCCGAGAGATACTTGCCAGACTGGGTCCTAGAATAACTAAAGAAGACACTTGGTATACCTAAACTATTCGTTGTGTTATTAGGCAGTTGTATTTGAGACAGTGATAGGCCTATATTTGTGTAAAGGTAACGAAACTATAAGTAAATTATTCTCTAGTTTGCTGTAAGTGAAACAAACACTTCAATTATTTCTGGAAAGAAAAGTTAAAAATAATCAAAAATAATCAAAACAATCGTGGCCTTTCCAGATCTATGCCGATCAGCGGCGATCATCCATGGTTTGTCAAGAATCACGGCGACGCCCTCACGAACGTGTTACTGATGTATCACGGTTTATCACGATTTCGTAAATCATGGACAATCGGGACGAAAGATCGTGACAGTGTGACTGAGGCTTAACTAATGAGTTCATTACTGTATGAGTGAATGTAGGTCTCTTGCTGTTATAATAGGCTACATATAGTTGTTGTGCTGCCTTGTGTATCATTTTCTGGGTGAGATATATTGAAAAAGCAACGTGTAATACGGATTTTTACCGCACTGCATGAAATGCAGACGCGGTCTAGCGACGAGAATTCTGTCCGTCTGTCCGTCCGTCCGTCCGTCTGTCACACGCGTGTATTGTGACAAAACGGTAGAAAGATCTGTCCAGATTTATATACCATACGAAAGAACATTTATCCTAGTTTTCTGAGAAGAAGAATGGT
>Ga0049105_1000318_pt1 | contig 15357 bp, 11 predicted proteins | sample WorMetvaBAHAMAS1_FD_61260 | JGI IMG/M metagenome (GOLD analysis project Ga0049105, IMG submission 61260) | Worm MetaG Olavius vacuus BAHAMAS.1 | ecosystem: Host-associated > Annelida > Digestive system > Unclassified | place: Germany: Marburg | collected 2013-04-09
GTTTAGCGTTTTTGAGGCCCCTTTGGGGGACTTAGGGGCAACGTACGACGATCATCTTAGGCTCATTGGAAAGCGCGTACTGGACTTCCTATTAGCGTTAATTAAACTTTTTTCGGTAGGTGTTACGGCTGAGGAGCTACGAGCGAGGTAAGAAAATCGGCGATTTCGTTCCAACGGGGGTCGGTTGACCCAAAATTTCAGGTAGAATGGGTCGCCTCCCACCAACCATTCTTCTTCTCAGAAAACTAGGCTAAATGTTCTTTCGTATGTCATATAAATCTGGACAGATCTTTCTACCGTTTTGTCACAATACACGCGTGTGTCAGACAGACGGACGGACAGACGGACGGACAGACAGACGGACAGAATTCTCATCGCTATACCGGTCTCGGCGATTTCGCTCCAACGGGGGCCGGTTGACCCAAAATTTCACGTAGAAGGGGTCGCCCCCACCAACCATTCTTCTTCTCAGAAAACTAGGCTAAATGTTCTTTCGTATGGTGTAAAAATCTGGACAGATATTTCTACCGTTTTGTCACAATACACGCGTGCGACAGACGGACAGAATTCTCATCGCTAGACCGCGTCTGCATTTCATGCAGCGCGGTAAAAAGCAAATCGGAAGAAAAACCTTAGCTACCGCAGAGATAGCGCGGGGTCGGCGATCATTACGCCGTTCAAGGTAATTTAAGGTCACTGATTTTGGTAGCAATCGAAAGCCCATATGCGACTTCTTATTAGTGAATAATACTAACTTATATCTTATCTCGCATCGTTTGCCATTATATTGCGCAGTAATTGATCAAATTATCCTTTTGACAGGGTGCCTTTCTCTAACGAATTCTTTCTCAGAAACCTCTGAGAATATCGCCGTAAGTCAGATATTGCTAAAAACAACATACTCTTATCATTCATCACTTCTTCACTCTTCCACTTGACGCTAAAATGACCTGTTTCATAAATCCTTCCCGTCACAGGCCTGATAGTCCAACTACCGGACTGATATCACGGACTTTCTGGTTGTTTTACGGCGGGTCGTTAGATCGCGTTATTGCTAAAGGCGGTTCTGTCCGTCACACTCGTCATCCATGTCTAAATAGTTCAAGATATCCGAACGCTTTTGCACTAGTTTCTAGTTTCTCGAGGCCAAATTTCATGACCGTGAGTTCAGGAGTTCACCCCGAACGAGTGTGTTGAAGTGAGGTACCCCCATATCGCAAGCGCCAATTTCACCAGTATCTGCAGTCAACTTAGAAACGGTGAGAGGTTGTATGTAAGTCAGCATTAATCACTAATAGGAAGTCGAATATGCGCTTTCGATTGGTACCAAAATCGGCGACCTTAAATTACTTTGAACGGCATAACGGTTGTTATATTGCGTTATTCTATCGAATTCGCTAGCTTTGGGAGCCAGTTACGTAACAGTGGTTGAAGATAGAATCACACTGTCTGCGACAAAAATGTAGTCCGAAGAATCTATTTTAGCATCTATTTTTGGCGATATTCGCAGAGGTTTCCGAGAGAGATTCGTTAGAGAGAGGCACCCACTGTCAAAAGCGATAATTTGCTCAATAATGCACGATATCTGGCAAACGGTGCTATATAGCATTATTTACTAATAGGCTAGGAAGTCGCACACAGGCTTTTGAGGTACCAAATAAGGGACCTTGAATGATCTTGAACGGCGTAATGACCGCTGAACCGTACTATCTCTGCGATAGCTGAGCTTCTTGTTACAATCTAGGTGGCACTTCGCGCAAAATTCATACACAGGCTATGCATGTAATAAATGATGTATTTTCTTCTAGCACTGCAGTTTTGTACTGTATTTAGGCTATAATACATATTCTTTGTAAAGACGTCTGATCGTAGCTTAAGTCCGTCCACGTCGGTTCGATAAGCGATTGCGAAAGCCGAAGCCCGCTGTTATGTGGAACCCGAGAGGCCAAGAGCAGTTGCACTGTCATGACGCGTTTGATTTACGTCATGAAAAGTGGTATACATACGTCGATGGCGGTGGAATGGAGTGAGACCACATACTGAATTAATGGCATGCAGAGATGGTTGGAGAACCACAGCCACCGCAATGCGGCTTCCCGTGCGAATTCTTGTTGTGCTGTTCGTCGACTGATAACGCCCGATAATATCCGTGTACATCACGTCAGCGCGCATACCGAGCTAGAATATTGCTGTATAGATCTCCACGTCGTCCGAGTTTTTGTTCTGTGTGCAAGATGTCGATGACGTGTCTATGGAACCTGTTATATTATTGCCAGTCGCCCTGTTCTGTCAGTCGGTGTTGGCTTAACATTGGCGTAGCCAGCCACACCGACTACACGCCCTCGCGTACTAAAAATTTAAGCAAAAACGCCAAAAGCGGGGTAAAGTTTTACAAGAGCTCAGCTGAAGAGCTCAGCTGTTGCTGAGATGGCCGCGCAATGTTGCATATGCCACTTCTTATTAGTGAATAAAGTTGATATGCATGCTATCTCGCACCGTTTCCAAATTGTCCTGCAGTTTTGGTGATCATGTTGACTATATTTTGAACATGATGTAGTCAGCGTATTTTCGTGCTACAGCAGCTACGAAATCAGGGATTACCATTGCAAAGTTTGCATACTGTCTTTCAGGTCATTGTCCTGAGTCGTTTGCTGTACGGTTTACATGCACGGGGTCCTTTACTTAATATGGAATCAGTGAATAGAATAGACATTAAAGGATTTCTAGGTTTGGGCTCTGCAGAACGTCTGCATGTCTGCGATTGTGTACGAGTTCCTACATAGGGCGTACTGGCCTTAACTAAAGGATGCTCACTTCTCATTCTTGTTGCTACCTCTTGAGTCTACCCGCTGGAAGGAGCTAGCAGTTTCCCTTGACTGCCTCTCCTTACTCGAGCTCGGAGCGGACATGGATGTGTTTTTGCATGGTCAGTGGCAGAGGCCTCTGAAGAGCCTAACCCTTCTTCAACATACTCTGCAGCTGTAGCTAATGTTTCTATTCCTGACATGGTTACGGCGTCCAAGTTCAACGGTGTCTGTATTGGCAGCTGAGATTCTGCACCGTCAGTACCTTGTTCCTTAGATTGGGCGTGCATTGTACTACCACATGATTGTTTAACTATTCTACTATTTAAGACTAATAAGGAACGTGGTGTGTTATCAACTTAACCTTACCGACCACGGCAGCAATCTGCTTGAATTGTAGTTCGGAAGACCTCGGCTTCCCGAACTGTTCTATTTTTCCAAGTTGCTCGCGCTTGAGCAGAAGTTTTCCTATTCTACTGTAACCTTAAGGGAAAGGAAGAAGTTCAATAGCGAGCAACTATTAGTAGAAAGAGGCGCTACTCGAAAAAGTAAAATTATTGAACGTCTTTTCCTAATCTAAATTCAGTCACCTGTGCCTAAACTAGAGCGTTGTTGACGTCCAGTTTTTAACATCAGGCGACCAGCATCAGGCCTAGGAAAACCTTTCCACTACTACCCAAAGCGGACTCCAGTGTTCCTGAGCCGAAACCTAGGATATATTTTCTTCCTTCTTGACTTTGTTGTAGATGTATGTTGATCCTGTTGATTTGTCGATGTTTTAGCTGTATATATCCACGCGTTGATGTAGTTGTATTTCTGTTGATTAGTAGAACACGTTGAACAAGTCTTTTGTACGTGAAAATTTGGCCGAAACTGACCCACCTTATTCAAAAACGCCGATTTCCAAATTGGAAATCGGCGTTTTTGAATAAGGTGGGTCAGCGATGAGTGCACTAAAACTATGACAGATTGATTGGAAATTCCAATCAATCTGTCATAGTTTTAGTGCACTTCGCACAGCGACGCACGTGAAAAGTTGAGCGCACTTATTGCAGTAACCTGTGTCCTGAAGGCGACAAATTGGCAAACTGAATATTGTAGGCTTGTAACCGTAACGAATTTTGACTTTTTCGGTTAACCTGTCCGCAGTACGCACATCTGCAATGCACAACAGTTGTACAAGACTTGCAGTGCAGTGTCTCCGTTGCAGCCGATGAGCGCGCTGTGTTGCGGCCTTTGATCGACCACAGAGAATAGAAACAAACTCGCTAGTTGAATCGAAACAATCAGCGCGTCGGCTTAATCAAAAAATGACGACCGGCAGCCTTGGTTTGCGAGACGAAGCGGTCAGCAATATACAAAATTTGAATAGTGTATACTAAAAGATGGAAAAAAAATAGTCAGTGTCAGTCAACAATGAGACTTCGCGATGTTAATTAGTTGATCAACTATTGTCAACGAACGATGATTTTATTGAGCGCGTTATAAAAATCCGCCGAGCGTCCATAATAGCGAGCGACAACAATGCGAGGTGTGTGCTGTATTCATTATAAATAGCGGCGGCCGGTGAGGTGAAGATGTCGCGCCTGCTAGTGACGTCATTCGCCTTACGTAGATCAGAACGCGGCTATGTTTCGCCGCGGCGGACCAGCGGTAGCTCGCTGATTGAAGGACAACAACAGGTGGATCGACTGTCTGTATGTCTGAATGCTGCGCCTGCCCTGCCTAGAGCTTTTATGCTCTCTCTCTCCAGGGCGTTGCCAGCTTACAACGCGATGCGTATCAGTGGCTGATGGAGTCGACTTTCCTTCAAAACTTCACGGTACAATGACGACTTTCTTGGCGTCAAACACACAAGAGTAAAAACAAGAAGATGTACCGCCACGATGACTGACAGATACAGTTTGCTGCCGTCGTCAGTTTCAAGATTACAGAGATAAACTAACTAGATATGTGGCGCCTTAGAAAAAAACACTTACTTGCTTACTTACTTACTTAGATGCTGTGGTACGAATGGGCAAGCTGGACAGAGCCCAGAGACTCCACAACCATTTGATGCACGTATTTCATGAAAACTTTGTAAGGAAACGTACATGTGAGCAAATTGTGAGTATATCACTGTATTGCATACTAGATTCTCAGAGGTCGACTTCGATCGAAAGCTTTGTAAAGGTCGAATCTCGTAAAAGAGCCTCCTGCTCTGCGAATAGACTGTACTGTATTATTCCGGAGTGATCATAATTTTTCGTTTCTTGTTTGTTAACGTAAAATCTTTGTGGTTTAAACCAACTTACGAGTGAATGAAACGAACGACGTAGGCTATATCATAGTGTTTGTAATACTTTTACCAGGTACTCAAAACATTTGTTTTTCAACAGTCCTTTCCCGACGTTATACATCATGTTCTGACTCATTGTTTTTGTTACGTTTCGACACACAATATCCGCTTTAAGCCACAATAAAAAAATCGGTTAGATTAGAATGGGATGAATACTGATTGCGATAGTTGATGATCAGGTACGTATCAAGGTCAGTGGATGAAAGGCGCCCGTCACGGCTACGGTGTTCGTAAGAGCGCCCTCTACCATGATGCGATGACGTGCCGTCAACACGCTCCCACTCGTCGCAGTTCGCTCACTTCAATTCGAAGCGTTCTCGAACTGGACACGTCGCATTCGTTCTCGGCGCCCGCCAACCAGGACGCTGAGCAGCTTCACCACGCGCGACCCGGTACCATCGCCACAGGCAAGCCGCTCCAGCCCAAGGCGTCGTCGACGCGTCGCATCGGCTTCTTCCTGACCGCCAAGTGCGTCGAGACAGAGGACGCCGGCGGTGGAACGGACTCGAGCCACCGCACATCGCTGCTCGGCCGTCAGCTGCCGGAAGCTCTGTCGCGCGTCAGCTTCTCCGCCACGGCGTCGAAGACCGGTCGAGACGGCCCGGACGCCGTCGGCAGCGCGGGCGAGGGAGGCGGTAGCGTCTGGAATAAACACCGTGACACTATAGACATCGACCCGGCGGCGGTCGAGACATACTCCGGCGAGTGGAAGAACGATCGACGGTCGGGTCACGGCGTGAGCGAGCGGTCGGACGGACTTAAATATGAGGGCGAGTGGCTGGACAACTGTAAATGTGGCTACGGTGTCACCACGTTCGGCGGTGGTCCGGACCATACGGGCGGCTGGCGTGAGGAAGGCAAGTACAAGAACAACATTCTACTTTCGCCAAGCAAGAAGCTTCTTCTGCCGTTGAGGGCGTCCAAAGTTCGTGAGAAGATTGATGCGGCGGTGGCGGCGGCTGTCAGAGCGGCACAGATTGCTACACAGAAGTCAGACATCGCCAACTCCAGGTCATCTGCGCTATGACACATATAGCTAGGGTATTAAGTTTAGTAACTTTAAATTTGGTCATGTGATCTGTTGAAATTGTGGGACCTTGTAGATCATTTCAGTTATTGAAAACTTTTAAAAATGCAACATTTTGTCTAATTGAGCTATAGCTGTGGGATTCAAAACACCAACGAATAGGCAGACTGTAGACTTTGCCGTTTTTCGGATTTTTGTAACAGTGACAAACGTGGTCAAGCCAGTGTGAGAGAGGCAAGTGCAAGCTGTTGATTGTTGACACTGAACACTGTCGACTTCGTTTATTTTATATCACATAACCGTCACTGTCGCACAGGGCTGTGGTCTCGTTCTCGGCACTTGGCGTCTCGGTCTCGAGACGGTTTCGACACATACCAACGTCTCGTCTCGGTCTCATCTCGACAAAATTGTCAGCGTCTCGGTCTCGTCTCGGTCTTGAGCTTTAACGTCTCGTGCCCATCCCTATTACGCATACCGGAACGACTGTCATTACGATAATCTCAAAGACTCTCGTTGTCAATCGTCGTCGGCTATGGCATTAGCTTATCCGAATTCCGAAAATTTTCGGATGATATAATTACACTAAACGTCGCGCGGTTTCTCTGCGACAGCTGAGCCTCTTGTATGGAACGACGGTGCTGTGTTGCACGTAGAATGGAGAGCGCGAGGTCGAAGGCGGAACTGGCAGGCCAGGAGGGCGCCAAGGCGTTCGCCGACGCCGACCGAGCCAAGATGGTTGCCAAAGAGGCCGAACTTAAGGAGCGACGTGACGCCGCTCTCCGTGGTAGTACATCTGTACACTTTACTATACATTCGTAGATGTATTGTCAGACATCGTAATAATGTAATAATGTGTGCATAGCTTAGAGTAAGAGCTGTATAAACCGTTTCAACTGGCTGAGCTAATAGTATAGCCGGTCAAAAACTGTTTGTGTGTGTGCGTGTCTGTGTGTTAACCGGGTCCCCGGTCATCTTCCCTTTACGTTTACCGGACATCCCCTCCGGAAAATCCCCATGACATTTCCCTCCGGAAAATCCCCCCGGACATTGTCTCCGCAAGTTTATCCGCCGGATATTTTCCTTCGGAAAACGTCTGGGCACCCCCTCTCCCGGAAAATCCCCCTAACCTTTCCACCCGGTTTGCACCAGATAAGCGTCAGAGCCCATTGGCTGCGTGTTTGTGCATTCGCTGTGGTATGCTGTTGCCCATGCGCCACACATGGCCAAGTCATTGTGCTTTGGAATAACGAGTTATTCAAGTTTCTCTACATGTATTTCATGCATGTCAATGTAAGTGGCCGAGCGGTCCTTTTGTAATAAATGAATTGAATTGAATTAATACACACATTTGTACGAGTTGAGTCTTGCCTTTGTGACAGAGGCGAGTAAGCAAGCTTCTCAGCAGCAAAGAGCTGCTCGTAACGACTCCATATCGCCTCAACATAACGAGATCACCGCCGTCCGTCAACCTCAACTACAGCAGCAGCGGCCTCAGCATCCCAGCGATCGTCATCATCATCAGCAGCAGCAACAACAACAGATGCACATTGATGACGCCATGATGAGTCAGGTCGGATCTGCGCCGTATTAGCGAACATGTGCACTGTGCATAATATTAGTTGTCTAAATTCTGCCTGGAAATGCCGCAAACTGCCCAGAAAATTTATAGTGACGTTTCGGCGACAGCTTGCTGCCTTTCTCGAAAACGGTAGCATGCACGGCCACCATTTTGTACAGTATAACGTTTATAAAGTCGGCTGTGACGCAGTATAATGTATAATTCATTCCTTCATTTATTTCATTCATTCATTCATTCATTCATTCATCAGTTTTACTTCAAACAGATAGGTTCATAGCAGACATAAAATCACAAAGAGAAAACAAGTAGAACATACAGTAAAACACACAGATACATAAAAGATAGACAGAAAGAATAATATTACAGACAGTGAGACGGACATGAAAGAATCATTAGCATGAGAGAAACGCACATGCACGACATTTCAACAACAGTTCAAACGGCTGCTGAAGACACACCTGTTTGGGGACCACGGCTCTTTGTGACATTTAGTTGAGAGCGCCGTTTCGAAATCATCTTACTTACTTACTTTTATATGTTAATAATGCAGGCAACGTCGAGACCATCGCATGGCCACGATGATGTCGACAACGATGCCAGTGAGCGCGTTGTGTTGAGGAACAGAAGCTCAACACGACGACATCATCAGAATCCTTCACCGTCACCAGCTCCGTCATCGACGTCACTCCAGCGTGTAGATTACTCACAGATGAATCACGTCGGTCCACCGCAGCCGTCACGCCGCCGCTCCACCACGCCGACCGGCTCTACACTGAGCGTTCCAGACGGCAGCGGTCACCGACAGCGGCACGTCGAACCCGGAGATCGCGGCTCGCTACGGTGGTCCGCCGACGGTAGTGCAGTCGACAACGCCAGCTGGGCTGAGATTGACGGCGAACGACTGGAAGACGCCGCGCCAGCCAACGAGGGTGACGGCGCAACCGACAAACCAGCTGAGGTCCCTGTAGTGGCGGAAGAACATCCTCGTCTGACGGCAAGGCCGAGTCTCAGGCTACGACGTCACTTCGACTGTCCTGATCTCGTCATCATCAACCGAAATCCGTCAGCCCAGGACATGGCGACGGCTTGTACATCTCCCGCCGACCCGGTGCCTCCACCACCACCCCAACGTCGACTGCCGCCATCGCATTCGTCGTCGTCGTCGGCGGCTTCTGGGACGACGTTCGCTTCGCGTCTACCTCGTCGTCGACTGACTATGCCCGGTATCATAAAATACGAGCCGCCCGAGCGCCGTCCTGCTCGGAGTTCGTCAGCAACACCGACCGAGCCTTTGCCGATCGAATACATCCCGCAAGTCTCCCCTGTCGACGTCGAGGCGCCTTCTGCTAACCCTCCGACCGACGGACAGTCACTTGTTGACGCAGGGTTCGGCGTTCGCGGCGGACGACCAGCGGCGCAGATGTACCTCGTGGAAAACTGCGCCAGGAAGTGTCTGCAGGAGGAACGGATAAGCGAAGCCGAGGCAACGGTGGCTGCTGAAGATGGACATATAACTGCCGTAGAAGCGATAATGGAGACGCCTCAACTGGACGGTCTCGATCCGCCAAAACCGCTCACAATGCGATACAGGTAAGTGTTGTTCTCGAAATGAATCATCAATCACGCTGACTTTGCATGAGCAGACTATGCGATGGTGTCTGAAAATGTGTTACCTGATTGTTGCTGATTATTAGGGATGTTGTGCTTGACCTTGGCCTTAAGGACATAAAGTTTGAGTCCTTGGCGTTGAGAATCGAGTAGTTGCTTGAAAACTGCATAAAATATATACCCGGTACACAATGAGTCAAGAAATTTGCAACAAAACTCATGCCACGTTGCCCACCACACCTTAGATGTGTCGCTCCACTACCTTGCGAAACTTAAAATTTATAATTCAGTTATTTTCGGTTACAGCTTTTACAAACCCTAACTAAAAATCAATATTGTACGTTTGTAATGTAATTAAAGTTCAGTGGGTTATTACAATGGTTACCATTTCTGGTTTATGCAGCCATACCCAAAAATATTCAGAGAAGTGCGTCTATGCGCTGGCTGCGACAAGAAAGAGACAGTAGGCTATGCACCAGAGCGTCTGCTGCAGACACGCTCGACCTTTACCAAGTCAGTAACGGTGTCCATGGGCGTGTCCAAGTTGGGGCGAATGGTCCGGAATAGACCTGATTTTTATCGATGCTAGAGTGAAGATCAATGACCAATACTACCATGAGGACGTGCTTCTGACTCAAAAGCTACTGCCTGTCATGCGTGAGATCTGTGGCTAGTTCTTTATCTTCCAGCACGGCATAATAGCACAATAATGCGTATGTTGTTTTGCATCTTGTTTGTTAATTTTTACCGCGCTGCACGGAATGCAGACGCGGTCTAGCAATAAGAATTTTGTCTGTCTGTCTGTCTGTCTCTCTGTCCGTCCGTCTGTCAAACGCGTGATTTGTGACAAAACGGAAGAAAGATCTGTCCAGAATTTTTATACCAAACGAAAGACCGTTTAGCCTAGTTTTCTGAGAAGAAGAATGGTTGGTGGGGGACGACCCCTTCTACCTGAAATTTTGGGTCAACCGGCCGCCATTGGACCGAAATCGCCGATTTTCAGTCGATATTTGCTCGTAGCACCTCAGCAAAAAAGTTCAGTTAACACTAATAGGAAGTCCAGTAAGCGCTTTCCAATGAGCCTAAGGCGAATAGTATACGTTGACCCTAAGTCTCCCCACGAAGTGGGCTCTAAAACGCAAAATGTCCAAAATTTAAACAACAATCTGCGATAACTTCAAAACATACGAGATAGCATGTCAGTTACTATTAATCACTAATGGGAAGTCGCACACGGTCTTTCGATTGATACCGATATCGGTGACCTTGAATGACTTTGAACGGCGTAATAGCTCTTATTTTGCTTTATTTCACCGAATTTGATAGCTTTGCAGGCCTATTACGTCATAGTGGTTGAATATAGACCTATATTGTCTGCAGAATATTGTCTTCCACTTTTGGCCAAAACTGACCCACCCTGCAGAGCCGTCTCTCTGCGATAGCTGAGCTACTTGTATGAACATTAAGCAAGTGTTATTGTGCAGCAGAATTTCGTTTTTTAGCCTACATTTCGCAAGGTAGTGCAGCGACACATCTAAGGTGTAGTGGGCAATGTGGCATGGGTTTTGTAGCAAATGTCCCGGATAATACAACACTTAAAGAATTTCGTAGAATAGATTCATTTGGTTGGTAAGATAATACGTAAGATAAATTCCTATATCACAAACCAAAGTTTATACCGTCAAATTTTTAAGGTATAAACTTTGGTTTGTGATATAGGAATTTATCTTACGTAACACTTAAAGAATTTTGAAAATCGGCCAACATTTGTCAGTTATGAACGAATGTATAGTGGCACAGTTTTTTGACTCACTGTGTAGAAAACTTTAAAATTAGACTGTAATGAGCTGTATTTCGTTCTTTCACATTCTTTGGGGGAAAAGTTAATATTGAATAGTGAAATTGCATAGATTGGGTGAAGGTTATGGTCAGAGAAACAGATTTAATTTGAATTTAAATTTTGGTGCTTGTTATCTGTTCCTGGTTAAAAAGCTGTTCTTCATGCCAGCGTTTCAGTTCACTGTATAGCCTAAATCAGCTGCTGGCCGTTAGCAAACGACTTTCATAGATTACACGGACACGCGACTCTGTCGCATTGTATGTAATCTTAGCAGGATTACACGGTACCCTTCAGCCTACTACTGGAATGCGTAAATTGACGTAGACAGTTTGACCATTTACTGTGTATGTTAAATAAACGAGGTGGCGGAAATTGTTGATAAAAATAATGCGATGCTGTTTTAGAGTGAAACCGGGTAATCTAAATCGGCGTAGCGGTCGTGCAGACCTCGGCAGTCTGCCCGACCTGTCGACAGTTCGTCAGCTGCCCGTCCTGAAGCCGATACCGAGAGACGAGGCAATGCTTCTCTGTCATCAGAAACGCGAAGAAATTCAACTGATGTTGGAACAAGAACAGCAGAGGAGGCGGCGCACGATTGTGCTCAGATTGGGAGACTTACAGGTGCTCGCTGGCTTTCTTACTTCAACTGAACATTATCGCGTAGTTCCAGCAGTCCGGCGACCTTATGTCAAGCACGCCATGTTATATGATATTAGCCTACAGTTACTTGAAATATCGTTTTTGAATGCAACTGCAAGTATGTTACTGAATGTACTTGTGATAGTATTATTATGAATCTTTATTCACCAATACAATACCACAGAAATTACAACACAGATCATGCGATAACGACACGATATGCAAGCATTTAGAGTGCAATCAAAAGTTGACAAGTAGCTAGCTAGTGTTAGTCTACCTCACGATATCCAAAAAGCAACTAACATTAAAAACCGTGGAGGAGAAAATGAGGCCGAAAAGCAGTTAGAAATCTGTGAAATCAGTTCGGTATATTACTGACCTAAGATGCCACCGCCGTTGAAGTTACGATGTCATGGCGAGGTGAGTAAGGTTTACACTGTAACGTCCCACCAAACACACTATAAGTTATATCGGGGATAGGTTTTTATGGGTCAGAAGACCCAACCAACAGTGTCATAGCACTGAAGGAAGATAGGGTCCTAAGGATTAGGTTTCAATCCCACCGGGTCCATCTCACCGTGTTACAATAACACGACAAATATGCAATTAAAAACACACACACAATGCAAACACATAAACACAAATGAATCTACGGACAGTGAAATGGTCCAAGTGTGGCAAAACCCAATCCAGAGAACTGTAAGAACTGCTCATCTAAGTGTGCTTATGACTGTGCATAACTTCAGTACACATTACAGCACAGAACAGGTCTGATAATCTCCTCTCTTACCTCCAGACAACCAGATGTTATGGCGAGAGAGAAATGTACCCCACTGTGTAATATTATTGTTATCACAACTGTGTCACTGGTCAGTGATGATCCTGGACGTCGGCAACTCCGTTCAGCTACCAGTAGGCCTACTGATTACCACGTTCCGCGTACTAGAACCAGATTCGGAGACAGGGCGTTCTCAATCGCTGGTCCGAAAGCGTGGAACAACTTACCACAATCAGTCCGCTCTGCTGACAGTGTGGACAGTTTCAAGCGAAAACTTAAATTTTATCTTTTTAACTCGTGTTTTAATGTTTGATGTGTACTCCTGTAATGCCTTATCGGCCCGGTTTTTCGATGTAGATAGGGCACTAAACTCCTATTTTATGATTATGATTACATCTGTCATCGACGTTGCTGGTGTCGTGTGTGCTGTGTAGGCGTGGTGTGTGAGGCGTCAGCTCATTTTGTTCATTCTTGCCCTCAACATTGCGCTGGCCGTAACGTTTTACAAACTGCTTTACGAGTGAGTGACGTCCTCTTCTCCCGTCGGAGAAAAGCTTCTTCGTTTTTGTCAAGACGGCGACGCCGCGCGCTCGGCGAAGGGCAGAACACGGGAACGATACAGCCTGCCGCCGATGACCGTCCAGTCACCGAGCCGGTGCGTCCAAAAGAGCCAGGTCCAGCGACTGACTTACGTCTTCATCTTGGAGTCTTCGTCGACGTCGACGTCGAAGACTCGAAGTCGAGTTTCTCCTGAGTTTCTCACGTAGCGATATTGCCGTCGCACCGACCTGCGCGCCCACCCACGTTGTTACATCTGCCCATTGCGTAGGCGTAGCCAGCTTTTTCGCTGAGGGTACAGTGGGCACGAGGCGGGGTGAAATTCTAAGTGCAAACCAATATTCGACTTTCCAACTACTCGACGCATTCGGCGTGACAAATATCCGATCTACCGATGATTCGATAATTCACAATCATTGATACATCACGTAGTCCCTGGCAACGTTGCTGCATAGCGAAAAATGAAGTTCAACTAAGAAAACTTTTTTTGTATAACAGTTGGCCCTTTTGTTATTAGTAAATAGTAATACAAAAATTTGTTTGGTGTTCTAGCTCCCTGGGGGTGCATTGAACCCACCGCAACCCCCCCCCCCTGGTTACGCCTATTACCCATTGTTGCCGCCGTCTATTTTGTTGTTTGTTGTCGGGTGGTATAACCATTCATTCCACGTCCTCGGATGCGCTTGCCCGCCCACCGTGTCAGTTAGCGGCTTTCGATCGACCTCATTCGGTGTACATAATCGGCCTTCAGTTGATTGCTCGATTGCTAGCCAACACGTGATAGTTCGCCTGTTAGAGCTGTTACACGAATTTTGATTCTGCTGAAATAATGGTCTCACGTCCATGCGAGACTGTCAGCCGTCTGTATAGGCCTATATTGATTGAACTCATTCACTGCGCCGTGTATCGTTCTGTACTGAATATTATGCTGCCTGAAACTTTCGTTTAAGATTCTTAGCTATTTCCGTGATACTTAACAATCCTATGTTGTTTGAAGGTGTATTTTTGCCCCTCCTTTATACAAGCAATAAAGCTCGTTTCTTTCGTCACTTAACGCTAATTTAATAATTTTTTTCTTTGAACATCGTGCAGGTCTACCTGTCAGAATGATTTGATCGACTGGGTCTGAGTTAACACTAGTCGCCCAGCGAGTGAATGTGAAGTAACTTGCATACTTTACGAAGCGGATATTGTTTTTAGCGGCGTCTGTGTGTGTCTGTGTGTCTTTCTGCGCGTAAAGTAAACCAACCACTGATCATGAGACTGACGTAACCTGATAGGAATACGTGTTACCGTGAATCGTACAAGTGATTAGATTTTGATCACATTTTTGCTTTGACCTTTGATAGAGTGGACTAAAGTTGATGGCAGCACGTACTTGCCTTTACAGGACACAGGTTCATTAGGTCTAATAATAATATCATATAGGTAATCGTGTGCCAAATCGGGCTGTCGTGGAGCAGCGTTTCGTTGTTGTGCGTAGCTGTCTGTCAAAGGCGCTCGCGCACTAACCTCAAACTGCAAGTGCTTTCAATTATGCTCGAGTGATATGGTATAGGCCTAATTCAGACGCTAGCATCGATTACTGACTATTAGCCTAGTATTCGGCGCCGTCTGTCTATCCAAGAAGACACTACTGATTCTTTCACGTCAGACGCTGAAGCCGTGACAAAGTGACAATGACGTGGACACCTTGTTAGCTTCGCTGAGCGGTTCGTAGTTATTGCCGTGACTGCGCAAGTCAGTCTTTGGACAAATGAAGCGTTGCGTTGTCTACAGTACATGAACGGACTAACTAGCGTCTTGCGGTAGTCCTTCAGTGTGCAGACTCGTATAGGCTTTCGCACCTTTGTGTTGCACACTTTGCTGGCGCATTTGACAACATTGAACGGTGACTGTGTTTTTTCTTCTGAATGCATGTGAACGTGTCGGGTCGTTATTTCGATAATTAGAGTGTTTTAACCAGTCCAGTCTGTAACTTGGAATAAAGCGTGGAATAAACGAAGTCGTGACTGAGACGATCGTTAGTGACATTTACACGCCACTGTACATTTACTTGTGTAGGACATTTGCCCCTTGACGACGTTTTCTTATCTGACATTTCTCTCCCTCGCTACAACCACGAAAACCATATTTGTGACGTTCGATCGAACTTCACGAACTTTATTCGTGTCTTGAACTTTGTA